>WASW01024416.1_pt1 | contig 23477 bp, 18 predicted proteins | sample 5698521 | NCBI WGS metagenome assembly WASW01 (sample SAMN11175560, study PRJNA528189) | sponge metagenome | isolation source: marine sponge | host: Leucetta | place: Antarctica: Western Antarctic Peninsula, King George Island | collected 2013-01
TAAAGTTTTCTTTTTAAAGAATAGTTCATAAGGCGTTTTGAAACCAAGAGTTTTTCTGGGCCGATGATTAAGTTGATCCATGATGTAGTTCAGTTCTTTCTGGGTAACGTTATTCAAGAGTTGTGATTTTGGTAAGTATTGTCGAATGAGTCCATTGGTGTTTTCATTCAAACCCCGTTCCTAGGAAGAATAAGGATGAGCAAAGTAGATATTGGCCGACAAGGTTTGAGAGATATTTTGGTGTTCGGAGAACTCCAGCCCGTTGTCGTAGGTGATGGTGTGGATTTGGTTTCGATAAGGGGTCAGTCCTTGTGCGATGCTTTGGCGTACTAGAATAAGGGTATCCAAGGTGAGAAAGAGAATATTATCAGGGTCTATATTGTCATCTATGAGTTTTTGGATAGTTTGCCAAAGAATGACGGTTTTTCCTACCCGTCTCGGCCTCATTAAAACCACAGCCTTATTGACTTCCGCAGTGACCAACGGATAGAAAAGGTCAAAGTATTTTCGCCTTCGCATATCTTTTAAATCACTATCGATTTTCCGATTGGTCCAGTGAGAATTGAGGGATTTAATCTTTTTCTTAAGACCCTCTCCAAAAATTTCACGCATCAATTACCCCATAAACTCATATAAAACAAGCCTCTTCATCTTGTTTTTTAATAAGATCAGTCGATTGATCTTATTGTGCCAGTCCGAGGAGGTTTAAAGTCAATGCTTTGATCTTATTTTAGCATAACAGATCAAAACCTAAATACGTCCCTTGACAAAGAGGGATTATTTTGCGAAAATATAGTAAATATTTAATATTATATTTACTATTTATACTATGAAATTAGCAGAAGAGACCACTGAGGCAATAAAGCACGACATTCTGGACAAGGCGTTTTTACGCTTTGGTCGTTACGGATTCGGCAAAACAACCATGGCAGAAATCGCTAAAGACTGCGATATGTCGGCAGGCAACCTTTACCGTTATTTCGATAATAAAAAGGAAATCGCAGCAGGTTGTGCCCAACGGTGTATGCAGCAAAAACTGGAACTGGTGCGGGAAATTTTGCGAGACCCTGGTTTAAACCCCGATAAAAAACTGCAACGGTTTGCACTGGATGTCCTCGAATACATGCACCAGCAGTTCTCTAACCAACCCGCACTAATGGAATTGGTCGATTTTGTTTCCCACGAACGCTGGGATATCGTTACACATTACATGAAGCAGGAAAAATCTTTACTTACAGAAATTCTTTCTGAAGGAAACCGTTCTGGCGAATACAATATTCCAGATGTGCTGGAAACCGCCAGCTTGATTCAGGCTTCTTTGATAAAATTTATCGCCCCAAGGTATATGGACGCATTCTCATTAGAAGAATTAAGAAAAGAGGCAACAGGTGTAACTGCCTTGCTGGCAGCAGGACTTAAAACGTAGAAAAAAATTAACCTTAAAATGAATATTTAACAAAATATTTATTATTTAAACATGAAAAACAACTCAAAAAATGACTTTGGCGTAATCCGCTTTCGTTGGTGGATCATTTTTTCAACTCTGGTTCTTGTTTTTGCGGCGGCATCAGGTGTGCGGTTTCTCGGTTTTTCCACCGACTACCGGGTATTTTTCAGCGAGGACAATCCACAGCTAGTAGCGTTTGAAACGTTGCAAAACACCTACACGAAAAACGACAATGTGATGTTTGCCGTAGAACCGAAAGACGGAAAAGTTTTTACACCACAAACTCTAGCGATTGTAGAAGAAATCACCCAAGCTTCCTGGAAAATCCCCTATTCCTTACGGGTGGATTCCATCACCAATTTTCAATACACCTGGTCCGAGGGCGATGATCTTGTCGTTCAGGACCTGATTGAAAATGCCGAATCGTTTACTGATGAGCAACTAAAAAAAGTTCAAGCCGTGGCTCTTGCAGAACCTCTGCTTCGCAATCGGTTGATCACACAAAAATCAGACATCACCGGAATCAACGTCACCATCAATCTTCCGCATAAGTCCATTAGCGAAACACCCGAAGTAGTGGCGTTCGTGCGTGAGATGAAAGACAAGTTTGAGAAAAAATATCCCTCGATAAAAATCTATCTTACCGGGGTCGTATTCATGGACAACGCTTTCAATGAGGCGGGAGAAGGTGATATGACTTCTCTCGTACCTGTCATGTACAGCATCGTTCTTATCATTATGGCCTTAACCCTGCGAACCTTCTGGGGAACCCTTGTCACCGTGTTGATCATGGCATTTTCAATTCTTACAGGTATGGGCCTGGCGGGCTGGTCAGGAATTCTTTTGACTCCCATCTCCGCCAATGCACCCACTATCATTCTCACTCTGGCGGTGGCAGACAGCATTCATATTCTCGTCACCTTGTTCTACGAAATGCGACATGGCAAATCCAAATACGATGCGATTCAAGAATCATTGCGTGTGAACCACCAGCCGGTTTTTATAACCAGCGTCACAACAGCCATTGGATTTCTCAGCCTGAACTTCAGCGACTCTCCACCCTTTCGCGACCTGGGAAACATTGTTGCGATGGGGGTAATGGCTGCTTATGTTTATTCAGTGCTTTTTCTACCTGCGATGTTATCCCTATTACCCTTGCACGTGAAGGCGGGTTCTACTTCCCAAAATGGATTTATCGACACACTTGGCGATTGGGTTATCCATAATCGCAAATCACTTTTCTGGGGCATGATGTCCCTCATCATTATCCTTTCTTCCCAGATTCCTCGAATAGAAATTGATGAGAAGTTCAACGAATATTTTGACACCCGTTACCAGTTTCGGGTAGACAACGATTATGTGGAAAAACATCTGACGGGCTTTGAGTCCATCGAATATTCATTGAAGGCGGGAGAGTCAGGCGGTATCAGTAATCCTGAATACCTTAAAACAGTCGATGCGTTTGCCGAGTGGTATCGAGAACAGCCGGGCGTTATGTATGTCAGCGCATTGACAGACACCATGAAGCGGCTGAACAAAAATATGCACGGTGATGACGAGTCTTATTACCGACTTCCAGATGAGCGCGACCTTTCTGCGCAATATCTATTGCTGTACGAATTATCATTGCCCTTCGGACTCGATCTAAACAATCAGATCAATATTGATAAATCTTCAACACGGTTCACTGCCATACTTGGAAGCGTGTCTACACAGGCCGCTTTGGACTTGGAAGACTCCGCTCAAGAGTGGCTGAAAAAAAATGCACTCCCCGAGATGGCCTCGCATGGGGCGAGTCCTCTAATCATGTTTTCGCATATTGCCATGCGCAATATAGACAGCATGATGACGGGAACTATTTTGGCTCTACTTTTAATCTCGGCAATTTTAGCAGGGGTATTAAAAAGCTTCAAGTTGGGACTCATCAGCACCATCCCCAATTTAGTTCCTGTGTTTATGACGTTCGGTATTTGGGCGATATTTGTTGGGCATATTGGCCTGGCGGTTTCGGTCGTCGCGCCGGTTGCCCTTGGAATCATTGTTGACGACACGGTGCATTTTCTAAGCAAATACAGAAGAGCCCGCCACGAGTTAGGAAAAACGCCAGAAGAAGCGGTCCGCTATTCCTTCCATACCGTTGGGACTGCGTTATTCCTGACATCTGTAATACTGGTTTGCGGATTTTTTGTACTGACCTTTTCGGGATTTCAAATGAACGTGCATCTGGGACTGATGACCACCATTGCTATTTTATGCGCACTGGTGGCAGACTTTCTGTTCCTGCCAACTTTGTTAATGCGTTCCAGTAATCCGAGTCCTTTATGTGAAACTGAACTCAAAATTTAAATCCCACAAGTGGGTTTTATACTCCGTGGCTTGCCACGGCTTTTAAATAAAAATCTTTGGTAGATACCTCGTCCACTTGTGGCGGGGTTCTTCTTGTTTTCGTCTAAAATGGGAGACGGTGTTATGAAATTTTTTATTACATTATTTGCATCTATATTACTATTCGCCGGGCTGGTTTTTGCAGAAACACCAGAAGAGAAAGGGCTAGCCATAGCCAAAGAAGACGACAAGCGGGATAACGGATTTCAGGATTTCACCGCCAACATGGTGATGCTTTTAAAAAACCGTCAAGGCGAAGAAAGTGTACGCCACATTCGCAATAAAACTCTGGAAGTGGTAGGCGATGGGGATAAATCCATTTCTATCTTCGACCGTCCTCGCGATGTGAAAGGAACAGCCCTGCTCAACTTCACCCATAAAGTCGGCACCGATGACCAATGGCTTTATTTACCCGCATTGAAACGGGTCAAGCGAATCAGCTCCGCTAATAAATCAGGCTCGTTCATGGGCAGTGAATTTGCCTACGAAGATGTTACCAGTCAGGAAGTGGAAAAATATTCCTACAAATGGGTCCGCGACGAAGACCATGAAGGAGAAAAGTGTTTCATTTTTGAACGCTACCCGGTTTATAAAAATTCAGGATACACGCGACAGGTGGTGTGGCTCGACCAGAAAGAATATAAAATTCTTAAAATAGAATTTTATGATCGTAAAAATGCTCCATTAAAAACCTTGAAGCAGTCTAAGTTCAAACAGTATCTGGATAAATACTGGTATCCAGAAGAAATGCACATGAAGAATCATCAAACAGGGAAAAGCACGTTGCTTACCTGGACAAAGTATAAATTTAAAAACGGTCTTAAAGATAAAGACTTCAATAAGAATAGTCTCAAGCGCGCACGATAAGCATGCCTTTTACAAAGCCGCATCGAGTAGGCTGGATACTCTTTTTTGTTGTGGTGGCCCTTGCACTATTTCGTCCTCCTGTAAAAGTTTACGCTCACGAAATTTCAGGTTTTGCAGCAGGTGAGGCCCGGCTCTTCCCAAACGAAGCCTTGTTTCCTGGTCAGAAGGATCAATCTGCCTCTTTTGCCCTGCAACCTGAGTATTACCATGAGTTCGAAAGCGGTAGCAGTTTCACCTTCGTTCCGTTTTTGCGAGTCGATAGTGGCGATCAGGAACGCACTCATTTTGACATACGCGAACTCACTTATCTTTGGTTGCAAGAGGATTATGAATTAAGAGTTGGTGTTCGAAAAGTTTTTTGGGGGACCACCGAGATACTCCATCTGATAGACATTATCAACCAGAACGATCAGGTGGAAAACATCGATACCGAGGACAAGCTCGGTCAACCGATGATCAACGTTTCATTTTTTCGCGACTGGGGTATCCTGGATATTTTTATGATGCCTTTTTTTCGTGAACGCACCTTCCAAGGAGTTGGAGGAAGATTGCGCGGTGCAACCCCCATTGATAAAGACCGCATTCAATATGAAAGTGCCGCCGAAGAATGGCATAGCGATTGGGCCATGCGTTATTCGCATACCTTTGGCGACCTCGACATCGGCCTCTCACAATTTATAGGAACCAATCGAGAACCGACCCTGCTCAATGGCACCGACTCCAACGGCAACGCCATAAAAATCCCCAGATACGAACAAGTCAAACAGACTAGTGTTGATGCTTCCTATGTCGTCGGTGAGTGGCTGTGGAAACTGGAGTCTCTTTACCGCACCGGTCAGGGCAACAACGATTATTTTGCATGGACAGGAGGATTTGAATACACCTTCACTGGAATTTTTGATTCTGCAATGGATTTTGGCGTGATCGGCGAATGGATGTTCGACACAAGGGAAGAGAGAGCCACCACTGCCTTTGAAAATGATATCGCCACCGGACTGCGGCTGGCAGTCAACGATGCCGCCAGCACCGAAGCATTATTGGGGTGGGTGCAAGACTTGGATACCTCGGCACGATTTCTATTCCTTGAAGCCCGTCGAAGATTCGGCGACAACTGGTTACTGACCGCAGAGCTACGCGCCTTTCTCAATCAACCTATGAAAGACCTCCTGTTCGACCTGCGCAATGACGAAATCATGCAAATAGAACTCGCCTATTACTTCTAGCCAGCATGATGCTGGATTCAATACTGCCTTAATGAGCGAACAATTCTATTACCGTTTTATTAATAAATATTAATAATTGTCGCACTTCTAAAGAAACAGGGGTCTGGTATAATAGACATATGCAGACTCAAAAAATATTTCAGGGATTTCTTTTTTGTCTTTTGGGAATTGTAATTTTCCCCAGATTTTTATTTGCAAACTCCTTTAATGAACTGGTGCAAGAAAAACAAATTCTGGAAAACCAGTTTGGTATCGAAACACTGGAATGTTTTCCCTTCATCAAAAACATCGGGTTTACCGATGACCAGATACCTTTAGTAGAGCAATGTCTTAAAGGAGCATCCACCCTAAAAGAAGCGTTCAGCAAGGTCAGTCATAGGGACTATAAAGAAGTGGGAATCAGTAACCGATTCTTGAGAACCGCTGGTTTTCATACTGTGCTGGTCGACTGGAAAGCCTCGCCCACTGAAATCGCGGAATTTTTAAACACTCGCCTTTCAAATGAGCAGCACACGCAATTTCTGAATAAAATTCACGCATTAAAAAAAGAGATCGCCAGTCAAATTCAAGTCAAAGATTTGTATTGTTCAAAAGAAATTTCTAATAGCAATTGCCTGAAAGGCTATGAAAATCTCGCAGCTGTCCGTGCCACCCCGGCAACGAAGAAACTTGCCTGGCATGAAATTATGATCACCGACTCACCTTCAAACCCAGATGCACCGCGAAAACTTATTTTAGGTTTCAACAATTCTCCCGACGAAATGCGCGATCGATTAAAAAAAGATCCCTATCAATCCTGGAGACCGCAAAAAAAATTGTACGATGCTATTCAGGAAAAATATGGTAAAGCCTTCAAAAAGAAACTACAGTTGGAAAACTTTGTCTGTGCCGCTGATATTACCTTGCAGGAATGTGAGCAGGGAGCCACACATTTGTTTGAAGCCAGCAAATCAATCGATTTCCGTATGCGTTACTGGGGTCAGGTGATTATCAATCGTTACAATACTCTTGTACAAGATGACTTTCATGCTCAGATACGGTTTGACCTCCCCGCAGAACAAATTGTGCAATATTTTTCCCGCAAGGCATTAAAAACCCAGGCGGAAAAAGACAGCACATTGGCGGTAAAACTGGAAGGACGCACTAAAAATAATCCTTCAAAGCTAAGGGCCGTTTGTGACCTCAGCGGGCTTCGTGCCGCACTTTGTGCCAACGCGTTCAAAACCTTCATCCGGTTTGTAAAGAACAATCGTGACTATCAGGTGCAGAAACCCTGGGATACTTTGATGTTTGTCGATGGCGCACAACTGGACCGCGTCAACTTCGCACTCAACTCCAGTGCCAGAACCACCTACCTCTACATCGACGCTAACAGCAACGATGGACAGTTTGTAAATTATCTGGGGAAATTTCGATCAGGTAATTAGCAGGGTAATAAAAACAGACTAAAGGTCGGGACTCATCATGCCAATAAAGGGGAATTATATACATAAATCCGCAAGTACCTTTTGACAATTTCTTTTATAAAAAATATAATAATCTGCAACAAAGTAAAAGGATAAACAGCGATATGAAAAAGAGAACTGCAAAATTGATACTATAGATCGCATGAGTAGTTTAGTTTCTGGTTTTGGTGACAAGAGGTTGACTTATGGGGGTCTCATTCAATGATGAGAAGTGCTTACTCTATTGGTGATGCCATTCTGTTTTTAAAAAAACTAAAAAACAAAGGCATTAAAGGCGTGGCAACATCGCCACCTTACAACAAAGCGTTTATGGCTAGGGGTAAAAGCGGGACAGGGTCTAACTGGAACGCAAGCAAGCTAATGCGTGATAACTACACGCATTACGAAGACAATTTGCCTGAGAGTGAATATATCGAATGGCAAAGACGATTTATTGCCGCATCCATAGATTGCGTTGGCGATGAGGGAGTTGTTATTTATAACATCGGGCGAAAAATTAAGAATCTATGTGAAGATCGTAGAGAAGAAATAATTAGAGGGTTCCCTGTTCGGCAAACGATTATTTGGAATCGCGGAAGCTCTAACAATCAGGGCGGTAAAAGGCCAACAATCCTGCCACCTACTTATGAATTGATCTACATTATTGCTGGCGATAAATGGCGACTGCCTATTAAATACCTTTCCGATCTTAGGAAATGGGGCGATGTCTGGCGGATACCACCTGAATGTGGCAATCCACATCCCGCCCCATTTCCTATTGCCCTGGCTGATCGCATGGTAAAATTGATCGATGGTCCTGTAGCCGATCCTTTTGCTGGAAGTGGAACAATGGGGATCGCCGCAATGAAAATCGGAGTTCCATATAGACTAAACGATTTATCAGCAGAATATAGGGATATGTTTAATCTCCGTAAACGCGCATGGCAAAAGCAAATAGCATAATGGAGTCATTAGTTAAAAATTGCATACCACCAACAGACACAAAGCCTTCATGGCTTGTTTATGAAAAGATTATTTCAAACATAGTGTATGTCAAGGGTGATCCAGCCAAGCTTGTCAATCAGGTTATGACAGAGTTTGATACTAATGAACTAGAGCCACAACAGCGAAGAAAATTGCACGGTTATATTTATGAGTGTGCAATCGGTGAGGCATTGGTTCGTGAGGGTCTGGTTCCACTTTATTATCAGGCTTCTTTAACGCACGTTGAAGAAGCTACGTTTGATTGGTTTCTTTATCATCCGAACACACCTGTTGCAATTTCATGCAAAACATCATTACGTGAACGCTGGAAACAAGCGGCACTAGAAGCAATGGCACTTAAGGCGGTGTTTCCTCTGGCCAAATGCTATTTAATTACTAGAGATCAAGTGGCGGTTGACATACGCAACGCTAAAAATAAGCGAAAACGTATTGATGAGTTTGTTCTAGGCTGTGCAGATAGATTTAATATCCTTGTTGATCAGATGAAACAAATTGAGTTTAAGAAAGCTGAACCAGTTTCGCCTATTAAACATGAACGTTTTGAAATATGAAAACGTTTGAAAAAGCAGTCAAGTTTAAAAACAAAACTCCTAGCATGGAAGAACAAAAACAAACATATACACTAAAGCAGGTTAAGTAATACTTGCGGATTTATGTATATAATTCCCCAATAAAGCTATTGAGTAGCTTAGGGTCAAAATCATTGCTCATTTGTTTTTTTCATAATAATAGATGTAAATCTACTTATAATTTGCAAGATTTATGATGATGGATACACCTCATTGATCCTGGAAACCAAGTGGATGATGGATCGGGTGCAACCCAGTAAATCCGGGATGGACAAACTTTCTCCAGGCTCATGCATTTTCGCATCGGGGTCATAAGCACCCAGACACAGAGGTTGCACGTCTCCCAAAGCTTCCATTAATTTTCCAACAAAAGGGATGGTGCCTCCACACCCATATAAACAGGATTTCTGACCGAATCCTTTTTCGAGCGATTCGAGGATCAAAGGAAAAACAGGATGTGAAATTCCGGTCATCCAAGGTGAAGCCCCTTTATCTTCCTTAATTTTCAGATTAAAACCTGGAGCAATATTTTGCAAAAGATATTTTTTGAGTTTTTCGATAGCAGAATGGTCTTTATTTCCCGGGGCCAGACGAATTTCGACAAGTGCCTTTGCGGATGGGTCGTCATAGAGACGAGGTTCTAATCCTTGATCTACAAAAAGCGCCTGGATTTTTACCAAATTACCGGCAGCAAATTTTTGCAAGTCCGAATGCAGAGTTCCATCGACAGAAATCAAATGATCGATCATTCGCGCTAACTGAATTTCCGCAATTGGAACGGGTCCTCCATTAACGCCTGAATGCGGGTCTTTTGATGCTGACTGCAAGACAAGATCAAGAGTAGCGGGTGAACCACTAACGACATCTACTTTTAAATTTAAGTTGAACGGATTTTTTTCACTAACAATAAGCTCCACTTGTTTAGCCAGATTGATTGGATCATCGATTCCTGGAAAACTCAAACGCACCCCAGCAGTTCCCAAAATAACGCTCCCTGATATACGATGACCTGGACGAGCGTTTGCAAAAGAGGTGCGCAACTGTGCAATCAGGATAGAGGCTATATCCTCAGGTACCGTAAGACGGGTTCCGGGTAACATTCCTGCGGTTTCTCTGAGTGCCGCCACGGACGTGGGAATGAAGGAATATCCTTTTCTCTCATCCTCAGTGACGGGTTGGTCGGAGCTGGAAATTTCCTGAATTGCCAGCGAATGATCATCCTGAATCAGCGTAGAAAGAAGTTTGTATAATGCGGTTTGTTCATCAATAGAAACATTCACAGATTCCTTCTCAACAGTGACTTCCATTTGGATAATTCCTCGCAAGGAAGTTGTCAGACCGGGTACGCCTTGGGCAGGATTGACCACGTCAGTAATAACAACGCAATCAATATTCGAAAAAAATGATTTATTTTCATTGATCTGGTCGATCAAACTATGAGAACCGCTCTCCTCCTCGGTTTCAAAAATTACTTTTATATTACAAGGGAGTCCAGAAGGTTCTACTGTTTGCATGAGCGCATCGATGGCCATTCCAATAGAAACAACACCGCTTAAGTCATCCGCAGCTCCTCTTCCATATGCACGAGACCTGTCTTCGTTCCATCTCAACTCCGTCGGTGGAGTGCCGCCCCATTTCTCAAATTTTTCGTTATCCATATAGGGTTGCTTGTCCAGATGCGCATAAAAAAGAAGTGTCGGTTTCTCTTTCTCCATCTCGGTCTCTGCCATAAGAATAGGGAACCGATGTTTACCACCTGAATCGTTTATCGATACTCTGGGCAATCCAATTCGAGTCAGATAATTTTTCGCACATTCAAGAATTTCTTTCATATCGGTAGGAACAGATATGTCGCCTTTGAACTCATTCACACCAAAACTTCGACTGTCAATTCTGACCATCTCTTCCAAAGATTTTAAATGCTCGCACACAAGGTCAGTGTCCCTATTAATTTTTGCACAAGCTATAGCACTTAGTTCTTCAGGTTTCATGTCTAAGAAAATTACAGGTTAATGAGTTTTAAAGGGATACTAGCATAAAGAGGCATTTTAACTGCTGCCTTTACTTCAATTAACTCTTGGTATAAAATTGAAAATACTTGAACTTTTGACTATTCTATCCATACTTTGATGTTGCAAAAGCTCCAAAACCTATTCGCTCTTTACAAAATAATCAAAGCCCGTGGAAACCGGGAGCTTATTCGCCATTCGCGCAAACAATTGACCGGGTTTATTTTTTGCAAAAATGATTTAAACCGAAAATCTTTTTTCAGGGCCATGCTCTACGGGTTTAATATGTTAAAAGGGCTGGATGCACTGGTCTGGCGGTTGGAAACTTTTGGATTTTTATATGGCCCCAACCTGAAAGATGAAGAGAAAAAAAAATTAAACCAGTATCTTTAAATTCTGCATTTTGAATCCCTTTTGCAACTAACATCTCACCTCACGGTTTAAACCTGACAAAAATTTTGAGTGCAATACTAAACAATAAAACTTTCCAAATATATTTTCTCGTTTTCCTTTCACTCCTGATTATGCTCGGGCGGCAACTGGATACAGGTATTACTAATTTTGATGATGCCTTTTATGCTCAGAAAGCAAAGGAAATTTATGAATCTGGCAATCTGTGGATAGTCACTCATGGCGGCACACCTTCTTTTGAGAATCCTCCCCTCCCTTTCTGGCTCATGGCTCTGGCATACGGCATATTTGGAGTGTCCAGCTTTTCTGCGATTTTTTTCTCCGCCTTATTTGGAACAGGAATTGTAGTTTTGACGTATCGACTGGCGGACTATCTATATAAAGATTCCTGGATCGCTTTCATCGCATCACTCATATTACTTTTCCCTGGCATATTCATCGACTCATCGCGAAGAGCTATGGTCGATATTCCATTGGCATTTTTTGTTACGCTTGCCCTATTCGCATTTATCAAAGCAAAAACTCACAAGCCGTGGTATCTGCTTTTTGGCCTCGCGACCGCAGGAGGAATTTTGTCAAAAAGTGTTCTGGGCATTTTCCCGTTAGCCATTGCATTTTTCTACCTGCTTTTCAGCCGACAATGGAAGGAAATGGTTAATCCGCTATTAGTGATAGGAGTGTTACTTGCTTTAGGTTTGGGATTCAGTTGGCACTTGATCAATTGGATGGAGTTCGGTCAGAGTTTCACCAATTCTCATTTCGGAGTTTTAATTTTTAATAGAGGCTTTGGCGAAAATGTACATCCATATAATTTTCTAGGATATGCTGAAGATTTTTTACAAAATTACTGGCCCTGGCTTCCTTTTGCTCTGATAGGACTGTATAAATTCGGGAAACGTGGATTCATCGAAAAAGACGAAAATTCGCTTTTACTTTTTTTATGGCCCACTTTAGTTTTTTTGGTTATGAGCACAAGTAAAAATCATACCATCCGCTATGTCTTAATGATTTTCCCTGCACTGTCAATCATTGTCGCGAAAACATTTTCTGACTGGCTTGATTCTCGCAGGAAAGACCAAGTACTCGGCAGTTTGGCAGTTATTACTTGCCTGACAGCATTGTTTGTAAATACCACTCCTTTCCAAGCCAAAGTAACTTTAGGAGAAAGCAGCAAAGAAGTTCGACAGTTGGCCTCGATCATCAAACTCAATATTCCCAAAAATATAAAACTCGGAAACTTCAGGCTTTCTACATGGAACCCAAAACACGCAATGTTGTTTTATTCCGACAGAGATTTAGAGAATCCTATCACCGACACGGAAGAATTACTAAAACAGCTGCAGAACAATCCCAAAAAAATGTGGCTGTCCAATTCAGCCCAATTTAAAGATTTAAAATCCCAGATGCCAGAGGCTTTCTATTTGATCCAAGCTAACTCCAAGTATGCATTTTTCACTTCATCTCAAAATAGGGATTTCGTCCAGTACGATTTTTCTGGCATGAAAATACCTGACGTTAAATAGCCTGCTATCTATTGCTCATAAAATAAAGAGTTTCTGTAGAACTAAAAACCTTTCTCAGTTTTTCTGTGTCAAATAAACCTGTGATTTCGTTTGGTCTAATTCTGGTTTTACTTCCAACTTGATCCTTCTTTACAATTTCCAAATCTGTTTTCGAGAAATCTTTTTCCCAATCCGCTTCTTTCATAACCAGATATATTTTTTGACTCGTCCTCAAAAATTTTTTCACCTCGTTGGGAGAATGCAACTTGACTACCATTCTGCCAGTCAAAATCCCCAAGCGCGCCCTATGGCTTCCCAGCTTATAAACCGCAATGGGACCCTTGAATTTTTCCTGATTGATGTGACTGGCAAACTTCTTCATGGGATAGTGACTAACATAAGGCAAAACATCCCCGCTCAAGGAAGCCATAGTCAAAGTCAATGCAAGTGCAATAGGGAATACCAGAGGAAGACCTGACCGACTAGAAAAAGCCAGAGATAAAGCTCCTGAAAATAATAATACAGGAAGGATAAATAACTCTGCTGGAGTGTCAAAAATAAAACCCCCAATTCCCGTTAAAAGCGAAGAAACCAGAAGAATTATGAACGTAATAATTATAGAAACTCTGAAACCAAACTCACCTGATTCTTTCGGATTTTTTTCTATGCCCGCAAACAATCTCGCCGTCAAAATTGCAACAGCCGCACAACTTGGAAGCATATAGCGGCTATGCTCTACCCTAAGCAGAGTAAATAAAATTAAGCATACAAGAATCCAGATATAGCAAAACAAAACAGACTCATTGTCTTCTTTAAAAAGCAGCTTTATATGCCTGCTGATATTTTCCCTCAAATTTTTTAATCGTTCTTTAAATTTTATTCCCTTCTCACTGGCAAGGCCCAAAAACCCAAATTGTTTTAAGGCCGCAAAAAGAAAAAAGAGCGACCACGGAAGCTGGTAACGAAACAAAACACCCACATAATAAAAACTGAATGGAGTATCGTGAACCAAGCGGTTCTTTATCTCGTTACCTACAATATGATTTTTAAATTCTTCCCCATGCATCCCAAGCATGGCTGCAAACCAGGGTACGATTATGATTAACAAAATGACAAGCCCTGGCCCAACAAGCAAATCCGCAAACCAGCTTTTCCTTTTGGTAGCTATTAAAAATCCCAAGGCAGTCAAGCTAGGGATAAGAATTGCTGGCGGCCCTTTCACCATGAATCCCAGCCCTAATGACAAGTAAAAAAGATATGCATAAATATTTTTTTGGAAATTTGTTTGGAATAAAAGCACAAAAAAGTACAGTGCCAGAAGAACAAAAAAACTCAACGCCATATCTGTAGTAGACCATCTGGAAATCTGGAAATGTAGATAAATAGAGGGCAGTATAAACGCGCTGAACAATCCTACCCGGTTGTCAAACAATCGGCACGCCAGCAAAAAAACCAGACCAATGCTCAAAGTCCCAAATAACACGGAAGGCAAGCGCGCCGAGCTTAAACTAATGCCAAAAATTTTATACGATGAAACAACCATCCAGTAATACAAAATGGGTTTTGCAAAACGCTTTTTCTCATGGTAGACAGGAGTAATATAATCCCCCGACTCAACCATGCGCAGGGATGATTCAACATAAAAATTTTCGTCTGCATGATAAGGTGGAACTTCGCCAAGATTATAGGACAGCACTAAAAAGCAAAAAACCATCCACAGGCATACAATAAGTTTTTCCGTTGGCTTGATAGATGAAAAAAATGGAAGGCTTGGCATAGGCAGGAATAGATTAAAAAAACAAAAAGACTATGACGTAAAATAAATAAAAAAAGTTTAGGAGAAAGCATCTCTTGACTTTTTCTTAAATGGCCCACTTTCACATAACGATATACTCGGTTAATTGCCTAAAAATTATGCTAACACTCTCAAGGTTTTTCTGCTGTCACAATAAGATGCCTACCAAATAACGATGATTTTGATAGAAGTGCCTGCCAATAGATTTTATTTTTTTTCTCAACACTTTTTCTCAGTTTATTCCAGCAATAAAAATATTGGGGCAGGGCAATAATTCTTTCATAAAAGTGCTTTGCTTCACTTAAAGGCTCATAGTGGACCCTTATATTTTCAAACCCGGCCAACTCCAAAAATAAATAAAGCTGCGGTAACGACCATGGAATTATATGCATATGTTCACCCCGTTTCACCTTCCCGGCAAGACATGGAAAGCCAGGAAAAAATCCTCGTAATAAATATTGAAGTTTTGCTTGAGGATACCAGGTATTTGGAGTTGAAATTAATAAAGTCCCATTTGACTTGAGATGACAATATGCAGAACGCAGAAACAGTTCAGGGTTGCCAAAATGTTCAAGCCCTTCACAAGAAACAATGCAATCGTATTCGCCCATTTCGTCGGGAATGCCATCGTTCAAATCAGAGGATTTGAGAACCCTGTATTTGGAATTTGGTTTAGCATATAAGTCTATTCCATCTATCAAGACTGAAGTCCCCAGATTACCGGATAGCCACCCGTCACCGCAAGGGACATCCAATAAATTTTTAGGAGAGCGTTTTCTCAAAATTTCTAAAACTACAACTTTAGAAGATTTCTGCATTTTTTACTCGGAGCCTATACTTTACATTTAAAAAGATTGCATGTCGTCAAATGAGCTTGACCAAAAAATTGATTAAAGCTAAAGACACATTCGACTTATAGTTCTTCGTAAATAAATTTTTAAGTTAAGTTTAAGTGGACTTGGTATTGAGGTTTAGTTTTTTTCAACGGGAACTGGAATTTTCTACAATCATCTTTTCCACTTGTTTCCAAACCATATTAACAGTTATACCTTTAAAATTAAATTCATTTGAATTTGATTCCTTTACTGCGTCTCGTTTCGGTTTGGCTGTTATGATACGACATAAATTTTCGGGTATATTATAAGGTCCAGAACCAATAGGAGAAATAGTTCCAAAAAGGGCCACCACTGGAGTTTTAGTAGCAAACCCGATATGCATGGGACCTGTATCAGATGTTACCATGAGCTTAGCCTTCGATATAATACTAGCATTTACCCTGATAGGTTGGCTGCAAACTTCCATTATCCGAGGAATATTCAAATGATTTAATATATCTAGAGCTCGTTTCTTTTCTCCATGCCCTCCTCCTAAAATGACACTCCAGGAAGTTGCTTGGAGGATTCGTTTCGCAAGTTCTACAAACCGATCAACCATCCACCGCCTGCTTTCTACTGCAGCGCCTAAATTGAGATAAACATATTCCCGAGAGTTGAACCCATTAGATTGTAAAACCTGTTCTGACTTTTTCAATGTGAGGGGATCAAAAAAAATTTCCATTTGGACTCCATCCGATTTAACGTCAAACTTTTCTAGCATAACCAACCTTCTTTGAATCCCGTGGATGGAATCTTCAATTTTTACACGGTTGGCTTCGGGTATCCATAGAATATTTTGATGACACCAAATAGGTGAAGAGCGAAACCAAGGAAGCATCCTTTTTAAGTTTTTATTGGTATGGAAAATAAAAACCACATCATAATTTCTGTTAAATAATTGAACCCCTAAAATGGGTTGACGGTACCATTCGCTACGATATTCTAAAATTTCATTTAAATAGGGATTCCCCACGAACAATGGCTTCCACATCCAATTCACCAGCAGGTCAACCTTCACGTCAGGAAATGTCTTCTTCACTGCTCGAATACCCGGGGTACCCCAAAGGCAATCTCCCATGCCGGTCGTGCTGATTATTAGGATATTTTTCATATTTAATTTTGCACCCTTAGGTCTTCCTTATTCCTTCATAATACAATGAAATCAGGTCGCAACTTTTTCTTAACCTATAATCTGATAAAATTTTTTAAATGACTTTCTTTATCTAGAAAATTAAAACATTGAGCTTTGCCCCCTTCAGGAGAATGTCCCAAAGTCGGGTCAGCCTGATCAGTTTCCACAGCGGGTTGATGCACAAGAATAACAAGTTACGACTTCTTCCTCGAACGATTTAAAAATAATTTAAAATAGCAAATGTCAGCGAGCCTAAAGAAAAAAAATTTGACCTTAGAATTGTAGTTTCAATTAAATTTTCTATTACTATCTCTGCGGCCCCTTAAAACTCAACCAGTGGCAGTAAGAAATAACCTTCACGGCCCAAATATTTCAAGAAATCTTCCCTGTGGTTTTTCTCAAGAACGTGGTAAATTTCATTTAGGGTCGTTTTCCCTTTTTAAATTTTAGATTTGCTCAATTCCAATCTTGGAAAACCTTGAAAATAATTAACTGGAGTTCCTCATTGCCTCGATCAACCCAAGATAATACACCCTCGAAAAAAAGTTCCAGCCCATATAATCTCGGATTCGGCTCGCATCATTTTTTTTTACTGGCCATCATTGTATGGATTTTTGGCGGAAATTTGATATGGATGCTCCTCGACATCCGCCCTCCATCCTACGATCAGGGACTTCACCTCTTCAGAACATTTAATTATTGGGAAGCCATGAACTCCGGCTCGGCAGACTGGTGGCAGGATATATTAAATGTGGAACCCTTTTACCCGCCCTTTTATCATTTATCATTAATTCCTCTATCTTTGATTTTCGGTTTTACCTTGGATACCGGGGTCATTGGAAATTCTTTTTATATGGTAATTATGGCATTGTCCATTTACGGGATTGGGAAGATTTTATATACGAGAAATGCAGGATTAATAGCGGCGTTTCTAGTCTCCTGCTATCCGATAATTGTCAGTATGTCGCGGGAATATATTATCAGCGTCATGCTGACGGCTATGACAACTCTCGCCTATTATCTTTTCCTGAAATCAGAAAATTTTGAGAACAAAAAATATTCCATACTGTTCAGTTTGATTTACGCCATAGGACTGATGGTCAAATGGACTTTTTTCGTATATACCCTGCCCGCAGTGCTGGCAGGATTGTGGGGCGGAAAAATCAGCTTAAAGGATCGAATCATCCAATCCACTTATTATATGGGAATGATTGCTGCGTTGCTAATTGTTCCGTTTTTTATCCTCATTATTGGTGAGCAACGGTGGATTCCCCTGATCCTCGAATTTGTTTTAATCCTGGCTCTGGTCAAAAATTTCCCCAAAGTATCCCTTTCCACACAGAAGGCCATAAATCTGATTTCGCTTTCATGCATATCCGTTTTAATTTGCTTTCCCTGGTATGCCCACAACCTGATTAATATTTTAATAGGGATGTCCAAATTCGCGTTTCCTGGTGTTGCTCTAAAGGGCTTCACAAGATGGTTTCCGGTTTGGGGCTATTACCTTGAATCCCTTATCGGTCAACTGGGAATTCCTCTGCTAGTGTTTTTTTTAGTTGCATTTATTTCTTATATTTTTAAAAAAGACAGGTTTAGCTGGCTCCTGTTTGGCTGGGTCGTCTTTCCTCTCATAGTGTTCACCTTTGTAGATAATAAAGACGCAAGGTATACCATGCCTGCGTTGCCAGCAATGGCATTGGTCACGGCAATGGTCTTGACTCAAGTGAAAAATATTTCTCTGCGAAAATTTCTTTATTCCATCACTGGAGTCACAACACTTGTAACAATTTTATATACGGGTTTTATACCCAAACCGACTTTCCTACCCTATTTAGGAAAGAGTAATTTACCAATCATCCAACTCTGGCCAATCAACGCAATGCTTGATGACATTATTGAGGAGGCAAAACCTGAAAAAAGGGAACACCTTGTCGTTCGAACCCTGGCAAATTTTGCTTACTTTCAAAGAGGGGCATTCAGAGACTTTGCGACTTTTCGAGATTTGCCTATTATAATGAAAGGCGTAAAAAGAAATGTCGGAGAAATGACGGATTTTTTGATCACCCGATCCGGAGATTTTAGCAGGCAATCTTCAAACGCCATCAATGCCAGAAACCTTTTTTTGAAAGACCCTGCGCTGACCAAAACTTTCAAACTGTTTCGCAGTTATCCTCTTCCAGATGGAAACAAGGGTTTGCTATACAAATTCGAGATGGAACCGGCAAAAGACCTTCCGGGAGTTACAGATTTAGAATTTATAGGGAAACATCTCATGGAAGCATTTGCCAACTATCCTATTTATGGGGTTAAAAATGGAGTCAATATGACCGTCACCATTTCTCCCACAGATAATCCACAGGACATATTTTATGGACGGTATAAATCGATACAAATAAAAGCGGACTCTGTTGTAAGTAATAAAGTACGAATTGAAAATTTTGAGTTATTATTCGAGAATGTTCAAATCAACATTTACGATCTGCTTTTGAACGGAAGATTCATACTCTTTGACCTTGAAAGACTCACTCCTCGTGGAACCATACATTTTGACGATCTCGAAAAATCAGTTGTAGAAGCCATGAAAGGAAAAGGGCGTATAAATGTTAGTGGTTCAAAAAATTCCATTACCATTAACGCCAGATACTCTCTGCCACAAGGACAGGTTGCAGAAGGAGAAACGAAGATCAACATATTATTTTCACCTGGAGAAAAAATCCAACATACATTTGAGTATCTAAAGTTAGGTCCTCTTGACATTCCTACACTTTTTATTCGCCGAATAACAAATGCCAAAATGATTCTTACTCCAACTCCTGGCTGGCCGTTGGCAACGAATATACAGTCTTTAAAAATTTCTCCCAGAAAAATTGAAATCAATTAAAAAACTGTGAAAATTTGCATACTATGCTTTGACCTTTCCAATAATTCTCTAGGCCGAGCAGGACTACTCGCAATGGCTCTTTCCCCTCAATACGAAGTGGAAGTGATTGGCCCGGCAAAATCGGGCAATATCTGGTTTCCGATGCAAGATATGGGTATCTCCATTCGTTCCTATCCTTGGAAACGCTACCCTTTCTTCATTGCAACAATCCGAAAAATGATTAAAGATATTGATGCCGATATAATGATTGCCTGCAAACTTAGACCTGCAAGTTTCGGAATCGCTTTGATAAAAAAATGGGCTTCAGGAATTCCCGTGATCGTGGATATTGATGACTGGGAACTTGGCTTCTTATATCACTCAGGGTTCTGGGGCAAGGTCGGTCGCTTCTTAAACTTTTCCAATCCAAATGGATTGCCTTATACCTGGCTCATGGAACGTTTTACAGGGTTTGCGGATTCAACTATTGTTAGCAATCGGTTTCTTCAAAATAAATTTTCAGGCCCTCTGGTTTATCATTGCCGCGACACTTCCATTCTTGATCCAGATAAATTTGATTCAGATAACATTAAAACCAGACTCGGACTAAAGGGCAAGCGTGTTGTCATGTTTCTGGGCACACCACGAGCCTATAAAGGAGTGGAAGAATTGTTTCTGGCAATAGAAAAAATTACAGACCCCAATATCAGACTGGTACTAATTGGAGCCGACCCCTCCGCCCAATCCTATATAGACAACATGAAATCAAACCAGGACAAGGTGGTCATTTTCCCTAAAATACCCTTTAAAGATTTGCCCGAACATCTTTCCGCGGCTGATATTTTGGTCATCCCGCAGAGAGACACCACAGACACACAAGGTCAGATACCCGCAAAATTATTCGATGCCATGGCCATGGCCAAGCCTGTCATCACGACTCCCCTCTCAGATATCGAGGAAGTTCTGGGTGGACATGGCTATATCATTGACCCAGGAAACCCCGACCAACTTGCAAAAACCATCGAATATATTTTCGCAAATCCAGAAGAAGCCCGATTGAAAGGTCTAAACGCACGAAAACGTTGTCAGGAACTTTATGATATTAAAGTATTAAAAAAAGAACTTGACCTGCAAATAGAAAAATTAACAACAGCACACTCTTGATTCAGGAACTCGATTTTGGAATTTCAACTTAAAGACCACATTAAACCCGACGCAAAAATACTTTTGATCAAACTCAGGTCCATTGGCGATGTGGTTTATAACACAGCGGTTTATAGCCCTATAAAAAAGCATCTTCCAAATGCCAGGCTCACGGTTCTGGTAGAATCGGCATCCTATGAAATTGTAAAAAATCACCCCGATGTAGACGAAGTTCTCTGCTTTAAAAAAGGTTCTTTTTTTGATCAGGTCAAATTCTATTTAAACCTCATCTGGAATCGTTACGATGTCGCAATTGACATGCATGAGGGAACCCGAGGTGCGATCATGTGTTTCCTTTCTTTCGCGCGCTTCAAAATTGGAGGCAAATTTGCGGGACGTTCGTTTCTATACAATACGAAAATAAATTTTTCTGATTTAAAACCGGTCATTCCTCTGGACTATCAAGTTGCTTTGATCAGCAAACTGGGAGTGCCTTTTGAAAATCCCCAACCAATTATTCATGTGAGCGATGCGTGGCACAAAAGTGCGCATGATTTATTGATCTCTAAAAATTTTGACCCCAAAAAACCGTATTGTATTATCCATCCGGGAGCCCGAAAATACGACCAATGGCAATTTGAGAAGTTTGCCGAAATTGCGGATTACTTTTTTAACCGCTTTAATTTAAGCATTATTTTGACCTGCGGGCCGGGACAGTTTGACCAAATTGAAAAATTGACTCAATGCTTGTCAAAAAAAGTTCCTTACACTTTTATATCCACAGAACTTTCTGTACTGCTTGGAATCACCGCTTCCGCAAAATTCGTTGTGTGCCATAATGGAGGTTATATGCACGTTGCCTCAGCCATCGGGATACCGGTTGTGGCATTATTTGGATTAACCGATTATAGAATCTGGAAACCCCTCGGAGAAAAAAGCGTTGTACTGCATAAAGATATAGATTGCTGGCCCTGCACTTCTAAAACTATGAAACAGGTTTGCTGGGATGGTAAGCCCGAGTGCAAAGAATTGATTTCCACCGAAGATGTAATTAACAGCATAAAAAAACTTTGCCCCGAATTTTTGGATAAATAATGGAGTATTGATTGTGGCAGAAAAAGAAGACACCTCTCCTTCAAAGCCTGAAGTGGAACCCGAAAAATCTGGTCGAGACATTCGGATTCTTGCTGATTTTTATTCAAAACACCATCTCAATGGAAATCGTAGAAATCAGTCGGTGTCAGAAGAGAAACGCTCGCAGCTATTCAAAGAGTGGATGGGGAAAAATAAAAAGGTTCTGGATATGGGTTGTCGTGACGGCATATTGACCCGTCACTTCATCGAACATAATGAAGTAACAGGTTTGGATATTGACAAACAGGCTTTAGAAGCCTGCCGAGAAAATTTAAATATCGAAACAAAATGGGCCGACTTCAGCCTGCAAATTCCAATACCCGCATCATCATTTGATGTCGTCGTGGCAGGAGAAGTTATAGAACACTTGCCCTACCCGGAAATTACTATTGCCGAAATATCACGCATTTTAAAGCCTGAAGGACTATTCATCGGTTCTGTTCCCAACTCCTATCATATTAAAAACAGGTTGCGGGTATTAAAAGGGCGGTTAATCGATTACGATCAAACTCATTTACGCACCTATAATGTGATGTTGCTAAGGCAATATCTTGAAAAAGAATTTGTGATAGAAGAGCTAACCAGTTGCCGTGGGAAATCTGCTTTTCTTTCCATCGCATGGTTTGGAAGAGATCTGGTTTGGAAATGCCGCAAAAAATAATTCCTAAAAATCAAATACCGCAACAAGCTCTTACCATTTTTTTCATTGCGCCACGAATAATACACCCTGCATCGACAAAAATGGCGGAGTTATGCTAAATTAGTCATCATCTGCGATCAACTAACTTTTAAAATATAATTAAGGTTTCTTATTGAAATCGCTTCATATTCTTCACTCCGAATCGGCTACTGGTTGGGGCGGACAGGAAATCAGAGTATTCCAGGAAAGCAATTTATTGCTGGAGCGAGGCCATCGGGTCTCCATAGTCTGCCAACCTGAAAGCTTCTTGTGGAATAAATGTCAATCCATCACCTCTTCCAGTTTCAACTGCTATCCCCTGCTTATGAAAAGTCCAGCCAACCCGTTTTCATTTGCTCGTTTGTTGCGAATACTTAAGAAATCCAAGCCGGATATTATACATACCCACAGTTCCATAGATAGCTGGCTTGCCGGGTCTGTTGCTAAATTTTCAGGTATCCCCGTTGTTCGCAGTCGCCATATTTCAATTCCCATAAAAAGTATATTCCCAAACAACTGGTTGTATTCCCGAATTCCAAAAAAAATTATTACCAGCGGCAAAGCCATCTCTAATGTTGTCACCGGTGTTTCTGGCGTTGTGCCTGAAAATGTAAAGTCTATAGCAGCGGGTGTCGATTTTCGACGCTTCGACTTTAATATAGATGGAAGGGCGATCAGAGCTGAGTTGGGAATAAAACCAGGCCAACCTCTGATCGGAAAAATCGGGGTGATCCGTGGATGGAAAGGTTATGACTATTTATTAGAGGCCGCACCTATTGTTCTAAAAAAATATCCTGATGCCCGGTTTGTGTTTGTAGGAAGAGGCCCCGGCTTTGAACAAACCCAGTCCATCGCCAACTCTCTTGGACTGGAAAAAGCGGTCACGCTTTTGGGGCATCGTGAGGATATCCCTGAAATTATGGCGGGACTGGACATTCAGGTTTTGGCATCCTTTGCAGGAGAAGGCACCCCGCAAGTTATCCCTCAAGCATTTGC
>WASW01027838.1_pt1 | contig 23475 bp, 25 predicted proteins | sample 5698521 | NCBI WGS metagenome assembly WASW01 (sample SAMN11175560, study PRJNA528189) | sponge metagenome | isolation source: marine sponge | host: Leucetta | place: Antarctica: Western Antarctic Peninsula, King George Island | collected 2013-01
CTTGTTCAGTCGTAAAGCGACCAACACTAAAACGTAATGAGCTATGTGCTAGCTCGTCGTCACGTCCAAGCGCTCTTAATACGTAACTAGGTTCTAGCGAGGCACTAGTGCAGGCTGAACCAGAAGAGATGGCGATATCTTTAAGCGCCATAATTAAGCTCTCACCTTCTACAAAGTTAAAGCTCATATTTAAGTTGTGTGGTACACGCTGGTCAATGTCACCGTTGATATAAACTTCTTCCATATCATTTAAGCCATTCAACAAACGATCTCTTAGCGTGCGAATACGTTCGTTCTCACCAGCCATTTCTTCTTTAGCAATTCTAAATGCTTCACCCATGCCGACAATTTGATGGGTCGGCAATGTACCAGAACGCATACCTCGCTCATGACCACCACCATGCATTTGCGCTTCAATTCGCACACGCGGCTTACGAGAAACATATAGAGCGCCGATACCTTTAGGGCCGTAAGTTTTATGTGCTGAAAAACTCATCAAATCGACATTCATATCTTTAACATCAATACCCACTTTACCTGGGCTTTGCGCGGCATCCACATGAAAGATGATTTTCTTTTCGCGTGCTAGCGCACCAATCGCTTTAATGTCTTGAACGACACCAATCTCATTATTAACATGCATAATAGAAATCAGCACAGTATCTTCACGAATCGCGGCTTTAAGCACATCCATATCAACCAAGCCATTTGTTTGTGGCTCTAGGTATGTCACTTCAAAACCTTCTCGCTCTAACTGCCTACATGTATCTAACACTGCTTTATGTTCAGTCTTCAGCGTAATGATGTGTTTACCATTTTTACTATAAAAATGCGCAGCACCTTTAATAGCTAAGTTATTAGATTCAGTCGCGCCACTAGTCCAGACTATTTCTTTAGGGTCTGCATTGACTAATTCAGCAACATTTCTCCTTGCTTCTTCTACCGCTTCCTCCGCTTTCCAGCCAAATGAGTGGCTGCGTGAAGCAGGGTTACCAAAGTTACCTTCATGGGTTAAGCACTCCATCATTGATTTTGCCACACGCGGATCAACTGGTGTGGTAGCGCTGTAGTCTAGGTAGATAGGTAGTTTTAGCTCGCTCACTGATAATGTCCTTTATTGAATTCTTTTACGTTTTTAAACTTATTGAAAGTCGACTCGCTGCTCACTTCCGAGCATGCGATCCTGTCGTTCGGCGACTTCAATTACGCGTTGTTTACTGATGGCATCTTCCAGCGTAATCCCGGAAAGAAACCCATGAATTTGTGAACTTAACTCTTCCCATAATTCATGGGTTAAACAACGTTGTTGGTTTTGGCAATCGGCATTTCCACCACATCGAGTTGCATCAACATTCTCGTCAACCGAAGTGATAATATCGGCAATGACAATTTGATCAGTCGCGTGGGCTAGACGATATCCACCACCCGGTCCACGAGTACTTGCAACTAGGCCTCGTCGACGCATACAACCAAATAATTGCTCTAAGTAAGAAAGCGAGATGCCTTGTCTTTCTGATATTTCACTCAGTGACACAGGACCATCTGTTTGATGGATAGCCACATCAAACATGGCTGTTACTGCATACCGTCCTTTAGTACTAAGTTTCATTTTCCACCACCAATGTCATTATGGTAGAAATGATACCAATACCCGACTGTTTTAATCAAGTATAGCTAACGGGCTAGCTGTACAATCTAGCTCATTGTATAAAATGATACAATTTAACTATAACCTATTGTTTTAATATGTTTTTTAGTATACCCCTGAGCATGCTAATTTCAGTACCACTCATTTGGGCACGATCAAATAATCGCCTTATTTTTCGCATTGATGGTATTGGATTGTCTTTATCTAAGAATTCTATTTTTTCTAGTGCTTTCCATAAATGCTCATAAAAGCCCTCTCTCTCTCCGACTGACGCTAATGCCGTGGGCAGCGCCGGGCTAGCACTAGAGGCTTCATGCTGCCTATCCAACTGAACGACATACCATTCGTAACATAGAATTTGTACTGCCGCTGCGATATTCAGAGAACCGTACTCACTATTGGATGGAATGGTACAAACAACCGTACATAAGTCGATTTCTTCATTGCTCAGCCCGTTTCTTTCTCGTCCAAACACCCAGGCTACTTGATTTTGGCCAGAATGATTAAGCATTTGCTGCATTAATTGCTTGGGGGTTACCACCGGAGCAGATAATTTTCGAGGTCGAGCAGTAATGCCCACCACCATCTGGCAATCCGCAATGACAGCAGTCAGTGTGTCGAATTTCTGGGCATTTTCTAGAATATCTGCCGCACCTGATGCACGTGCAAATGCAACCGGATCAGGAAATTCTTTGGGTTCAACTAAACCTAGCTCATAAAGACACATGGTTTTCATCGCGCGTGCTGCTGCCCCTATGTTCCCTGGGTGCGACGTCTCTACCATCACTACTCTTGGTTGCTTCAATTTCGATTGATTCTGTTTCATTGATTATTAAGCTTACAAATTGATTCGTCTCTGCTACTCTTTGCCGCCAATTCAAACAAACCGCTTATTTACACTATGAAACCTGGATTAAATATTGCGGTCAGCGCAGCACGGGCAGCCGGTCAAGTCATTCTGCGCAACATGAATCGTTTACCTGATATTAAGGTCCATTCTAAGGGTAAAAACGATTTTGTTAGCGAAGTCGATTATCAAGCCGAAAAGGCGATTATTTCTATTATCCAAAAAGCATACCCTAGTCATGCCATTCTTGCCGAAGAGTCTGGCCAACAATCCGGGGATGAATGTGAATGGATTATTGACCCTCTGGATGGCACCACTAATTATTTACATGGCGTACCCCAGTTCTCGGTTTCCATCGCCATGCGCGAAAAAAACAAACTTCAACTGGGTGTGGTTTACGACCCACTCAAAGAAGAGTTATTTTGCGCTTCACGTGGTGAAGGTGCGACTTTAAACAATCGCCGCATTCGTGTCAGCAAACAACGTGATTTAACCGGCAGCTTAATCGGCACTGGTTTACCTTATCAAGACGATCAAAAATTAGACGTTTACTTAGCGACACTGCGCGCCGTACTTGCTAAAACATCTGGTATTCGCCGCGCTGGATCAGCCGCTCTAGATCTTGCTTACGTCGCCGCGGGACGCTTCGATGGCTTTTGGGAATTTGATTTAAACACCTGGGATATTGCTGCCGGTGTACTTCTCATCCAAGAAGCAGGCGGTTTAGTCAGCGACTTGGATGGCGGGCATACTTACATGGAAACAGGCAACATTGTCGCAGCCAACAATCAACTTTATAAAAACCTAATCACCACTCTCAATAACGCCACTAAATCTGCTTAAAATTTACGGCAATTCGTCGAGCTCTTCGACTTCTTTTTCATCAGGGATTAAGTCTTCTGACGTTACATTAAGAATAACTAGCATTGAACTTGCGATATAAATCGAAGAATAAGTTCCCACAACAACGCCGACAATTAGCGCCAACGCGAAAGAATGTATCACTTCGCCGCCAATAAAGAACAACGCTAGCAACACTAACAACGTGGTCAGTGATGTCACCAAAGTACGTGATAATGTTTGATTAATAGAGCCGTTAATCACTTGTTCTGGTGTCCACTTCCGCATACGCCGGAAATTTTCACGAATGCGATCAAAGACAACTATCGTGTCATTCAAACTATAACCAATCACAGCCAATACAGCGGCAAGTACAGTTAAATCAAATGACGCTTGAGTGACTGAAAAGAAACCAACAGTAATAATGACATCATGTATCAACGCTGCAACCGAACCTAATGAAAATCGATACTCAAACCTTAGCGCGACATATATCAGAATACCAAACAGTGCATACAACACTGCCAGACCGCCATCATCCCTTAATTCCTCGCCAACTTGTGGGCCAACGAACTCAACACGTCTCATTGATAATTCGCCAGTAGGCTTTAACGCATCAAGCACTTGGTTACTTAACTCAGCGGCATTCGCGCTACTTGCTGACGGTAAGCGGATTAATACATCCTTGGCTGTGCCAAAATGTTGCACGATAGCGCCTTCAAACGAAGCACCCTCTAATGCTGCTCGAATAGGGCCAAGTTCAACGGTTTGTTGATAACCCACTTCCACCAAAGTACCACCGGTAAAATCAATACCAAGATTCAAGCCACGCGTTGTTAATGACACAATTGAGATCACGATTAATATCGCAGAAATAATCCAGGCAATATTTCTCTTGCCAAGAAAATCGATATTCAATGATTCGTTAAGTAATTTCATAATATCTATATCGCCAAACTTGGCGCCTTTTTATTTCCGTAAATTAAATTAATTAACGCGCGTGTCCCCATAATAGCGGTCAGCATTGAACACATTATTCCAATAGAAAGTGTGACAGCAAAACCTTTAATAGGGCCTGTTCCAAATGCAAATAAAACAATGGCAGCGATTAACGTCGTGACATTAGCATCGGCAATAGTTGATAGTGCTTTTGCATAACCGGCATGAATACTTGCTTGCGGCGAATTACCATTACGCAACTCCTCTCTAATACGTTCGAATATGAGCACATTGGCATCGACCGCCATACCTACGGTTAACACAATTCCAGCAATACCTGGAAGGGTCAATGTCGCGCCTGGAATCATCGATAAAATCGCAATCATCAATAAAAGGTTCACCACTAGCGCGATATTGGCAACGATGCCAAACACTCGGTAGTAAATCGCCATAAATATCATTACCAAGATCATACCTAGCATAACTGAACGTTTGCCTTGATTAATATTTTGCTGACCTAAGCTTGGCCCTACCGTTCGCTCTTCAATAATACTCATCGGCGCAGCTAACGCACCCGCTCTTAACAACAACGCCAAGTTGCGTGCTTCACGTGTAGAGTCTAAACCGGTAATTTGGAAACGATGACTTAATTCATCTTGTATGCGTGCAACATTAATAACTTCTTCTACTTTACGCGTTCGGGTTTGTAGTTCACCACTGTTATCTTTGTAGTATTCAGTTTTATTCTCGATGAATACTACCGCCATTAATCGTTTGATATTTTCGCTAGTAATCTTTCTAAATTTTCTAGCGCCTTCACCATCAAGGTTGATAAATACAGCAGCGCCACCACCTTCTTGATCGAGCCCAGACGATGCATCTGTGATGTATTCACCCTCTAACTTTGGCTTGCGCTTAAGTAATACTGGTGTGCCATCTCGCTCAAAATAAAGTTTATCGCCAAGAGGAATTTGGCCAGTCTGCTTAGCAGAGAACGCATCTGCTTGTTCATCTACCATGCGAAATTCTAATGTCGCAGTGGCGCCTAAAATATTCTTCGCTTGAGTCGTATCTTGAATACCAGGAAGCTGTACAACAATACGATCTAAGCCCTGTCTCTGAATAACAGGCTCAGCAACACCCAACTCATTGACACGTTTTCTTAAAGTGGTTGTATTTTGTTGAACTGCAAACGTTTTTAGTTCTTGTTTTGCTGTGTCTTTAAAATCGACTCGAAGATTGAATCCCTTATCTGAATCCTCTTCTGTAAAATCCAGATCAGTTCTAAAGTTATCTTTTAACTCTTCTAAACCTGCCTGCAAGTTTTCTTGGTCACGAAACTTAACTGCCAGGCCAACACCATCATGACTAACAGACACATAGCGAACTTTTTTATCACGTAAGGTCGTTCTAAATTCACCTTCATAACGATCTAGCGCTTTGATTAAGGCTGCATCGACATCGACTTGCAACAAAAAATGTACGCCGCCACGCAAATCCAAGCCCAAGCTCATCGGGCTAGCATTCAAGGCTCGCAACCAATTCGGTACTGCAGGCGCAAGATTTAACGCAACAATGTATTGAGAATCAAGACCACTTTTTAACTCATCTGCGGCAATCAGTTGCTTATCTGTATTAGAGAAACGAACTAGTAATTGCTGAGACTCTGTGACTTCAATGGCTTTGCTATCAAGCTCATTCTGCGATAGCAATGATTCGACTTGAGCTTGCAAACCAGCAGGCAGTTCACCGCTGTCATGAGAAATCTGAACGGATGGATCTTCTGGAAACAAGTTAGGCAACGCATAAACTGCAGCGATAACTAAGATGCATAGCAGCATCGCATTTTTCCAAAACGGATAGTGATTTAACATGTGATTCTCTCGATACTCGCTGTATTCTTGTAAGTGCTTGATCAGTGCTTATTATTAAGCGATTAGTCCTGATTTAAAGTGCCTTTAGGTAACACGCTTGTAATGGCATTTTTCTGCACTTTAATGACTATATTCTCAGCCAATTCGATGCGAATGATGTCATCACTAACACTTTTAATCTTTCCCATCATGCCGCCACTGGTCACAACTTCATCACCTTTGCCGAGTGAATCCATTAATGATTTATGTTCTTTGGTTCTTTTTTGCTGTGGACGAATAATCATGAAATACATAATGACGAAAAATATACCGATCATTACCAGCATTTCTGTACCGCCGCCGCCTTGAGCGGGTGCCGCCTCGGCATGTGCATCACTTATAAAAAACATATATTGTCCTTCAGGCTGTGCCTGTCTAAATGCGAAGCGGCGTATTATGCCACAGAAGAACCCCTTGTCTGCCTTGCTAAATAAAATTCATCGTAAAACTTAGCAAACCGGCCTTCCATGATGGCTTCACGCATTTGTTTCATTAAGCCATGGAAATAGCTCAAATTATGAATGGTATTTAATCTTCCTCCTAGCATTTCACCACATTTGTCCAGGTGCTTTAAATATGCACGCGAATAATGTTGGCAGGTATAGCAGCCACATTTCTCGTCAATAGGGCGCTCATCAAACTGATATTGTTGATTTCGAATTCTTAACACCCCAGTACTGGTATATAAGTAGCCATTGCGCGCATTCCTTGTCGGGATAACGCAATCAAACATATCCACTCCTCGCGCAACCGCTTCAACAATATCCTCAGGCTTACCGACCCCCATCAGATAGCGCGCTTTGTCGGCAGGCATTTTATCTTGTAGGAAATTCAACACTCGTGTGCGCTCCTCAGCTGGTTCACCCACTGACAGGCCACCGATAGCATAACCATCAAAGCCAATTTCCTTCAATCCTGACAGTGATTCTTCACGCAGGTCATCGTACATACCCCCTTGGACGATACCGAATAACGCCGCATCACTATCACCATGGGCATCTTTACTGCGTTTAGCCCAGCGCGCGGATAACCTCATCGAGGTTGCCGCTTGCTCGTGAGTGGCGGGATACGGAGTGCATTCATCAAAAATCATAACGATATCTGAGCCCAGACCGCGTTGGACTTGCATCGATATCTCTGGATCTAGATCAACAATAGAACCATTAATTGGCGACTTAAACTTCACACCTTGCTCGGTGATTTTTCGATTGGCGGCAAGACTAAATACTTGAAAACCCCCGGAATCGGTCAGAATTGGCCCCGGCCAGTGCATAAATTCTTGCAGCCCTCCCAGCTTTTGCACCACATCAACGCCTGGGCGCAGCATCAGGTGGAATGTGTTACCCAGAATTATTTTGCTCCCACAGGCTTGCAGCTCTTCAGCAGTGACACCTTTTACCGAACCATAAGTGCCCACAGGCATAAAGATAGGCGTTTGTAATACACCTCGACGCGTTTGCAAGGTCCCTGCACGCGCTCCCTGGCTAGTAGCTTCTAAGTTATAACCGGTCATTCCCATAATCTTCTAAATATAAATAAAAAAGTTAACTAGTGATCATCATTGCATCACCGTAACTGTAAAAGCGATAACGTTGATCGATGGCATATTGATAAGCATGCTGAATTTTCTCCCGACCTGCCAATGCGCTGATTAACATTAGCAAAGTAGAACGAGGCAGATGAAAGTTTGTAATTAAAGCGTCGACCACTTTAAATTCAAAGCCAGGATAAATAAATATATTGGTATCCCCAATGAAAGTTTTCAACTCCCCCTCTAATGCGGCAGATTCTAGCGCTCGCACACAGGTTGTCCCCACGGCGATGACTCGACCCCCTTGCGCTTTTGTTAATTCGACTTTATCGCACACTGACTGCGACACCTGGGCAAACTCAGAATGCATTTGATGCTGGCTAGGGTCGGCCACTTTAACCGGCTTAAATGTCCCTGCGCCGACATGCAACGTAATCGTTTCAATCTCTATGTGTTGCTGCTTTATTTTGTCTAACAAATCTTGGGTGAAATGCAGACCTGCCGTGGGTGCCGCCACCGCCCCCAGTTGATCGGCATAAACAGTTTGATAGCGTGAAACATCACTCTTGGTATCTTCACGTTGAATATAAGAGGGCAGAGGAATATGCCCATAGCGCTGAAATATTTCCATGACAGGTAAATCAGAAAGAAACTTCAGAATAAAAAATTCTTCATCACGTCCGCAAACTTGCACTGTCAAATCTTCATGCACATTAAGAACAGCGCCCTCTTTGGGTGTGCGGTTTGACTTAATTTGTGCTTTAAACTGGGCATCATCCAGCATTCTTTCAGCTAATATTTCTACTTTGCCTCCAGTTTGCTTATAGGCAAATAATCGCGCCGGAAATACCTTGGTATCATTAAGTATCAGTAAATCACCGGGCTGTAGATAATCTACGATATCGGAGAAATGCTTATCCTCAAAGGAATCTTTAGAGCGGGGTACGACCAACAACCGACTGGCATCGCGATGCGAGGCAGGCTCTAGCGCAATCAACTCTTTTGGCAGATCATAATCAAAGTCATCAGTGGACAATTCTGGTGGATTTTGTTTCATTGAATTTAAACAAATTTTTTCAAATCAGACGATAATACTAAACTGAAGACGTGAGTGCGCTTGATGTTATGGGGATTTCGGTTAAACTTCGCGAACCTTAACACATGCCGGGGTGGCGGAATTGGTAGACGCGCCGGATTCAAAATCCGGTTTCTTCGGAAGTGCGAGTTCGATTCTCGCCCTCGGCACCAACACTGCGTGTTGGTTTAACACGCAAATCAATTATCGCTCTGCAATTCAGTATTACCTACATCTAAACAACCACGTGACTTACAGTTACCTCATACTAAACATATACATTATTCTTAGTATACATAGAGTGACTACTCCGTAAAAAACCTCCTATTTTCACCCTCACCAACGACCCTGCTAAAATACGCTCGACGTATCATTGCCCCGGTAGCTCAGCTGGATAGAGCGTCCCCCTCCTAAGGGGAAGGCCGTGCGTTCGAATCGCGCTCGGGGCACCACTCCAAAAAATCCAAATAGAGCCATAGAGCCATTTAATACCCATATAAATATTACGCACAAGCCAGTGTGTTAAAATTTTTCACAATTCTTATCATTTAAATCAATAGGTTAAACATTATACGTTACCGTCAAGCACATAGTACTTCGCATCAATAATTAATCATATAAGTTATTGATTTTCATATGTATTTATTATTTATCTGGTTTTAAAACAATGAGTCTTATGGATTTTCATTATTTGCTGACAGTTATAGTTGATTTTCATACTATTGCTAGCATCAACAATTGCTTCGCTTTAAAAAAAAGAATGCTATAAAGCCCCAAATACTAAAACAAATGGTTAGTTTTGGCTGAATCTACCCGCAAAATTATTTAAACAATTAGCAAGACCGAATCAAATATGATGAGCAAATCAAAAAAACTTTCAGTATCTGACTTAAAAGGTTTTACGCGATCATTCCTTCAGTGTGGGGATCACTTGCATACGCTATGCAGACTAGAAGTCAATAATCGCTTAGCTAAATATGATGTGAAATATAGCCAATGGCTAATATTAGATTGTTTGGCCTAGGATAAAGTCGACAATCCCTCAAAAGTCGCGTCTCAAACTTGGGATGGAAAGAGCGATAGTCAGTCGTAGCTTAGACATTCTAGAATCACGCAATTTAGTCAGCCGTACACACAACTTAGCAGATAGGCGTGTAGTAGAAATCCATCTGACAGCACAGGGTAAAAAAATTGCGCAATTAGGAGTTCAGCGCCTTGAACAAATCGTTCAATCAGTAATCGGCGATCTCTCCAACAGCCAAATCAGCGAAACTTTCACTCTTATAGACACCATCAAAGACAACCTAAACCAAAAGATTGCTCGTTAGCAATTAAGCTAGCCCCTGGCTTACTCCTAGAGACAGGCGGTAAATTACTTAAAGGTAATTCAATCTACATCATCCTCGGCATATCTGGCTAAGATGATGTAGAGATCATTGCTTCTTGACCGCAAGCAAGCAATACTTACGCACATAACTAATAATAGAAAAATCATAACTTGGCCCTCAAGTTAATTACGCTTATGTCTGAAAATACTCAAAATAGACGAACTCCATGCCCTCTATGGATCTGGGCTATATTACTGCTGGGTTTGATTTTACTTTACTCGCTCTATTCACGAGCAACATCAGAAAAAGCACAAGATATTCAACAAGACATTCAAACTCGGGCCACCCAAAGCCTGCTTGAGTCAAAACAAATCAGCGCTGTCAGCATTATCACTGATGGTCGAGATGTCACGCTCAAAGGCTTGGTGAGCAACCAAGATGCTCGAGAACTCGCTGAGCAAGTCGCCATGCGAACGGTTGGTGTTAGACAGGTTAACAATCAGATTACCTTAAAGCCAAAAGACAGCAGTGCAATACCTTCTGTGAAAAAGACAATTTCGACAGCAAAGCTTGAACCAATGCCAGCTGAGTTTCCGCCACTACCCGAACAAAGCGCCAAAGTGGAATCCCAGGCAGAAGAGCTTGCTCCCCTTGAAAATGAAACAACTCAAGCTACCAAAATTGCACAAGAGAAACTCAGTCAATTAGATTTTAGCAATATAACCTTCCAACCGAGTTCGGCTGCGCTGACTACTATCGCCCAGCAAACACTAGAGAGTGCCGCTAAAACATTGCTTGAGAACCCAAGCGTTGCTATTAGTATTGGTGGTCATACAGATAGTTCTGGCAAGCCAGAATCAAACTTGAAGCTAAGTACACAACGTGCAAAGTCAGTTTTCGATTATCTAGTAAGCACTGGTATTGACGCGACACGAATTGAAGCGAATGGATTTGGAGATCAATTTCCAATCGCACCCAATGAAACAAAAGCGGGTCGAATTAAAAATCGACGCATAGAAATTAAAGTTAAAAACGGAGAGTAGTAATATGTCTTATCTTGTAGGCGAAATGGGAGCCTACTTATTAGTCGCGGCTATAATTGGGGTACTAATAGGTTGGTTTTTAAGTCGATGCGCATGCAATAAAGCAATTGCCAAAATTGAATCACAAAAACACACGTTAACCGCTGAATTCAATTCTGTAGCAAGCGCCCTTGCTCTAAAGGAACAACAATTAGCTGACACTCAAGGTAATGTTGTCCAGTTGCTCAGTGATGTTGCCCTCGCTGAAGGTAACGCTTATCTAATGACTTCACGTTGGCAGAGTACTCTTAAACAAGCTCGCCAAGCGCCTAATCAGTTAAAATGGATTCAATCTTTACAGGCAAAGCTGACTAACAAGAAGACCCAACTTTCTCAAAATCGAAAGTATGCAGAAGCTAAAGCATGGGAAGCAAAAGTTACTAGAGAGAATCTTTCTAGAGTACACACTAGACTCACAGAAGTTGATGCTAAAGTTGTCAACTTAAAAGACTGGGTATCTGTATTCCAGACCAAACTAATGAAGACAAAAACTGATTATGGTCAGCTGCGAAACTATGCGACTGCAGTCGCTAGCAGTGATCGCGCTTATAAAGGCAACCTCACTCGCGCACATAATCGATTAACTGAAATTGAAGGCAAGCAACAACCTTTACGTACTTGGATCCGCGTATTCCAAACCAAGCTAATGAAGACCAAGTCTGACTACGCTCAATTGCGCGATTATGCTGACAACATTCAATCTTCTTTAAGCGCTAATGAAGACAACCTTAGCCGCACTCATTCAAGATTGTCAGAAGTCACAAAAGAACTCACCGCCTTACGTTATCGCAAGAATAATCCTATGCCTCCGTTACCGCCTGCGGTAGAGGTTAGCGATAACAAAACTTTACGCTTAGTCGATCGCATACGTTTACTTGGGACATCGAAAAAAGAAGTTTACGGACGCATGCATAATCAGATTCGTGAAGCACGTCTAGAAACTATCGAAACTGAAAGAGTACTCATCGATAGCTGCGAAGAAAAAGATTCCATCATTAATGGCTTACGTACACAGCTGCGTAGCGCAGAAAATCGGGCACAAAAAGCACCGGTTGTTCAATTAGATCAAAGCGTAAAAATAAAAGAGCTTGAATCTGAAGTTGCTAAGTTAAAAACTGGTACACAAATGCAGGCTGATCTTGAAGGTCAACTTCGTGAACACCAATTCACAATTGATGCCTATCGCTCAAAATTAAGCAGCACAAAAAATCAGTTGCTCACGCAAAGTGTTAATAACTCAACTAAAGACGACGACATCCCCACACTGACTGACTCAGCAAGTGATGATTTAAAACTAATTAAAGGTATCGGCCCTAAATTAGAAGGCATCTTAAATGATTTAGGCATTTATAAGTTTTCACACATTGCTACTTGGACACAAAGTGACATTGATGAGATTTCTACTAAACTAGGTAGCTTTAAAGATAGAATTTCTCGTGACGACTGGGTGAAAAAAGCTCACAAGCTAGATAAAAAAAAATAACCTGATTACAACACTTACTCAGTTACAGTAGCTTCTGTTTCTGAGTAAGTGTTTTCAAATAAATTTACACCTGCATCATTTAATATCATTCGTGGCACGGGGTTTATTCTATCGCTTGTAAGCTTCAATTCGTCCGCAGTCATCGTCATACGATTACCACTCGCACTTTCCATCACTAAACCTGCTGTTCTCTTTTCAGCATCAGTTACTCGCCAACTTCCATATATTGCACCTTGACCATCGATGAGTTCGAACTCTCTCGCTTTAACCTTATGCGCAAATACAATTTCAGAACCACTATCCACTGAAATCACATCATAGATCGAATAGCCAACCAGGATAATAATCGCTATACGTGTATTACGCTGTAATGTCTCAATTGACTTCATGCGCTCTTCTAAAGTTTTATCGTACTTTATATTCTCCGACATTTAAATCTCCTAGCTTCTTTAATTGTCACTATTTATATTAAGTATTATGGGCAGCTCTGTTAAGCAATGAATCACATAATCTGGGTTTTGGCCTCCAGGCCAAGGTTGACGCTTGTTGTTGAACCAAACTGCTTTACAACCTGCCTTCATAGCGCCTATCACATCTGTTTGCGCAGAATCACCCACATGCATAATCTTGGTTAATTCAACGTTAGCCAAACTAGATGCATGCTGAAACATATCCAAGTGCGGTTTACTAACACCTACTTGTTCTGCGGTCACAACAAAATCAAAATATTGGCCAATAGGAATTTGATCTAATTGCGCATTGCCGTTAGTAATTGCGCCAACTACGTAATGCTTTTTCAAGACAGATAAAATCGTTTCACTAAATTCAAATAGTTCTACTTGATTGCGATAATGACGAAATAACTTCAATGCTTCTTGAGCAAATGTTTTGTTATAACCGAATTCATCTGCGATCTTCTGCAACGAGCAGTATCTTAATTCAGTAACATTATGTGCAATGTCGATTCGACTATTCTGAAGCACCATTCTTTTAGCCGTAATATCTTGTTGGGTATAAGCATTACTCACTTGCGGATAGTTTTGTTCAATCCACTGATACAGTTTAAGTTCCGCTCTGATTATCGTAGGCGCAACAGGCCATAATGTGTCATCCAGATCAAAGGTCACGCATTCAATCTGATTGAATTGTGAGTGCGTCACCATATCAATCAACGCACCCATGCATCGTCAGCGTAATTTCACGTTGATGACCCTGATGGCGATGTTCCCAAAGGTATACCCCTTGCCACATACCTAATGCTAGCTCTCCTTGGCTGATAGGAAGAGTTAGTTCTGTTTGCGTAATCACTGAACGCACGTATGCTGGCATATCACCCTCACCTTCACTGGTATGTTTGAACATTGGATCACCATCTGGCACTATTTTTCGCATAAATGGCTCTAAATCCACTCTCACGTCAGAATCTGCATTCTCACAAATTATTAATGATGCACTGGTATGATGCACAAACATATGACAAAGACCGATGCCTATCCCTGCCGTACGAACGAAGGATTGAATATCTTGGGTAATTTCGGTGGTGCCTCGTCCTAGCGTAGCAAATGCTAAGGTTTGTTGAGAATAATTAGCTGTTTTAGACATTGTTTTTCAAATCTAGCTTCGTTTAAACTGTCGATGTTCGTTACACTATGGCCATATTAAATGGTAACAAAATGTACACACATTCATGCAAAAAAATTCCAACTTAATTCTAAGACGTAAAGCCATTGCGGTGAAAATAGGTGATGTCGCCATGGGCGGTGACGCGCCTATTGTCGTTCAATCGATGACCAACACTGATTCTAGCGACATTATTCGCACTGCAGCACAGATTGCTGATCTCGCTAAGGCAGGTTCAGAATTAGTACGTATCACCGTGAATAATATTGAAGCGGCTCGTGCTGTCCCTCACATTAAAGAACAACTCGCACGCATGAATATCTCTGTACCCATTGTTGGTGATTTTCATTTCAACGGACACAAATTACTTAGTGAAGCGCCAGAATGCGCGGAACATTTAGACAAATATCGTATCAATCCTGGCAATGTGGGGCGCGGTAGTAAGCGTGATAGTCAGTTCGCTTCCATGGTAGAAACGGCATGCAAATATGAAAAACCTGTGCGCATAGGCGTTAATTGGGGCAGCCTGGATCAGCAAATACTCGCTCAACAAATGGATCTTAACCAACAACTTTCTCAACCTAAAACTGCCGATGAAGTCATGCAGGAAGCCTTAATCACCTCTGCACTAGATAGCGCGAGCTATGCAGAAACGCTTGGTTTAGATGCTAATAAAATTGTCATCTCATGCAAGATTAGTAATACCCCTAAGTTAATAGACGTCTACAAACAACTTGCTCAGCGATGCAACTATGCATTGCATGTAGGCTTAACTGAAGCCGGCATGGGGACTAAAGGCATCGTTGCTTCAGCAACAGCACTTGGCGTGCTACTTCATCAAGGTATCGGTGACACAATTCGCGTGTCTCTCACACCGAAACCAGGCGGCTTACGTACAGAAGAAGTGCTCATTGCCCAAGAGATACTTCAATCATTAGACCTAAGAGCATTCAGTCCTGCCGTCACTTCATGTCCTGGCTGTGGTCGGACCACTAGTGAATACTTTCAAGAACTGGCTGACAACATCCAGGTTTATTTGCGTAACTCTATGCAAGAATGGAAACAAACCTTTCCTGGTGTCGAGCATTTATCAGTGGCAGTCATGGGCTGCGTAGTTAACGGCCCTGGCGAGAGTAAGCATGCCAACATCGGAATCAGCCTACCCGGCAGCGGTGAAGCGCCCGTCGCACCTGTTTATATTGATGGTGAAAAGTCTTGCACCTTGCGCGGCAACAATATTGCTGACGAATTTAAACAAATCGTCACTACCTATGTACATCAAAATTACCAACTCAAATAATTGAAACTGGTGACTGCGCCAGCAATTTGTCACCTCTTGTTTCTCACATAACTCTATAACAATAAGTTATTCATGCTTATTCACGTATTGTTATAAAGCATTTTCGCGCTCTAACATATTTTCAAAAAAATTAAAAAACTACTGACAACAATTAGCTCAAAGCTATCGTGCAGTTCACATTTTTACGTGGATTTTACTAATTTCACCTTTAAAACTACGTTCTCACAAGAAGAGCCTAACCTTGAAGTGAATGACTAATAAATACTAGCAATAAGATCCAACAGGTCATTTCCGATAGCCGAATGCAAGAACACTTGCATTAAGCAAACAAGGGGGAAAGCCCCTAATGTTGGCGACCTCTTAGCCGAAGTTAATCTCGACGGATCAACCAGAGTTGCTTAAAAGCATTGTCAGCAACCTTCGTAGATTACGTTCTAGCTCAGGTTACTTGCAAAAAGTGACCTCTATTGGTCATGGTGAACTTAACAATAGCAGTAGCAACGATGAAACACTGTCTATCTTATTACTCGCTGACGAGAATAAAAAAGATACATCCAAGAAAGTTGCAATAACTCTACAACTGCTTCATCACACTTAAACATATTGATAACTCTGAAGAACTTACCATTATTAGCTTGGATTCAGGCAACGAAAAGTCAATCAGCTTAACTGGCGAAAGCATTGTTAATGAGTTAATTGGCACTACTAATGCAAAACCAAGTTACTAACCTGAATGATACTGACAAAATGAGATTCATTCGATCTAGAAAGGCTGAAGCAACCGAGCAATACTACTTAGCTAGATTTACCAAGCATTGTTCTAATTTTTTGACGCTCATGTTTATTCGGTTTCTTAACGCTACGAGGCAACCCTTGATTTAAGATCTTACGTTGCACTGCCGTTAATTCTCGTTGCACAACACTTTCTTCGCTCTCTCGATACAGTTTCTGCGCATCACTAGCAGATTTTCTCTGCCCCAAAATACCCGTCACAACAATCTCTTGTCTCATGTCGGGGCGAGTGATTGACAGTACATCATCAATTTTCACTCGATACGATGGCTTCACTCTTTGCCCATTTACATGCACACGCCCACCTTCCACTGCATTAGTCGCAATACTACGAGTCTTATAGAAACGCGCTGCCCATAACCATTTATCGATGCGTATTAACGTTTCCATTTTATTAGCAATTTAGTCTTGCTTGCTCATCATATAAAAACTCCCTTGATCCTTCACGCAATAACTGAAATATTATTGGGGGATTCAACCATGCCTGTATGCACAAATTTATCGAACAAATCTTTAAATCGGTAGGAGTCATATCATGACAACATTAAACCTATCTAACAACGAACTAGTCTTTTTCTACTGGAAAGACAACATTGTGTTTACCGCGTTTATTGTCAGCACTTTTGTCACTAGTATGATTTTGTTTCGTATATATATTCTAGCGTCGTTACTGCCCAGCTAGAAGTAAACAACGACTTATCAACCCCACTCCACCAGGTGGTGTTCTAAAGGGCCCGAATCATCATGACTGATGGTCTTATTTTTTACAGAGCATCCCGCATCGTGTGTACTATTTTTTTGTCCTGTTAGTAACGGATGCCAGACAGGTAATGGCTTCGACTCGAAGCGCAATCGATAGGCACAACTTGCTGGCAGCCATTCAAACTCATACGCACGATCTATGCTCAATGAGAGACATTCAACCACTTTACTGGTTCTATTGGCATAGTCTGAACATTGACATTTGTCTGCATCAAAAAGTTTACATGCCACATTGGTATAGTAAATTTTATCAGTCTCTTCATCCTGCAACTTAGCCATGCAGCATTTACCACAGCCATCACACAATGATTCCCATTGAGCTTCTGTCAGCTCAGCTAGTGGTTTATCGATCCAATCTGGCGTTTTAATTTAACTACCCTGCAAGATCGAGCATTATTTTATTTAAGCGCATCACAAAATCAGCTGGATTCTCTAATTGCCCACCTTCTGCCAGTATTGCCTGCTCGAATAACAACATTGACCACTCTTTCACTTGATCGAGATCAGTCTCATTATTCATTCTTACCAACACTGGATGCGTTGGGTTGATTTCCAATGTTGGCTTGGTACTAGGCATTTGCTGGCCTGCTTGCTTTAGCAAATTTTGCATATATAAAGCCATATCATGCTCGTTAAGCACAATACATGCAGGTGATGTTGTTAAGCGATGAGACACTCGCACATCTTCAACCTTGCCTTCTAACTTTTCTTTAATCAGCTTAACAATATCCGTTGATTCTTCTTCAACTTTCTTTTGTTGTTCTTTTTCATCTTGATCTGAGAGCTTATCTAGATCTAATTCACCTTTAGCCACTGACACAAATGATTTTTCATCATACTCAGTCAATGAACCCATCAACCATTCATCCACACGGTCATACATTAAGATGACTTCAATTCCTTTTTTACGGAATATTTCTAAATGTGGACTATTTTTTGCTGCGTTAAAGTTATCTGCAGTAATGTAATAAATAGATTCCTGGCCCTCTTTCATACGACCAATGTAATTATCTAGAGAAACAGTTTGATCTTCCTTATCTGCTTTGGTAGAGGCAAACCTTAATAACTTAGCTATCTGATCTTTGTTTGCAAAGTCTTCTCCAGGGCCTTCTTTAATGACTTTGCCAAATTCTTGCCAAAATGATTGATACTTCTCAGGCTCTTTCTTAGCAATACCTTCTAGCAGACCAAGAATTTTCTTCACAGACCCTGACCGAATTGAATCGATCACTTTATTATCTTGAAGTATTTCTCTGGATACATTTAATGGCAAATCACTTGAATCAATCACGCCGCGCGCAAATCTCAAGTATCTCGGCAATAACTTTTCAGCATCCTCCATAATAAATACACGCTGCACATAAAGCTTCAATCCGTGTGTTTGATTCGGCTCATACAAATCAAACGGCGCTTTACTTGGGATATATAACAGCGAAATATACTCGGTCTTACCCTCGACACGGCTATGAGTCCACGCCAATGGGTCTGCGAAGTCATGCCCAACATGCTTGTAAAATTCTTTATATTCATCATCAGATACTTCTGACTTTGAACGCGTCCATAATGAAGAAGCCTTATTTATCACTTCCCACTGCGCTGGCTCTTTAGTTGTTTCCTCATCTATCACTTCTTTTTCTTCAAGCATTTCGATAGGAAGTGGTACATGGTCCGAGTACTTAGAAATAATTGAACGCAATCTCCAACCTGATAGTAACTCTGCTTCTTCTTTAAGATGAAGAATCACTTCGGTACCGCGATCAGCCTTTTCAATTTGCTCTAGCTCATATTCTCCTGTTCCGGCTGATTCCCAATGGACGCCGCTCTCAGCACCGACAGTGGCACTACGAGTTTTCAATTCAACTCTATCTGCAACAATGAAAGCAGAATAGAAACCCACACCAAACTGACCGATAAGACTAGAGTCTTTAGCTTGGTCGCCCGTGAGTTTTTCTAGAAATTCTTTTGTGCCTGATTTGGCAATGGTACCAATATTTTTAATGACTTCTTCGCGCGTCATACCAATACCGTTGTCACGAACTGTTATTGTTTTTGCTTTTTCATCGAATTCAATGCGAATTTTAAGGTCTGTATCATCCGTTAACAGATCAGCGTTGGACAATGATTCAAAGCGTAATTTGTCACAGGCATCTGAGGCATTTGAAACCAACTCACGTAAAAATATCTCTTTATTAGAATACAGAGAATGAATCATCAAATGTAAAACTTGACTAACTTCTGACTCAAACTTGAGGGTTTCTTTATTATTTTCTGCTTGTGCTTGTTCGCTCATTACTGCTTTAACTCCAAATAAAAATCGATAACTCTATAGATGGTGACGCATCACCATAAATTCAACTAGTCTAGATAAACTTTCTACTCAACATCGTCCACATCTGCCTGCCCAGTGACTCTTCTACGAATATGCGACCAAGTAATGCCTGTGGCTAATATACTCGACAATATAACCAGGATTAAATCAGTCAGCACCTTGTTATTATCTAGCGAGAGCCAGTTAACATCCACAAAGAACCATACCAGAACAGCAAAAAATGCCGCGGCTAACATTAATCCAAAAATCCCCAAGGAGCGCATCGTAGCGCGAATATAAATTACCCATACAATCAATAAGGCAATACCAGCCAGTAACAACAGGGGCAAACTAGTTTTATTCTCTAAATACGATTGCACCCAATCAAAATAAGACCAACCATGAGGGTTATAAGTACAAAACACTAATGCAAGTGCTACCAGTAATCGAACCAAAATACCTTGCCAAGTAGTTTTATGTAACGCCATACACTCTCCTAAACCATCTCACTTCAAATAAACATTTCACTGCTGACTGGTGACTTTATTTCATGCCTTAACAACCAGTCTTTTTGTTGAATTTCCTTACCCGCAACGCTTCCACAATATCCACCAATACCGCTTTTCTTCACAACACGATGACACGGAATAATAATAGGAATGGGATTATGCCGACAAGCATTACCGACTGCACGCGGCCCACTATTAAGGGCTTTAGCAATGTCGCCATAGGTTAGCGATTTTCCATAAGCAATTTCAGCCACTTCGCTCCACACTCTATTTTGATAGATCGTTCCTTGAATATCGATAGGCAGATCAAATTCTGTACGTTTCAATTCGAAATACTCCATGATTTGTTGATGCACTGTTGCTGCAAATCCGTTGATTGGAATATGTGGATCTTGCTTAGTTTTAATATAGAAAAGTCGTTGTATTCCTTTAGAGGAAGTATTCAACCCTAAGTGGCCTATAGGAGACGGCAGAATGTAATCGAATGTATCTATTGTCATTAAATCGATGGCCCAAACAACAAACGCCCCATAAAGTTATGAGGCGTTTGTTTAACTAACTTTACTTGCTTTGAAATTAGCCAAGCTTTTCTTTAATTCTAGCAGCCTTACCGGTAAGTCCGCGTAAGTAATATAATTTTGCACGACGAACATCACCACGGCGCTTAACTTCAACCGTTGCGATTAATGGACTGTGTGTTTGAAATACTCTCTCAACACCTTCACCATGAGAAATTTTACGTACTGTGAATGCAGAGTTTAGGCCACGGTTTCTTTTTGCAATCACAACACCTTCAAATGCCTGTAAACGCTCACGGTCACCCTCTTTCACTCTCACTTGTACGACAATCGTGTCGCCAGCGGAAAACTCAGGAAAATCTGACTTGATTTGTTCTGCTTCTAATTCACTAATTATATTGCTCATTTGTTTATCTCTCGTTTTTCGCTTTTACTTCAACTAAATATTCATCTAGTAGCTGTTGCTCTTGATCACTCAAGTTTTTCAGCTTAATCATGTCAGGGCGTCTTAAGTAAGTCCGTCCTAACGCTTGTTTCAATCTCCAACTAGCAATCTTTTTATGATCACCACTGGTTAATTCTTTGGGTACTTTTAGGCCATCTATCGTCTCTGGCCTTGAGTAGTGAGGGCAATCTAGTAAGCCTCTCTCAAATGATTCTTGTTCCGCGGATTGGTCATCTCCCAGTGCTCCTGGAAGTGTTCGCACCATCGCATCGATCAGCACCATCGCGGCTAACTCTCCACCGCTGACGACATAGTCTCCGATCGACCATTCTTCATCTACATGGGCTTCGATGAATCGCTCATCGATGCCTTCATAGCGTCCACATAACAGAATTAAATTTGGACATTGGCTAAGATTCCGCACTGCTGCTTGATCTAAGCGCTGCCCTTGTGGACTTAAGTAAACTACTTTTGCTTTATCGCTAGACACTGATTTCACGTGTTCTAGCGTTTTAGTCAATGGCGCATACTGCATCACCATACCCGGACCACCCCCGTAAGGACGATCATCTACTCGGTTATTCGCATCTTCTGAGAAATCTCGAGGATTTGTTAATTCTAGTTCGACTAGCTTAGCTCTTAATGCCCGCCCCACTACTCCATGGTCTTGCACTGTTGCAACTAGTTCCGGGAACAATGTAATGACATCAATTCGCATGTCCTTGTCCCTTTTGTTTTAGCATTATCTTTAGGACTTAATGATTAAAAATCAACATCCCAATCTACCACCATGCACTTTTGTTCTAAATCAATGGACTTTACTACTTGTCCTTGGATGTATGGAATTAAATGCTCGGTCTTGCCTTTGCCTCGCACAATCATCACATCGTTCGCGCCAGTTTCGATCAGACTTTTTATCGAACCTAACGGCTTTTTCTCAGTATCCAGCACATCTAAACCAATCAGCTGGTACCAGTAGTATTCATTATTTGGCAGTGGCGTTAATTGATCACCAGCTATCCAAATATTGCGATCTAACAGCTCAAAGGCTGCATCACGGTCATCGATGCCTTCCAACTTGACGACCACACCACCTTTTAGTGGGCGGCCTTCTTCAACACGTATCGATTGATCAAGTTGATCACCCAAATACCAATGTTGATAATCAACAACTTTAATTCGAGGCCGGGTGTAGGAGTAAACTTTAACCCAACCCTTGACCCCAAAAAGACCATTTATCAGGCCTAATAAAACTTTTTCTTCTTGTTTCAAGCGTGAGATGACCTAGTAGGCATAGTCAGCCTACTACTCAACAACCCACTAAGATGGTGTTGACTCTACACCTTTTAGTAGTGTCTCAACGCGCTCTGATGGCTTAGCACCGACGCCCTGCCAGTAGCCTATGCGTTCCATATCAACGTGCAATCGAACTTCTTGTCCAGTCGCGCGTGGATTGAAATATCCTAGTCTCTCAATATATCCGCTATCTCTGCGTCTACGTGAGTCAGTCACTACGATGTGGTAGAAAGGACGCTTCTTAGCGCCGCCTCGAGCTAATCTTATACTAACCATATTATTTGCTTATTCTCAGCTGTGTTTTTAACGAGCCGCATCTGATAGCGGCGAACCGCGCATTGTACGGAATCTACAGAAAATTTAAAGCTAAAATTCCATCTATTATCTAACCTACATCGGCATATTAGGCGGCATCTTGCCTTGCATGGCGCGCATCATGTTCTTCATACCGCCTTTCTTGGAGAACTTTTTCATCATTTTACGCATTTGTGTGTATTGTTTCATCAGTCGATTGACATCTTGTACCTGCATGCCCGAACCAGCTGCAATACGCTGTTTACGCGTGGCTTTAATGATACCTGGGAAGCATCGTTCTTTTTTTGTCATAGAATCAATCATCGCCACCATATGTATAACTGACTTATCACTTGCCTGTGATTTCATCGCTTCTGATATGTTTCCAGCGCCTGGAAGCTTATCAATCAAGCTATTCATTCCGCCCATATTTTGCATTTGAACTAACTGTGAGCGCAAATCATTAAGGCTAAATCCCTTACCACTTTTAAGCTTTTTAGCGAGTCGCCCGGCTTCTTCATGATCTACTTTTTGCTGGGCCTCCTCAACCAAGGAAACCACATCACCCATGCCTAAAATTCTTGATGCGACTCGATCAGGATGAAAAGGCTCTAAACCGTCAACCTTTTCACCGGTACCTAAGAATTTAATGGGCTTGCCGGTAATTTCTCTAACGGAAAGCGCGGCACCACCACGTGTATCACCATCAGTTTTGGTTAGGATTACACCGGTCAGAGGCAGAGCTTCATTAAACGCTTGAGCAGATAATGCAGCATCTTGACCACTCATACTATCAACGACAAACAAAGTTTCCACTGGGTTAATCGCACCATGTAGCGCGATAATCTCGTCCATCATTTCGCTATCGACGTGCAAACGACCTGCGGTATCGACAAATAATATAGCAACATGATTCGCTTCCGCATAACTAATGGCATTTTTAAC
>WASW01023333.1_pt1 | contig 23307 bp, 34 predicted proteins | sample 5698521 | NCBI WGS metagenome assembly WASW01 (sample SAMN11175560, study PRJNA528189) | sponge metagenome | isolation source: marine sponge | host: Leucetta | place: Antarctica: Western Antarctic Peninsula, King George Island | collected 2013-01
TGCCATGGACGAAGGTCTTCGTTTCGCAATCCGCGAAGGCGGCCGTACCGTTGGTGCCGGCGTCGTCGCATCGATCGTAGAATAAGAATATATTGGCCGGTTCAATTTTGAGCCGGCCATTTCAATTGGAAAGTAGGGCGTAAGCCATGGAACAGCAAAATATTCGCATCCGACTGAAAGCTTTTGACCATCGTGTCTTGGATCAGTCAGCTGGTGAAATCGTAAACACGGCTCAGCGTACCGGCGCAACCGTTCGGGGACCGATCCCGTTACCAACGCGCATCGAGAAATTTACGGTTCTGCGTTCGCCGCATGTTAATAAAAAATCCCGCGAACAGTTCGAGATTCGGACTCACAAACGGGTACTCGATATTGTTGACCCGACACCGCAAACCGTAGACGCGCTGATGAAGCTCGATCTTGCGGCCGGCGTCGACGTCGAAATCAAGCTCTAAGGGGATCGATCTGATGCGTACCGGATTACTTGCCCGCAAATTAGGCATGACCCGCGTTTTCCATGAAAAGGGGGGGCAGGTTGCTGTCACCGTTCTTCAGTTGGATGGTTTGCAGGTTGTTGCTCATAAAACTGTCGAGAAGGACGGGTATAGTGCCGTTCAACTGGGCATGGGCCAGGCAAAAGTAAAAAATGTCTCCAAAGCAATGCGTGGACATTATGCAAAATCAAAAGTCGAACCAAAAATGCGTTTGGTAGAGTTTCGCATCTCTGACGATAATTTCGTCGATGTTGGAGCGGAACTGTCAGCTGGACACTTTGTTGGCGGTCAGCACATTGATGTTTGTGGGACGTCGATCGGTAAAGGTTTTGCCGGCGGCATGAAGCGCCACAATTTTGCTGGTTTGCGCGCCACGCATGGTGTTTCGATCTCTCACCGTTCTCTTGGGTCAACTGGCCAGTGTCAGGATCCAGGCAAGGTATTCAAGGGTAAAAAGATGGCTGGCCATATGGGCGCTGTCCGCGTCACCACCCAAAATTTGGTTGTTGAAGCGACCGATCTTGAGCGTGGTTTGATTTTGGTCCGCGGTGCGGTTCCGGGATCAAAAGGTGGATATGTTCGTATTACTGATGCGGTTAAACGCGCCATTGCGAAAGACGCCCCGTTCCCAGCTGGTATCAAAGCTGATGAGGCCCCCGCGGTCTCCGAGGCTCCCATCGATGCGGTTGTAGAAGATGCTCCGGAGGTTGTTGAAACAACCGCGCCGGAAGCTGAAGAAAAGGAATAACGGATCATGAAGTGTGACGTGATCAGTCTGGCCAATAAAAAGACAGGTACCATCGATCTCGATGACAGTGTCTTTGGCCTTGAAATTCGTAAAGACCTTCTGTCGCGTGCGGTGAATTATCAACTCGCCAAACGTCGCTCTGGTAATCATAAGGTCAAAGCGCGTAGCGAAGTCACCGGGTCTACGGCTAAGCCTCACGCTCAAAAAGGTGGTGGACGTGCTCGGGCGGGTGATAAAAAGGCACCTCACATGCGTAGTGGTGGTGTGGCTTTCGGTCCGCTCGTCCGTGATCATGCTCATAACCTACCTAAAAAAGTTCGTCGTTTGGCGCTGAAAACAGCGCTGTCTTCAAAACAGGCCGAAGGCCGTTTGGTGATTATCGACGAAGCAAAAGTAAAAACCCCTAAAACTGCTGATTTGACCAAACAATTGGCCAAATTGGGTTGGGGCAAAGCGTTGGTAATTGATGCCACTGAAGTTGATAAAAACTTCGCGTTGGCAGCCGGTAACATCATAGGTTTGGATGTTTTGCCAAGCATTGGTGCCAATGTTTATGACATTCTCAATCGCGAAACTCTGGTGCTTACCACCGGCGCGGTTGAAAAACTTGTGGAGCGTTTGAAATGAGCAAATACAACGCACTGAGAGACAAGAAGCCAAGTTCGGAACGGATGTACGAATTGATCCGTTTCCCCGTTATTACGGAAAAAGCGACGCTGTTGTCCGAGTTCAATCAAGTGACATTCCGTGTGCCGCTTGACTCGCACAAGTTCGAGATCAAATCAGCTATTGAAGACCTGTTTAAAGTTAAGGTCGAAGCTGTTAACACCCTGCGTCAACAAGGTAAGTCCAAACGGTTTCGGGGTCGCCTTGGTAAACGCAATGATTATAAGAAAGCCATCGTTACACTGGCCGAAGGCCAGTCAATCGACGTGGCGACAGGCATCTAAATAAAGGCGCAATAAAATGGCATTGAAGAAATTCAAACCAAATACGCCGGGCCAACGGGGACTTGTTCTCGTCGACCGGTCCGAGCTCTGGAAAGGGAAACCGGAACGGAGTCTGACCGAAGGCTTGCGTGGCAAGGGCGGTCGTAACAACACAGGGCGTGTGACAGCACGTCGCCGCGGTGGTGGACACAAACGCCGTTACCGTATGATCGATTTCAAACGCCTTAAGTTTGGTGTTGAAGGTACTGTTGAACGGCTAGAATACGATCCAAATCGTACAGCGTTTATCGCGTTGATCCGTTATACGGATGATGAGATTGCCTATATCATTGCGCCGCAACGTTTGCGCGCTGGTGACAAGGTTATTGCTGGCGAATCGGTTGATATTAAACCGGGAAATGCGATGCCGATGCAAAACATTCCGGTTGGTACGATCATCCACAATGTGGAAATGAAACCTGGCAAGGGTGCTCAAATTGCACGCTCAGCCGGTACATATGTTCAGATCATTGGTAAAGATCAGGGATACGCCCAGCTTCGCTTGAGTTCTGGTGAAATTCGCCTGGTTCGCGCTGAATGTATGGCTACCATTGGTGCCGTATCTAACCCTGATCAGCAGAACATCAAACTCGGTAAGGCTGGTCGTAACCGCTGGCTTGGTAAACGTCCGTCGGTTCGCGGCGTTGCCATGAACCCGATCGATCACCCACATGGAGGTGGTGAAGGCCGCACATCCGGTGGCCGTCACCCTGTTACGCCCTGGGGTAAACCTACCAAGGGTAAACGGACTCGTTCAAACAAGAAAACTGACCGGCTTATCATGCGCCGTCGTCACGCTAAGAAGTAGAGGAGAACTACTGTGCCTCGTTCCGTATGGAAAGGTCCGTTTGTCGATGGATACCTTTTGAAAAAGGCAGAGGAAACCCGTGCCTCGGGCCGTAACACCGTCATCAAGACGTGGTCACGCCGATCCACCATCCTTCCTCAGTTTGTTGCGCTTACCTTTGGCGTATACAATGGTCGTAAATTTATCCCGGTACTCGTTACCGAGGATATGATCGGCCACAAATTTGGTGAGTTTTCGCCTTCGCGTACCTACCTCGGCCATATGGCCGATAAGAAAGCGAAGAGGGTCTGATCATGGGCAAAAAATCCCTAGAACGTATATTGGGCGAAAACGAAGCGATGGCTTTTTGCAAACACCTTCGTACCAGCCCACAGAAGCTGAATTTGGTTGCTCAGACGATCCGCGGTGCGGATTGTGAGAGTGCCCTTGCTCAGTTGTCTTTTTCGCACCGCCGAATTGCGAAAGATGTGAAAAAGGTATTGGAAAGCGCGATTGCTAACGCTGAAAATAATCATCAACTTGATGTTGACCGGTTGTTTGTCGCTGAAGCCAGCGTCGGAAAAGACATTGTTATGAAACGTTGGCGTGCCCGCGCCCGTGGCCGTACTGGTAAGATACTGAAACCATTCAGTAATATTCGGGTTATCGTCCGCGAACGTGAGGAGACAGCGTAATGGGACAGAAAGTTAACCCAATCGGGCTGCGGCTCGGCATTAACCGGACGTGGGACTCGCGCTGGTATGCAGAAGGTAATTATGCGGTTCTTCTTCATGAAGATCTGAAAATCCGTAAGTATTTGCAGAAGAAGCTGGTTCAGGCTGGTATTTCTAAAGTCATTATCGAACGTCCTGCAAAGAAAGCCCGCGTTACCATCCACACCGCCCGTCCGGGTGTTGTGATTGGTAAAAAGGGTGCCGATATTGAGAAATTACGTGTAGAGATTTCCAAAATGACCGGATCTGATGTTCATCTGAATATCGTTGAAGTTCGTAAACCCGAAATCGATGCGCAACTGGTGGCTGAAAATATTGCCCAGCAACTTGAACGCCGCGTTACTGTTCGCCGTGCTCTTAAACGCGCAGTTCAGTCAGCAATGCGTATGGGCGCTGGTGGTATCCGTATCAATTGTGGCGGCCGTCTTGGCGGCGCTGAAATCGCTCGGATCCAGTGGTACCGTGAAGGTCGCGTTCCACTGCACACGCTGCGTGCCAATATCGATTATGGCGAATCAACTGGGTTCACTACGTATGGTGCAACCGGTGTGAAAGTGTGGATCTATAAAGGCGATATCATGGAACACGATCCCATGGCGCTTGATAAACTCTCGCAGGAACAGCAGCCCGCGCGCTAACGCGGCAGGCCGAATTTTAAGGAAGGCGAAAAATGCTGAGCCCGAAACGTACAAAATTCCGTAAGGCCCATAAAGGCCGTATTCACGGAAAAGCCAAAGGCGGTTATACGCTGAACTTTGGTTCATATGGCTTGAAAGCCCTGACACCTGAACGGGTTACCGCCCGCCAGATAGAGGCTGCCCGCCGTGCGATGACCCGTCACATGAAACGTGCTGGTCGTGTATGGATCCGGATTTTCCCGGATATTCCAGTGTCGCAGAAACCCGCTGAGGTCCGCCAGGGTAAAGGTAAGGGTAATCCAGAATTCTGGGTTGCACGCATCAAACCAGGTCGGATTATGTTTGAAGTTGATGGTGTGCCGATGGATATCGCACGCCGGGCGTTTGAACTTGCTGCCGCAAAATTGCCGGTTCGCACGAAGTTCGTAACGCGTCTTGGCGAAGAGGGCTGAGATTATGAAAGCTGAAGAAGTATTCGCCAAAAGCGACGACGAGTTAAAAGAGCAGCTCCTCGGATTGCGTAAGGAAGCCTTTAATTTGCGCTTCCAGGCCGCTAGTGGGCAACTTGAGAACACTTCGCGTGTTCGCACGGTTCGCCGGGACATTGCTCGTATCAAGACCGTTTTGGGTCAGCGCACCAGCGCCGCCCAAGCCGCGTCCTAAGGTTAAGGAGTAGGCACAATGCCGAAACGTATTTTGCAAGGCGTCGTGGTAAGCGACAAAATGGAAAAGACCATCACGGTCAAAGTTGAGCGTCGCGTGATGCATCCATTGTACAAAAAATTCATCAAGCGTTCTAAGAAGTACGCTGCACACGATGAAAACAATGTGTGCAAAACCGGCGATTTGGTCAGCATTCGCGAATGCCGTCCATTATCGAAGAATAAAAGATGGGAAGTGGTTTCAGACGCATCCTAATGGGGCGTTTGAACACAGAAGGAAGTAGAAAATGATCCAAGTGGAAACCAACCTTGAGGTCGCGGATAATTCGGGGGCCCGGCGGGTGCAATGCATCAAAGTCCTGGGTGGCTCGAAACGCAGATATGCCTCTGTTGGCGACGTCATCGTCGTCACGGTAAAAGAAGCTATCCCGCGTGGCCGTGTTAAGAAGGGTGAAGTCCTTAATGCTGTCGTCGTTCGTACAGCAAAAGACGTCCGCCGTGCAGACGGTACGGCAATCCGGTTTGATAGCAACGCAGCTGTGTTGATTAACAAACAGGGTGAGCCAATCGGCACCCGTATTTTTGGCCCAGTTACGCGTGAATTGCGCGCCAAAAAGTACATGAAAATCGTCTCGCTCGCACCGGAGGTGTTGTGATGGCTGTTCGTATTAGAAAAGGCGACAAAGTCGCCGTTCTTTCAGGACGTGATAAAGGTAAATCCGGCGAAGTCGTGAAAGTCATTCCCAAGAATGACCGGGCGATTGTGCAGGGCGTCAATATGGTCAAACGCCATACGCGTCCATCCGGCGGCAATGCCGGTGGCATCGTCGAGAAAGAAGCCACAATTCATGTATCGAACCTGGCCCTCGTAGACCCCAAGGACGACAAACCGACCCGTGTCGGTGTCAAAGTTCTTGAAGACGGTCGCAAGGTCCGCTTTGCCAAACGCTCCGGCGAAGTAATCGATTCCTGAGGGGAACAAGAAGATGTCACGTTTACAAGATGATTATGTGAAGAATGTACGCGGCTCTCTTACGGAAGAGTTCGGCTACGAAAACGTCATGGAAGTGCCCAAACTGGACAAAATTGTCATCAATATGGGTGTTGGCGAAGCTTCGCAGGACAAAAAGAAGATCAATGGTGCGCTTGAAGATATGACCCGCATTTCCGGTCAAAAACCGGTGGTGACCAAGGCCAAAAAATCTATCGCCACGTTCAAGCTTCGCGACGGTATGACAGTGGGCTGTAAAGTCACCCTGCGCCGCGAGCGGATGTATGAATTTCTTGATCGCCTGATCAACATTGCACTACCCCGGGTCCGTGATTTCCGCGGAATTTCCGACAAGAGCTTCGATGGCAATGGCAACTATGCCATGGGTTTGAAAGAGCAGATTGTCTTCCCGGAAATCGATTATGATCAAGTTGATCAGATCAGGGGTATGGATATCATTATTTGCACGACGGCCAAATCCGACGCTGAAGCGAGAGCGTTGCTTAAGGCCCTGAACATGCCGTTTACGTTGTAACGGCAAGAGGAGATTGGACAATGGCTAAGAAAAGCGCCGTCGAGCGTAATCTCAAACGGATCAAGTTGGCAAAAAAGTTTTCTGCCAAGCGTACCCGTCTGAAAGCAATAGCAGTGGATGATTCACTGAGCATGGAAGAGCGTTTTAAAGCACGCTTGAAGCTTGCTGAACTTCCCCGTAATTCGTCGCCCGTGCGCCAAGGTTTACGTTGTGAACTGACCGGTCGCCCACGTGGTAATTATAGAAAATTCAAGCTGAGCCGTATAGCTCTGCGCGATTTGGCTTCTGCTGGGCAAATTCCCGGCATGGTCAAGTCTAGTTGGTAGGGGGAAATATTAAATGTCTATGACTGATCCCTTGGGCGATCTGCTAACCCGCATCCGTAACGGACAGCGGGCTCGCAAAAATGCCGTTTCATCTCCGGCGTCCAAGCTGCGTAATAATGTTCTCGATGTTCTGCAACGTGAAGGTTACATTCGTGGTTACAGCCAAAATGAACTTCGTCCCGGTATTTCCGAGATTGAGATTGAACTCAAATATTATGAAGGTGACCCCGTGATCCGTGAGATCAAACGGGTGTCCAAACCTGGTTGCCGTGTTTATTCCGGCATCAAGGACTTAACCCGGGTCTATAACGGACTTGGGATTGCCATTCTGTCGACACCACGCGGCGTTCTTTCCGACTCGGAAGCACGTGAGCAGCATGTCGGCGGCGAAGTTCTTTGCCAGGTATTTTAGCCTGACCTGTTGTATAGATAGGAAATTCCATGTCACGTGTTGGTAAAAGCCCCGTCGCAATCCCCGAAGGCGTCACTGTTGACGTCGTCGGCCAGCTGGTCACCGCCAAAGGTAAACTTGGCGAGTTGAGCCTGACGCTGGTTAATGAGATTGAGGTCGCCCGGGAAGACAATCAGATTTCGGTAACAGCGAAAGATGATACAATCACTGCTCGCAAAATGTGGGGCACAACCCGCGCCAACATCAACAACCTTGTTGTTGGTGTATCGGAAGGGTTTAAGAAAGACCTTGAGATCACTGGTGTCGGTTACCGTGCTCAACTTAAGGGAAAAGAATTGGTGCTGCAGCTTGGCTTCAGTCACGATGTCAATTTCCAGATCCCTGATGGTATCGAGATCAAATGTGCGGACCAGACCCATATTTCTGTTTCTGGTATCGACAAACAGAAAGTCGGTCAAACCGCTGCTGTAATTCGTAGCTATCGTCCGCCTGAGCCTTATAAAGGCAAAGGTGTTCGGTATGCGGGTGAATACATCATCCGTAAAGAAGGGAAGAAGAAATAGTCATGGCCAGTTCAAACAAATTGGTGGCGCGCCGGAAACAGCGCACCCGCATCAAAATCAAGCGCAATGGCGGAATTCGGCCACGGTTATCGATTCATCGTTCTGGCAATCATATCTATGCCCAGATTATCGATGATGTTGCTGGAAAAACCTTGGCCGCGGCGTCTTCTCTTGAAAAAGATCAACGCAAAGCGCTAAAAGGTGGAGCCACAATTGACTCTGCCACGGCAATCGGAAAATTGATTGCAGAACGTGCAACCGCCCAAGGGGTCAAAGACGTTGTTTTTGATCGTGGCAGTTTCAGATATCACGGCCGGGTTAAAGCCCTGGCAGACGCCGCTCGCGAGAGCGGCCTGAGTTTCTAGGAGTACGGTAACGATGGCAGATACAGGTTCCCCACGCGCCCCCAAACGCGAACCACGTGGTGGCGGCAGTGGCGGTCGTGGCCGTCCAGGTGGTGGTCGTGATCGCGGACGCGGTCGGGAAGAAGAAGGCGATGATCTCGTCGACAAACTCGTTTACATCAATCGCGTTGCGAAAGTTGTAAAGGGTGGACGTCGGTTCTCATTCTCCGCGTTGGTAGTGGTTGGTGACAGCCGTGGCCGGGTCGGTTATGCAACGGGTAAAGCCCGCGAGGTTCCGGAAGCAATCCGTAAGGCAACCGAATCAGCGAAAAAGAATATGATTCGCGTTCCGTTGCGTGAAGGTCGGACCCTTCATCATGATGTTGAAGGTCGTTTTGGCGCCGGGCATGTTGTTCTGCGTTCCGCGCCTCCAGGAACTGGAATTATTGCTGGTGGTCCAATGCGCGCCGTGTTTGAAACCATGGGTGTGCAGGACGTTGTTACCAAATCGATCGGTACTTCCAATCCGCATAATATGATTCAGGCAACATTTGATGCTTTGACTAACTGTCAATCCCCGCGTGGGGTTGCGGCACGTCGCGGCAAGAAAGTTGGTGAAATCGTTGCTCGCCGTGCTGATCAATCAGCCGAAACCGCGCAAGTGTAGGAGTAGGGCGATATGGCTACAAAAAAAGACACGGTTACTGTTACCCAGACGGGTAGCCCAATCGGGCGGCATAAATCTCAGCGCGAAACCCTGAAAGGGCTTGGCCTGAATAAGATGCACCGTACACGTGAATTGGAAGATACTCCTTCCGTTCGCGGCATGATCAACAAGGTGAAACACCTCGTTCGCGTGGAAGAAAGTGCTTAGCACCTTTTCCGCGAGATGATGAATTAGACAGGACATTTCGATATGAGACTTAATGATCTCAGCGACAATAAGGGCGCCACACAAAACCGGAAACGGGTTGGACGCGGCATCGGTTCCGGAACTGGTAAAACTTCTGGTTCTGGTCACAAAGGGCAAAAATCACGTAGTGGTGTTTCTCTTCTTGGTTTTGAAGGCGGCCAGATGCCCCTTTATCGCCGTTTACCGAAACGCGGGTTCAACAATCCGTTTTCCAAGGATTTCTCTGAAATCAACATTGGTAAATTGCAAGCAGCAGTAGACGATGGGAAGATCGATGTTAAAATACCCGTCACTAATGAGACGCTTCTTGCTGCTGGTTTGGTTTCGCGCAGCGCAGATGGCGTCAAGCTCCTTGCGAAGGGCGAAATTTCAGCCAAATTAAACGTTGATGTAGCGCGTGCGTCGAAAACGGCGATTGCTGCGGTCGAAAAAGCCGGAGGTAGTGTTTCTGTTCAAACGAAGAAACCACGTCCTGAAGGCAAAGGCCGTGCACGTGAACGTTTTGTTGCTGCCAAACTTGCGGCTGCAGCTGCTAAAAGTGCCGACGCTGAATAAATTTGGAATTTCCCAAGCTGCATATTGATTGTATGCGTCGCGGGACTTGAAACAAGAGAACATAGTATGGCATCTGCCGCAGAACAACTTGCCGCCAATATGAATTTTGGTGCTTTTGGAAAAGCCACGGAGCTGAAAAAGCGCCTGTGGTTTACCCTTGGTGCGTTAATCGTTTACCGGCTTGGCACATTTATTCCACTTCCGGGAATTGATCCGGTCGTTTTGGCGGATATCTTCCGTCAGAACCAGAGTGGAATTTTGGGCATGTTTGATATGTTCTCTGGTGGTGCGCTCGGGCGCATGACGATCTTCGCACTCAACATTATGCCCTATATTTCGGCATCCATTATCATGCAGTTGATGACTGCGGTATCCCCGCAGTTGGAAGCGATGAAAAAGGAGGGCGAGTCCGGACGTAAGAAGATTAACCAATATACCCGATATTTGACGGTTCTAATCTGCGCCATGCAGGCATACGGTATCGCAGCCGGGCTTGAGGGAATGACGTCCAGCCAAGGCGCCGCCGTTGCTGCACCAGGAATTTTCTTCCGCGTCTCTGTTGTCGTTACGCTCGTTGGCGGGACCATATTCCTGATGTGGCTTGGCGAGCAGATTACTGCTCGCGGAGTTGGTAACGGCATTTCATTGATCATTTTCGCAGGGATTGTTGCGAATCTTCCGCAAGCTTTGGTAGGAACACTTGAGCTTGGTCGTACAGGTGCGCTTTCAACCGCCTTCATCCTGTTCTTATTGGTTATGTCGGTTGGCGTGATTTACTTTATCGTCTGCGTTGAGCGGGCACAGAGGCGCATCCTTATTCAGTATCCGAAGCGCCAGCGCGGAAACAAAATGTCCGGTGGTGAGACCTCTCATTTACCGTTGAAGTTGAATACAGCCGGTGTTATTCCGCCGATTTTTGCAAGCTCTCTCTTGCTGATGCCTATTACCGTAATCAGCTTTTCAGCTGGAACCGGACCCGAATGGTTAGGCACTGTTGCGGCTTATCTTGGTCGTGGTCAGCCAGTGTATTTGATTTTGTTTATTTCTATGGTTGTGTTCTTCGCATTTTTCTATACAGCAGTGGTTTTTAATCCAGAAGAGACAGCGGACAATCTGAAAAAACACGGTGGGTTTGTTCCCGGTATTCGCCCTGGTAAAAATACGGCTGCTTATTTGGACCATGTTCTTACCAGATTGACAGTTGTTGGTGCAGCTTATTTAGCAGTGATCTGCGTTTTGCCGGAACTGCTAATTTCGAAATATTCCGTTCCGTTTTATTTCGGCGGAACGAGCCTCTTGATTGTCGTCACGGTGACGATGGATACAGTGGCACAAGTGCAGTCACATCTATTGGCCCATCAGTATGAAGGGCTGATCAAGAAATCAAAATTGAGGGGCCGCCGATAATGAATTTGATCCTGTTAGGGCCTCCTGGGTGTGGAAAAGGTACCCAGGCCAAAAGAATTGAAGAGGCCCATGGACAGGTGCAATTATCTACCGGCGATATGTTACGAGCGGAAATCGCAGAGAAAACGGCGTTGGGTGCAAAGATTACGGATATCATGAATGCCGGTCAGTTGGTTGCCGATGACATTATGATTGAATTGATCGCAAAGAGAATTGAGAAACCTGATTGCAAGAATGGTGTCATTCTTGACGGATTTCCGAGAACGCTTGCGCAGGCCGACGCTCTTAGTGCGATGCTTGAAGAAAAGGGATTGAAAATATCCCACGTGGTTGAGCTGAAAGTTGATGATGATGCCATGGTTACGCGGATTACCGGACGTTATACTTGTGATCATTGCGGCCAAGGATATCACGATGAATTTAACAAACCCTCGATTGATGGTGTTTGTGACACCTGTAGCGGTACTGAGTTTTCGCGCCGCGCAGATGATAACGAAGAGACGGTGCGCTCGCGTATGATGGCGTACCACGAACAGACAACACCAATTATTGCTTATTATGGCGATAAAAACGTGTTGAGAAGTGTAGACGGAATGGCTGGCATCGATCAGGTGACAGCCGAACTTAATGAGGTTATCGGAGGGGCTTTATAGGTGTAATTTTTTAGGGTGATGATCGAGTTGACTTGACGAAATCTAGCCCTATAATCGCGCACCTTCCGAACCCCGTCGGATAAATTGGTTTAATCCAAAGTTTTAGGAGAATGAGCTTTGGCGCGTATTGCTGGTGTTAACATCCCGACCGGAAAACGGGTCGTAATTTCTTTGACCTATATCCATGGTATTGGTAACACGACGGCACAGAAAATCTGTGCGGATGCGGGTATTCCTGCTGAACGTCGTGTAAATGAACTTGGTGACGATGAGCTTGGTCGAATTCGCGATATTATTGATCGTGACATTCAGGTCGAGGGTGATCTTCGCCGTGAGCGTGCAATGAACATCAAGAGATTGATGGATCTTGGTTGTTATCGTGGCTTACGCCACAGGCGCGGATTGCCTGTACGTGGTCAACGAACGCATACCAATGCCCGCACACGTAAAGGACCGGCAAAAGCGATCGCCGGCAAGAAGAAATAGAGTTGAGGAAATATCATGGCTAAGGCAACAACGAAGCGTCGAGAGCGTAAGAACATTGTTTCTGGTGTCGCTCACGTGAACGCCACGTTTAACAACACGATGATCACGATCACAGATGCTCAGGGGAATTCTATCGCCTGGTCATCTGCTGGTCACATGGGCTTTAAAGGCTCCCGGAAGTCGACTCCGTATGCAGCGCAGATGGCTGGCGAAGACGCGGGGCAAAAGGCTATGGATCATGGAATGAAAACTCTAGAAGTTGAAGTGAAGGGACCTGGTTCTGGTCGTGAATCTGCACTTCGTGCTTTGCAAACGGTTGGATTTAATATTACTGCCATTCGTGATGTAACGCCAATTCCCCATAACGGTTGTCGCCCGCGTAAGCGCCGTCGGGTTTAACGTTTGGATGTTTGACTGGTGCGCCGCACCTGTCAAATTTGATATAATTTGACCGGCCATTAATTTGGTTTGGTCGATCGTACAGGTCTCTTTAGTGAGACTCTATTTTAATACGATTAGCGCGAGGTCTCCCCAGTGATTCAAAAGAATTGGCAGGAACTGATTAAACCGACGAAACTTGAGATCGTACCTGGTACGGATCCAGTCCGCAGAGCGACTGTGGTTGCAGAGCCGCTCGAACGCGGGTTTGGTCTTACCCTTGGAAACGCCATGCGGCGTATTTTGCTGTCGTCCCTGCAGGGCGCGGCTGTAACCGCTTTGCAGATCGAAGGTGTATTACACGAGTTCTCCTCGATTCCAGGCGTTCGTGAAGATGTTACCGATATCGTGCTCAATATGAAGGGTCTTGCCGTTCGTATGCATGTTGAGGGACCAAAACGTATGACCCTCAAGAAGTCCGGACTTGGTGTTGTGACCGCCGGCGATATTGAAACTGGTCCTGACATTGAGATCATGAACCCTGAATTGGTTCTGTGTCATCTTGATAAAGGCGCGAACCTTGTAATGGAACTGACCGTTGAGACGGGCAAAGGTTATGTGGCTGCGTCGCAAAACCGTCCTGAAGATGGTCCGATCGGATTAATCCCCATCGATGCCGTATTCTCTCCTGTTCGCAAAGTAGCCTACAAAGTGGACAATACCCGCGTTGGTCAGGTTACTGATCATGACAAACTATCAATGGATCTGACGACCAATGGTGCAGTAACGCCGGAAGACGCTTTGGCGCTTTCTGCCCGCATTCTTCAAGATCAATTGCAGATGTTTATCAACTTTGATGAACCCGAAGTTAAAGCGGGTGAAGACCAAAAAGAAGACCTTCCGTTTAATCGCAATCTGCTTCGCAAGGTTGACGAACTTGAACTGTCAGTACGGTCGGCTAATTGCCTGAAGAACGATAACATCATCTACATCGGTGATCTTGTTCAGAAAAGTGAAGCCGACATGTTGCGGACTCCGAACTTTGGCCGTAAATCTTTGAATGAAATCAAGGAAGTGCTGAGCCAGATGGGACTGCATCTTGGCATGGAAATTCCGACATGGCCGCCTGAGAATATCGAAGAATTGGCCAAACGTCTTGAAGACCCGTTCTGATTCTCAGAACGGTTAAGCAATAAGAAAAAACACGCCCGCCTGTGAAATGGTACGCGCGGGATATACATAAAAAAGGAACCTACGATGAGACATCATAACGGACACCGGAAACTAAACCGGACAAGTTCACACCGTAAAGCCATGTTCGCCAATATGACGGTAGCTCTTATTGTACATGAGCAGATCAATACAACGCTGCCAAAGGCAAAAGAACTACGCCGTTATGCAGATAAAATGATTAGCCTTGGTAAACGCGATACACTTCATGCACGCCGTCAGGCATTTGCCTTTTTGCGTGACGAAGATGTTGTCAGCAAATTGTTTGCAGCGCTTTCTGAGCGGTATAAAGACCGTAGTGGTGGTTACACACGCGTATTAAAAGCTGGCTTTCGCTACGGCGATAACGCGCCGATGGCCATTATTGAACTTGTTGACCGCGATCCCGATGCCAAAGGTGCTGAAGATCGTGCCCGCGTTGAAGCAGAGCTTGAGGATGCTGACGTCGCTGAATAAGTGGTGTTCATTTTGAGGCTTGGGTCTCTATGTAAAAAGGCAGCCCTTTGGGCTGCCTTTTGTCATTTTAAATGCTAAATTATACATCTCTAAAATTGAAGTAAGTGGGTAGTTTGAGAATGCGATCTCTATACATACGTTCACTCATATTGGCGGCATTGCTGGTATTCTTTACTGCGGAACTTTCGGCCATGGAACGGAAAGTTCCCGTCGGGAATGCCGAAGTGCAGCTTTCGTTTGCGCCTGTCGTTCGTAAATCTGCCCCAAGCGTTGTTAATATTTACACACAAACAACCGTTCGTACCCGACAGCGCATGCATCTTTTTAATGATCCTTTTTTTAAACGGTTTTTTGGTGATCAATTCGGCAAAGAGTTTGGCGGGCAGCGCAAACAACAGCAAAACTCCCTTGGGTCGGGCGTGATCGTCAGCGATGACGGTGTCATTGTAACAAATCGGCATGTTATTGATGGCGCTGATGAAATACGTGTCGTGCTGCATGACCGGCGGGAATTTGATGCCCGAGTTTTGTCCACGGATGAAAAAACTGACCTCGCAATTCTTAAAATTGATGCGGAGGGTTCTGTGCCGGCACTGCCTCTTGCGGACTCAGATAATCTGCTCGTGGGAGATCTTGTATTGGCGATTGGCAATCCGTTTGGAGTTGGGCAAACGGTTACCAGTGGGATCGTATCTGCACTCTCACGAACGGGCGTTGGGTTATCAAAACTTGGGTCCTTCATTCAAACTGATGCGGCTATAAATCCAGGCAATTCCGGGGGGGCATTAATTGGTTTGGATGGGAAAATTGTTGGTATTAATACTGCTATTTTTTCCAAGAGTGGTGGCTCTTTGGGGATTGGTTTCGCCATTCCATCGAATATGGTCAAAGCCGTGCTTCGAGGGGTTAACAGTAATGGTAAACTGGTCAGGCCCTGGCTTGGTGCAAGTGGACAATCCGTAACGCAGGATATTGCTAATTCTCTTGGAATGGAGCGACCTGCAGGCGTTTTAATCAGTGCGCTCCATTCAGAGGGGGCCGCGGCTGCGGCTGGTGTTCATGTAGGCAATGTTATTCTTGCTATCAATGGACACGAGATTTTTGAAGCGGGCGCGCTGGCGTACCGGGTCGCAACGCTCTCTGTTAATGATAGTGTAACATTGAGAATTTGGCGCCGCCGCAATACGCACGCTCTTAATTTGATCTTGAAGGCTGCCCCTGAATTACCGTCCAGAAATCAAACGTTGTTGGGCGGGGAACAACCGCTTGCCGGTGCAACAGTTGCAAACATGTCTCCGGCATTGGCTGAGGAACTGAGCACAGACCCGTTTGCTGTTGGTGTGTTTGTTTTAAGTATTCAGCGCGGATCGCCGGCAAATAGGTTGGGTTTTCGTGCTGGTGATTTTATTCGAGGAGTGAATGGCGTTGACACAGGGGCCGTGAAGGACCTTGCCGATCAACTTCAGCGCCCTGCGGAGACGTGGCGCGTATCTGTGATGAGGGGGGGCCGCACCCGTGATCTGGTGATCAATCGGTAGGTGATGAACTGAATGAATACCTTATTTGAATCGAATGCGCCGCGCCCTTTGGCGGACAGATTAAGACCTCAAAAACTAGACGATGTGGTTGGTCAGGATCATTTGTTATCCGATGATGGTCCAATTGGTCGGATGATTTTGGCTGGTCGAATGAGTTCGATTATCCTGTGGGGGCCCCCTGGAACCGGAAAAACCACGACTGCCAGACTGCTTGCTGAACACAGCGATATGGAGTTCGAGCCGCTGTCGGCGGTATTCTCCGGTGTTGCTGATCTTCGAAAAGTGTTTGACCGCGCGCGGCAACGTCGTGATTTAGGGCGCGGCACGTTATTGTTTATTGATGAAATCCATCGTTTCAACCGTGCTCAGCAAGACGGGTTTTTACCCTATGTAGAAGACGGTACTGTGGTTTTGGTTGGTGCGACGACGGAAAACCCATCGTTTGAGCTTAACGCCGCATTGTTGTCCCGTGCGCAGGTCCTGGTTCTGAACCGACTCAATGACGATGCTCTCGAGATATTACTCAAACGTGTTGAAGTGGAAGAGGGACGGGAACTCCCACTGGGGCTGGATGCCCGCTCATCATTACGTGCAATGGCAGATGGTGATGGTCGGTATTTGCTCAATATGGCTGAGGAAATTTTAACCCTTCCGGTCGATCAAAAATTGAACACTGCAGAATTGGCGAAATCAATCCAGCGCAGGATGCCACTTTATGATAAGGCCCAAGAAGCACACTACAATCTGATCAGCGCACTTCACAAATCCTTGCGCGGATCAGATACCGATGCTGCGTTGTATTGGTTTGCACGGATGTTGGCGGGCGGGGAAGACCCTAAATACGTTGCGCGCCGTCTGGTTCGGTTCGCGACGGAAGATATCGGGCTCGCCGATCCTCAGGCGCTGGTTCAGTCCATTGCCGCATGGGAAGCTTATGAGCGATTGGGCTCACCAGAAGGTGATCTGGCGCTTGTTCAGTGCGTGATTTATCTGGCCACGGCACCGAAGTCCAATGCGGCCTATAAGGCGGAAAAGGCTGCTAAAAAGGCGGCGCGTGAAACTGGGTCGCTGGCGCCGCCGATGCATATTTTGAATGCTCCGACCAGTATGATGAAGGACATGGGATATGGGGATGGATACCAGTATGATCACGACGCTGACGCGGGATTTTCTGGTCAGAATTATTTTCCTGATGGGATGCGCCGAGACAAATTCTATTCGCCAAAAGATAAAGGGTTCGAGCGGGAGATTGGTAAACGGTTGGAGTATTGGAGTAAACTTCGGCAAAATAAACCCTGACCTCGTGTTTATCCCAATTACCGTAGTGAGGTCATAATGTCACCAGTATTATTGATATCAATCGCCGTTGGCGGTGCCTTGGGCGCAGTCGGCAGGTTTATCGTCACCTCGTCGGCGGGACACTGGTTCGGGCATGGTTTTCCGTTCGGAACCATTGTTGTCAATGTGGTTGGCTCTTTTGTGCTCGGATCAATTATTGAAATAATGGCACTGGCCTGGTCTCCGGGGCAGGAGATGAGGGCATTTTTGTTTGTTGGAATGTTGGGGTCTTTCACCACGTTTTCCGCATTCTCTCTTGATACGGTCACTTTGTTGGAGCGCGGTAATGTTCTGTTTGCCGCTGGATACGTAGGAAGTTCGGTAATTGTATCCGTACTTGCGTTTTATTTTGGGATGACGGTTTTCCGTCAAATTTTATCATGAGTGATGTAAAACAAATTTCTGTAGAATCTGACGATGATGGCATTCGCCTTGATAAATGGTTCAAAGAGCATTTTCCGCAGCTCGGGTTTGGGATGCTGCAAAAGCTGATGCGCACGGGCCAGATCCGCTTAGACGGTGGCCGAATCAAACCGGGCACACGGGTGAGCGAAGGGCAGGTGGTCCGTGTTCCGCCGTTTACAGCGGCTGTTAAGCCGTCTCCTAAAAAGTCTGCTCCAGTGAAGATCAGTGACAAGGACCGTGAAGAAATACAGGATTCCGTACTGTTTTACGACGATGATATTATTGTTATTAACAAACCCGCGGGTCTTGCAGTACAAGGTGGGTCGGGGACAACGCGCCATGTTGATGGTATGCTTGATGCTTTGAAGTTTGGATCAAAAGAACGCCCTAAACTTGTTCACCGCCTGGATAAAGATACCAGCGGGGTTTTGGCACTGGCGCGAAACACAAAATCCGCTAGGTACCTGACAGAACAATTTCGGAGTAGAGAACTGCGAAAATTGTACTGGGCACTGGCAGTCGGTGTCCCGCATCCAGAAGACGGGTTGATTGATCTGCGGTTAATAAAAGCCCCCGGAAAACAGGGCGAGAAGATGATCGTTGACGAAATCGATGGAAAACGCGCCAAGACCCGTTATAAAGTCCTTGATCAAGCCAGTCGGCGGGCTTGTTTTATTGCCCTTGAGCCTTTGACCGGACGAACCCATCAATTGCGCGTTCATTTATCTGAAGCTCTTGGGACACCAATTGCAGGTGACGGCAAATATGGCGGTCCTGATGCGTATCTTGAAGGTGGAGGGATTGAGCGGAAGCTTCATTTGCACGCCCGGCGTCTCTTGATTCCGAAGGAACGCGGAAAACCTATCGAGGTGTTCGCACACTTACCCCGTCATATACAGGCGAGCTTTGATTATCTTGGGTTTTATCTGAAAGAAGATTATGATCTGTTCCTTGAGATAAATTAATGTAGAAGTGATATTTGAGTTGAAAATATCCCGAACTGAGTAAATTAATGAGAATCCTGATTGTCGAGGATCACGAAAGATTCGCTGGGTTTATCAAAACCGGTCTTGAGAAAGTAGGGTTTACGGTCGATCTGGCTTTAACCGCTGCTGAAGGTGATGCAGCGTTCACTGCGGTAACCTACGACACCGTGGTTCTTGATCTCGGACTGCCGGATGCAGATGGTCTGACGTTACTTAAAGAATGGCGCGATCAGGGCAGCACCATCCCGGTACTGATTTTGACTGCGCGTGATGGCGTTGATGACCGCGTAACCGGGCTTAATGCCGGTAGTGATGACTACATGCTTAAACCGTTTGCCATGGAAGAACTTGTCGCCCGACTCCGTGCGCTGTTACGCCGCCCCGGGGGGGCACTGGGTGCCGTCATCGAAGTCGGTGAGTTGGCGTTCGATACAACTGCCCGTGAGGTCCAGGTAAAGGGTAAGTCTTTGACGGTGTCCCGGCGCGAAATGAGTGTTCTGGAACACTTAATGAGACGGGCTGGGCGCGTGGTTCCTAAAGATGTATTGGAAGACAAAATCTATGGTTTTGATCAAGAGGTGTCGTCCAATTCGGTCGAAGTTCATGTTTCAAGGTTAAGAAAACGTCTTGCCGCCTCTGAGGCAAACGTCACCGTTCATACTATTCGGGGCGTTGGGTATTTGTTATCTGTAAATGGCGAAGATGATGATGATGAATAGGTTTGTGCGGGTAAAGATCTGGATTCGGAATGGAATTTGATAAATCCGGAAACTGGCGCGTTGAATCACGAAACCCGACACAGACGGTTTCAGAAATCAAAGGTATGCTTGATGACCTGACCCGGTTGATTTCCGATTGGGTTTGGGAAACGGACACCGATTTTCGCCTGAAATATGTATCCGTAAATATATACGACAGTCTTGGTGTCCCGGCAGATGACGCCATTGGCAAACGTCTCCCTCAACTTGGAACGTTCCGGTCTGCGTCTGGTGGGCTGCTTGATCTCGACTACAGGAAACCGTTTCGTGACATCCAGTTTGACAGCGAGGATAGAAGCGGAAATTCGCGCGCTTTGAATATTAGCGGGTTGCCTATTTATGATCCGGTCACCGGAGATTTTATTGGCGTTCGCGGTATTTCAAAAGACGTCACCGCAACCAAAAAGGCCCGTGAAGTCTCCGACCAACTGGGGTTCGCGATCGAAAACTTCTCCGAATCGTATATGCTGACCGATCCGGCGGGGCGTATCATTTTGGTGAATCGTAAGTTTAGGGAATTAAACCGGCAGGTTAGTCAATTTAATTTGCCCGGCACACCATTTGAAGAACACCTCCGCGCGGCGGTGGAGAAAGGATTAATGCCGGAAGCTGTTGGTAAGGAAGACGAATGGATATCGTATCGTCTTTACCTGCATCGCCATCCTCATGGGGCATTTGAAATTTTACGGGACAGGAACCAGGTTTTGCGAATTTCCGAAGAAAAATTACCAAATGGTAGCACGTCCACAATCAGCATGGATATCTCCCAGCTAAAAGTTGCCGAGAATGCCTTGCACGACAGCGCCAGACGCAACCGGGACTTTACGTTGAACGCGGCGCATCAACTGAGAACACCGCTTGGCGTTCTACGGGCCAATGTTGACAATATGGAAGATAAAACAACCGCAAAATCCCTTCGGCAAGATGTTAAGTCAATTACCCGAATTGTTGAGCAATTACTGGATGGCAAACGGTGGGAGGCAATTAAATACTCTGATGAAGACAAGGTTGATATCACTGAAATTTGCAGAAACGTAATGACCGCAACCGCGCCCGACGCAATTAAAAAATCCAAAGCGTTAGAATTGAACGCACCCGATGCCCCCGTTTGGGTGAACGGCGTTGCTGAGCCTCTTGAGGGTGCTGTTCGAAATTTAATCGATAATGCGATCATCCACTCAACACCAAAATCACCTATCAGTGTGACCGTGACGCGAGATGGTATCGTTTCTGTGGCGGATTCAGGGCCAGGGATTGGTGAGAGTGAAAAGGCCCGAATATTGGATACCTCTCTTCGCCTGGATCGCCGTGGTAGTCATATGGGTTTGGGTTTGGAGATTGTTAAATCAATTTCAAAATCACATAACGCTGCATTTGAGTTAAAATCTGCAGAAGGGAAAGGGTCTGTCTTTTCAATCCATTTCCCGGTTGCCGCGGTCGACCCGTAATAGATGGGAGCCGCAAAATTAAAATTAGCTGTTTTCGATTGTGATGGCACAATTGTTGATTCGCAACATTCGCACCTTCATTCCATGCGTGCGGCGTTTGAACGTTACGATTTGGTCGCTCCGCCCCGAGAGGTGATCCGGCGGGTTATAGGGCTGCCTTTGGTCCACTCGTTTGCCATTCTAGCGCCGGACCAAACACCAGATCGACACGAAGACTTGCGGCAGGCTTATTCAGACGACTGGCAGGAACTTCGTGCCCAGGGAAACCTGTCTGAGCCGCTATATCCAGGATTCAAAGAAGCCTTGGATTGTCTTGTTGCTGACGGATGGTTATTGGGTGTTGCGACCGGAAAATCCCACCGTGGATTGCTGGCGACGCTTGAAAAACATGATTTATCAAACAGGTTTGTAACGCTTCAGACTGCCGATCGGGCCCGCGGGAAACCGCATCCCGAAATGTTAATAAAGGCGATGGAGGAAGCCGGCGTTTCTGCACCCGATACAGTGATGATTGGCGATACGACATTTGATATTGAAATGTCTATTAATGCCGGGGTGCGTGCGATCTGTGTCGCGTGGGGGTATCATGATCCCGGCGAATTAATGGCATGTGGCGCAGACCTCGTTCTTGATGACTACTCACAACTTCAACCATCCCTTTCACACTGACGGGAGATTCAAAATGAGTAAACTATTTAAGATTATTTCGGTTGTAGCATTGCTGTGTGTTGCTCTTGTTGTTGCAGCTGTCGCAATTTTGAAATCTTTGGATTTTAATGAATACAAAGATATCGTCGCCGAGAAAGTCAGTGAAGCGACAGGACGGGAATTGAAAATTTCCGGTGATCTTGCTTTGGAAATTTCACTTAACCCGTCAATTGCTGTTGAAGGCGTGACCTTCTCTAATGCCGCGTGGGCCGGCTCGAAAGAAATGATCACTGTCGAAAAATTTGAGGCTGAGGTATCTCTGCTTCCTCTCCTGAGCGGGACTGTTGACGTCAAGCGGGTGGTGCTGGAAGGTGTTACCGTTCTTGCCGAAACCGACAAGGCGGGCAAGGGAAACTGGGTATTTGATTCGCTGACTGGTCAAAAAGAAACTAAAGATGATGACGCCGGTTCGGGTTCCGCGGTTATTCCCATTGTTCGTATGGTTAGAATTAAAGACGTAAAAGTTTCATATCACGACGGTGTATCCGGCGAAACAATTGATCTTATTGTTGAAGATATCAGCGTTCAGGCCGATGGTTCCGATGCACCACTGACGCTTGATATTAAGGGACAAATAAACAAACAGTCATTTAGCGTTGCAGGAAACATCGGAACTATTAATGCACTATTATCAGGCGGTATGGTTCCCTTGAATTTGGATGTTGCCACATTGGCGACCACTCTGAATGTTGCGGGGCAGGTTGGTGTTGCCGGCGGTAACCCGGCGGCAGATCTGAAAGTCAATGTTTCGGTTCCAAACTTATCTGATACAGTCGCTGCGGTAGCATCATTCGCGCCCGCAGTTAAGGACATTGTGTTGCCGCCGGTCAACACACTCAGCGTGGTCACTGTCGTTAAATTTTCTGATAATAAACTAGCGCTTTCCGATCTGACGTTAAAAGCCGGATCAACTGATCTCAACGGAAAATTATCAATCGATCTTGAAAAATCTGTTCCACTTATTAATGCCGTACTAAATTCAAAACTTATCAACCTAGATGAACTTCTGCCTAAATCAGAAAACAAGACGGACACCACGTCTGCAGCTTCAACTGAATCCAGCACCAATGGAGATGGCAGACTTTTCCCTGCTGATCCACTTCCGCTTGATGGATTAAAACTGGCTAATGTAAAATTAAATTTTAAGGGTCAAAAAATTACCGGGCAGGGGTTGGATATTTCTGACCCTGCGGTCGATCTGACCTTGCAGGACGGGAAATTACAAATCAAACCCGCGGCGACAGTGTTTAGCGGAGAAATCACGGGCGATGTGGTTGTTGATGGATCGTCCAAAACACCCGTATTGAAAACCCGGTTGACTATTGCCCAACTGGATTACGGTCAGGCCTTGGATTCCCAGGACTTGAAAGATATCGCAAGCGGCAAAGTTGATGTCGATATCGATGTCTCCGGCAAAGGCGGATCCGTTCGTGCACTGATGGCAGGCCTTAACGGCAAAGTTCGTATCGTTACGGAAAATGGCCGTTTGGAAAGCAATGCGCTGAATATTGTCTCAACGGATTTGTTGAATATTTTGGATAGTAAAGACGACAAGACTTTGCGCTGTGGTGTTGTACATTTTGATGTCAAATCCGGTATGGCGAACGTCCGCGCAATTGTTGTTGAAACCGGAGGGCTTTCGGTTATTGGAACCGGCAGTGTAAATCTCAAAACCGAGCAACCAAAATTGCGAATTGAGCCACGATCAAAAAAGGCAAATCTGGCGACAGCAGCGTTGGTTCCCGTTGAAATTCACGGGACGCTGGCGAAACCAGACTGGACAATCGATGCCGCCGCCGCAGCCGGTAACATTGTCTCAGGAGCG
>WASW01072026.1_pt1 | contig 23270 bp, 25 predicted proteins | sample 5698521 | NCBI WGS metagenome assembly WASW01 (sample SAMN11175560, study PRJNA528189) | sponge metagenome | isolation source: marine sponge | host: Leucetta | place: Antarctica: Western Antarctic Peninsula, King George Island | collected 2013-01
CAAACATCGGGTAAATGAAATCAGCGGGGTGTAATTGTGTTTCTCTGACCAACCCTCGAATAGCGGTGCTTCGTCGTAACCGCCGTGGCCGATGGACTAAGTGCATCATCATTCTTTTCAATTAAAAATTCAGAGGTTATTGCGTCCCTTGGGGACTGAATTGATAAATGTAGCGAGTTACTCAAAAAGATACAAGAAAATCTATTTTAAAACTGACTGGCTTCATGAAGGCGGAATCTTAAACAAAAGAGGTGACAAGAATTTTGAGGAGAAATTATTTAAAACAGATCCGTCGAAACAAATCAATCACGCTAAATAATCTTTTATGGGTGGGGAATCGTGAGGGGAATAAAAATTGGCTTTTTGTTCATAAATCAGGAAGGCTCGTCAAAATCCTGATTTTATTGAACAAAATTGGTGGCGGGGGTCGGATTTGAACCGACGACCTTCGGGTTATGAGCCCGACGAGCTACCAGGCTGCTCCACCCCGCAACATAAATAAAATACTCTGGAGCGGGAAACGAGGCTCGAACTCGCGACCCTCAGCTTGGAAGGCTGATGCTCTACCAACTGAGCTATTCCCGCTAATATAAACGAACACTAGATTATGTTTTGAGGAGCTTGTCAAGTGCTTTATTGAATGATGGCTTTGTTTTTATAACGGAGATCAATTGAACGCAGAGGGGATCGGGATTGAGGGAGCTGGGGATATATCTTTTCAAAGGTTTTCAATTTTTCTGAAAAATGGTCTTGTCCTAATTGGAGAACCAGTGAGGGAGAACGGAGTTTTACTTTTAAATTGAGCGGATCAGAGATGTCTAGTTTCGCAATATCATGCCCAGCGATTCCCGATTCCCGGAGTGAATCCAGCAACTGGATCCCTTTTTCTAAAGAGGGTGAGAGAATCGGTTTTCCCAACTGCACAGAGACATTTTCGATGCCTGTTAAAATGGGATGCTGCTTTGCGTAAGCCGCTGGAATTATTTGCAACGGGTGCTGTTTTCGATCAATCAGGTAATACGTATCACCCATTTTGAGATGTGCATAAGGGCGACGTTCCTGAAGAGAAATAGACAGGTGATCGGGCAGTAATTTACGGATTTGCGCCTGTGCGATGACAGGGTGTTGATTGAGGCGCTGAGCCACCTTGTAAATATCGATTTCCCCAAAATTGGAGTTGGGATCAATTCCGGTGATTTGATAGATGCGAGTTGGAGTGAGAAAGGAATAACCTTTCATGTGGATTTGATGAAATGGTTGTTGAGAATATGAAATACTGAGTAAAATGATGCCTGTCAGAAGCCATATCAGAAAAAACATGGTTCCCAAACCAATCAAAATTTTGGCCCAAGAATTGATCAGAAACGTCGTATCGAAAGAGAGGGATCTCGGTCTGGAAACAGGGGATTTTCGTTTAAAACGAGACGCAGGTATCGGTCGAAAATTTTGTTTGCTTTGCGGGGAAATTCTTAACTTTTTCTTGCCATACTGAATGTCATACTTTTTTGGGCGTAATCGCAGGGAGGTTTCGCGTTTGGAAGCATGGTTTTTGAAATCTTGCATAATTTCAATACAGGTCTTTGGCTACAATTAGAAATAAGGAGGTCTCTTGTCTCTTGGGTTTTCCTCATTTCATCAGAAGGTTTCAGCAGAGATGCCCCGGTGCAATCCTTCCAAATTATAATAAGATCGGGTTTCTGGATGAAAAATATGGACGATGACATGATCATAATCCATCAAGATCCAGCTCCCTTCGGAATAACCTTCCAGGCTCATCGGTCTGATTTTGATTTTGTTGAATTCTTCTCGAACCCGCTCTGCGATTCCTTTGACATGGCCTTGAGATCGGCCCTGGCAAATGAGGACATAATCGGTAATTGAAGATTGCCCATTGACGTCAAAGAGAATAATTTCTTCTGCTTTCACATCTTGAACAACCCGCACCAATTCTTTTGCTTTTTCCTTCTCGTTCAATCATACCTCCCATCGGGGTTAACTGATCTGACGTGAGAAAAATTCACGCCATATCAGCGATTAATTGTTTTCTTGGAGTAACTGAAATTTATTCGCACATTCCTGACTACAGAAAAGCTCTTTTTTGCCATCAATTGTTTTTTGGTAGGCATTTTGTTTTGCGACAAATGTCTGACAATAGGGATCTTGGACAAGCTCTTCATCAGCGTGTTCATTTTTCTGAGAAGCCTTGGGCATTTTATTTGAAAAAAACCGTTTCAAACTGAAGTAAATATACCCCCCTAAAGCCGCAAAAATGAGTAGTTTGATCATCATGGGAGAGACTCAATCAAAATAAGGTGATGCAAGCGTGGCTGATTTTCCTTGCCAGATGTTTTGAGCACGAAGGTAATCTTCAATGAATTGAGTGGGACGCATTTTCTCTTTTGTCCATGACGGAGCCACCAATTCATCCCATCGTGAGGCCACCGCGGCCAACCGATGGACGGCAATTTCGGGAGACAAGTATTCTAAAAATGTTGCCACTTTATGGGAATATTCTTCTAAATCGACTGGTTTGAATTTTCCTTGATGATATAAATCCGCTAAAGGGGTATCTTTCAAAACATGAAGGTTGTGCAATTTCACTCCATGCACGCCCAACTTTGAAAGCACGCAGGCGGTGTCACGCAATTGCTGGTCTGTTTCTCCTGGTAAACCAAACATCAGGTGGATACAAATGTCGATATTCGGAAAGGCTTTCAATTTATCAATAGCTTTGAGGGAACAAGCACTGTCATGCCCTCTTGACAAAAACAGCAATTGCTCGTCATCTAGGGTTTGCACCCCTAATTCTACTGAAACAAAATGGGTTTTAGAAATAGTTTCAAAGACGCGCAAAATCGCTTGTGGGAGACAATCAGGGCGTGTTCCGACAACGATACCAATGACATCCTCTTCCTCCAAAACAGAATGATACATGCCCGCCAATTCTTTGACCCGGCCAAAGGTATTCGTGTACGATTGAAAATAAACCAAAAATTTATCAGCATTGTACTGTTTTCGAATCGCATCCCGGTGCAACGTGATTTGTTCTTTCAGTGATTTTTGAGCATCCGCATGGTAGGCCGCAGATCCCCATTCGTCACAAAAGACACAAACTTTCATCCCATTCAATCCGAGCCGATTTGGGCAGGTTTGGGCAACCGATACGCTGATCTTGAAAACACGCTGGTTAAAGAGACGACGGTATCTTTGGCTTAACGGATGATAGGGTTTATTGTAGTCGAATGAATCCATCTGATTTGCTTGCATTTCCCAATCATGCTAATTATTTTATAAAATTCGCACCACGATCATGAGTAAAATCAAAGAATACCTGAAAGGCCGTCTACTCGCAAGCTGGGATTCTTAGAGAAAACAAGCCGCCTCTTTTGGCTTTTAATTTTCCATGCGCTTCTTTCGATCAAACTCTTATTCTAACATCTAGAAAATCTTATGAGCTATCAACTGCCTGAAACGTCTGAAAAATCTAACTATGTCCAACGAAAATTCAATGAAATTGCCCCCAAATATGATCTTTTCAACGACATCATCACATTTGGAATGCACCGTTATTGGAAACATTTTATGGTCAGGCAAACAGGAATTTCATTGGGCGGGGTCTGTTTGGATCTTTGTTCTGGAACCGGAGATATTGCAAAACGCCTGCAACATGCGGTTCCTCAAGGACAGGTCTACGCGCTCGATTTTTCCTGGGGAATGCTTCAGATCGCAAAGCAACGTCGGAACGCTTCGCAAGGCTCCTTAATTTTCCTGCAAGGAGACGCAACCGAACTCCCTTTCCCTCCTGAAAAGATGGATGCCGTCACCATCGGTTATGGGTTGCGCAATGTCAGTGATCTTTCAATTTGCTTGGAGGAAATTTTCAGGGTGCTCAAGCCTGGCGGGGTGTTGGTCAGTTTAGATGTCGGGAAAATCCGCATACCGGTGCTTTCTGAAATGAGCTTATTTTATTTTTTTCAGATCGTCCCTCGCCTCGGAAAACTTTTATACCCTCAGCAGGATATGTTTGATTACCTCCCCCATTCTTCTATCAACTACCCCACCCAAGAAAGCCTCAAACGGATCATGCTTTCTGCGGGTTTTAAACAGGTCGATGTTTTTGATTTTCTCTTTGGCTCCTCGACGGTGCATGTCGCTTACAAACCATGAAAAGAAAGGATGCTCAAAAACTGAAAGGGCACAGCACCGTTTCACGCATTCCCTGCTGTTCCAAGACTTGAGTGGTAATTTTCAGACACAAGGCCGTGGAATCATTGGCAGAAGGAGTCCAATATTCAAACCTTAAATAATGAAGCCCTGCCACAAATCGTTGATAGTTTCCTCTTCCAGATTTCCTCAACAACATTTGTCTTTCCGCATCAAAACGATACGCAATTTTTTCTCTGGAATGATTCAACGCGCCATCTAAGTTGAGGTCTGCTTTGAAAGAGAGAATGCCATCCCTGATTTCAAATGCGCCTTCTTGGTCTGAAGAGAGCATCCCATACCCCGCCTGCACTAATTCTGATTTTAAGAGCAATTGAGCGCGTTGTACACTCATCGAAACATCGGATTCAATCTGTTGGTTAAACACGATCCTGTGAAAGTGCTCAACCGGCGATTGCAGGGCAAACATCAAGAGAGACAAAATTGCCAAGGCAATCATCACTTCAAGTAAAGTGAAGCCGAAAGGCAGAAACAGCGGATCCCATCGGAGAGGAAAATTCGTTTTTGTCAAATCATGGTTTGAATAAAATTCCTGATTTCCATTCATGCAGTATCGCTTGGTCAAGAGGGTGCTGGAGTTGAAAAGTGATGCCTTTGAGCAAAGGAGTCAATTCCTGAACACGCCAGCGCAGTTGATAGGTTGATCCACGAGAATCAACAATTTCCTTTTGATGCCATCCTGGAGAGAGGGAAACCGCCGCAAACCCTGCCTGCTTCACCTCTGAAGTCCATGCGTCCATCTGGTTGAAAATTTCAAGCAATTCCTGCCGTTTTTGCAGTTGTTGCGCTCCCTGATGAATCACAGTACTGCTCAAAATCACAAACAGCATCAAGAGAACCCCCGTAATCATCACTTCGAGCAATGTGAATCCGGTGGGTTTATTTGAGCTGGATGTCTGTTTGGCGAATGCTTCCAATAGTGCTCACTTTAATTTGAGTCGAATAATGGGGTGATTCTAAAAAAATCGTCCCAGCGTTGGCAAAACCATAAGGGCTGAAAGAAGGCCAACGATTAGAAGTTACAACGAGATTCGCCGCCAAGGATGCCCATGAGGTTTCTTCAAGCGGTTCTCCCTGTCTTTTGATCCATAATTGAGCGCCTATTCCGACAATTTTATGAGAACGTCGTTGAGTGAGAGCTAAAAACTGCGCATGTTTCAATGTTTGAACCACCTGGTCTGTGGCAATGTTCAGATTCCAACGTTCGATCACGCCTTCAAATGTGACGAACGTTGTTGAGAGGACAACCCCAATCATCGCCAAAACAACAAATATCTCCAGCAAGCTAAATCCTGAAGAGAAACGTTTAGGAATCGACTTTCTCGGACAAACCCATAAAATCACAGAGGCTCCTTTGGCGAACGATGCTGCTAAATTTTGTCAGAATGTGCTTTGAAAACGGAGATGGTTCCACTTAAAAAACTTGTATCCAGCAAGATTATTCTGTATAAAAACAGGTTTTCCTCTATAAATTTTTCATCTGATTGCTGATAATATTTAAACTTCTCCAATTCCGGTTCTTCCGCTGGGATTGTAATTTTTTCAAAAGAGCCTCACATGATACAACAATTACGAGAACAATCCCAAAATATTTTTTTCAAACTCCTGCTCGGCTTCATTGCGATCACTTTTGTCATTTCTTTCGGAATCGGATCTTTCTTTGGTGAACAGAAAGATGTCCTCGCATTGGTCAATTCTGAAGAAGTGCTCCTGCCAGAGTATCAGCGTTTTTATAATCAACAACTACAAAATTTCAGGAATCGTTTTGGCCCGAGTGCGAATCAATTAGCCGAACAACTCAATTTGCGGCAACAGGCATTGCAACAATTGATCAATCAATATTTATGGACGGATGAAGCCGAAAAACTTGGGATTCTGGTGACTGATTTAGAATTACAAGATTATATCAAAGCTCAACCTTACTTCCAGATTGATGGGCATTTTGATTCGGATACCTACCAACAAATTTTAAAACAAAATCGGTTATTAGTGAATGAATACGAAGATGACTTGCGGGTCAATCTTTTGGCAGAAAAGTATCAAAACAGCTTGCTTTCCGGGATTGTTGTCAGTGACTCAGAGGTCGCTCGTACGTATCGCAATGAAAATGAGAAAATTATTGTTGATTATCTTTATTTCGATCCAGAGACCTTCATGGGTCAAATAGATTACAGCGAAGAAGATTTGCAAAAATATTACAAAGATCACCCCCAATCTTTTGTACAACCTCAACAATTCAAGATTGAATATTTCAAACTCACTTTGGATCAGTTTAAAAAAAGTGCGATTCCCAAAGAGCGAGAAATCACACGCTATTATGAAAAAAATAAACAAGATTATACCACTCCTGCCGAAGTGAAAGCGCGCCATATTCTGCTCAAAACAGATGCGACTATGGAAGAAGCGGAGCGGGCTGATAAACGAAAGCAAGTCGAAGCGATTTTAAAACAACTCCAGGAAGGAGGCGATTTCGAAGCGTTGGCCAAACAGCATTCTGAAGACTTCAGCAAGGATAAAGGAGGCGATTTAGGCTGGTTTAGGCCCGGTGAGATGGTGGCTGATTTTGAAACAGCCGCGTTTGCTTTGCAAGTCGGCGCATTGAGTGATGTGGTCGAAACCCCGTTTGGCTTTCATATTCTTCGAGTGGATGAAAAGAAAGAAGAAAGCGTCCAATCATTCGAAGACGCTCAAGCGGAAATTGTAGCCGTTTTGAAAGACTCGCGTGCCGAAAAAAAGCTCGATCTGGAATATTCCCGATTGGAGCAACGAATGAACGATGAAAACGATCTTGCGGCGATTGCAAACAGTTTTGATACCACGGCGACTCCAACAGTTTTTTTTGATCAAGGCAGTACGGTTTCGGAATTGGGTTCTGTTGACGCATTAGTGAAACAATTGGTGCTTCAAAAAGCAGGCGATTATGGACGTTTCAAACGAAATCCGGTGCAAGGTTATTTGTTTTATAAAATTTTAGAAGTAAAAGAACCTTCAACCAAACCATTCGATCAAGTTAAGGAAAAAACGATTGCGGCGGTTAAACAGATGAAGGCCGCCATCGTGGCCTCAGAAATTGCTCAAACAGAAGAGAAGGCGTTGCTTGCGGGAAAATCTTTAGAAGCGATTGCGGCACTTTATGAAACCCTCGAAATCAAGGAAACTTTTCTCACCGCGACCGCAGAAACCATTGAAGGCATTGGGCGCGATCCAGAGTTCAAGAAAAAAGTCCTGGAATTGAATGAAACTCAAAAAGTGGGAAGCAGTCACTATCAAGGAAAGGTTTATTTGTTTGCTTTCAAAGGACGCGAATTGCCGGAAGATGGCAGTGCCGATTTGAGAAAAGAGCGGATTCGTCAACAATTGATCCAACGCTTGAGACAGATATTTATTGACAATGATCTGAAACGTATCCGGGCGACAGCGAGCATCGAAATTTTGAATTCCTTTTTCAGAGAGGAAACCCCAGAAACTTAGAAAAGAGAAGTGAGATGCTTTGTTCCAAGGGGAATCCTGGTTCAGCCATCAAAAAATTTATTTTAGGAACTTTGGCGATCTTTGGCTCACTCCCTCTCGTGTTCGCGCAATTCCCCTGGAAAACAAATCTTCCTCAAACGCCTCCTGTCAAAATTTATGCGGAATTTGACAAATTTCCAGTAACGCTTGGCAGCACTGCAATCCTGATCGTCCGTGGGTTTTTAGAGCCTGGCTGGCACATTTATTCAACTCAAGCTCAAGGGGAGGACGCTCCGCCACCAACAACGATCACTTACCCGAACTTGGTGCATCAAAAGGTCGGTTTCCTCCAAGAAACCCCGCCAGACATCATCGAAGATCGCGCCTTGAATTTAAGGTTGGCCGTACATAAGGAGGAATTTGCGCTGAGACAGCAATTTAAAATTTCACCTTTGACGGCGGTCGGAGCGCAAGATTTTGCAGGTGAACTCCATTTTCAAATGTGTGATAATAAAATTTGTACCCCCCATCAAACTCAAGCGTTTGCCACTCCAATCACGATTGAAAAATAGTCGCTGTGTCCGGCCTCCCTCTTATAAAAATCTCCGTTGAATCAATTTTTCCAGGAGCGTCTTATGGATAAAATGGAACATCCGCGAAAAAAACCAACGCCTCATGAAGCGATCATTCTCAGTCAAGCGATTGTTGATAAACAACAAATTCAAATCACGTTTCTTGATGGCGATGTCTTGATTGAGCAGGTGCGCTGGCACACGCCAGAGTGTATTGGTTTGAAGGATGGGAAAGTGGTCAATAAGCAAGCGATCAAATTTTGGGAAATTGTCACATGACCGAAATTAGTCGCTGGGAGTGGAACGGTTTGAGTATTTATAACGTCGATAAAAAAACAATAAAGAAGTCAAATGCCATTGTTGCAAAAGGCGCCGGGCAAAAAATTTCAAATATTTGAGCCAATACCTCCATTCGACTTTCCAAAAAGGGTCATCGAGCTGGTGACAAATTTGCCTCACTTGATCGGCATAATCCATAAAGGCACGATCAGAAATTCCCCCCAGCTGATAATAACAAGCACTTTTCTTGATGCTTAAAAATTCATATTCTTCATAAACACGCCGCACAAAATGATAATCGGCTGCCAACGGATAATTGAGGTCGTATTTTCCAAAATCTTGATGCAATTGGGATTGATAAAAAAGTGCTTGATGGCAGACGGCATCCCCTGTTTTGAGGATGTCGGGGTTTGCCGAGATATGCCATTGCTGACCAGGAGAGACCCAGATATAGTCACAGAGGGCTATTTTAAAAGGATGATCCTGATACTGTTGCGCGACTGTTTCCAAAATGGATGGGGTGTAACAATCCCCGCTATTCAAGATATTGAGCAATGCTCCATGAGCTTGAGCAATCCCTTTATTGATCGCATCATAGATGCCTTGATCAGGTTCAGAAATCCAATAAGCGAAATGTTTTTGATATTTTTTGATGACCGCTAATGTTCCATCGGTTGACCCGCCATCAATCACAATGTGCTCTAAAGCCGGATAGGCTTGTGCCAAGACACTTTTGATGGTGGCTTCCAATCCTGTCGCATTATTGAAAGTGATTGTAATGATCGAAATCAGAGGAAGTTTTGCTTGAGAAGCAAGATCGGAATGATCCGTAGGAAAATGCTCTCCAGTCTGTTGCGGTTTATTTGGAAGCGGCATATTGCTGAATCAATTTGTCCATGTTGAGCACCAATTTATCCAGATCGGGTTTGGCGACCTGGGTATCCGCTCCGACCTCTTGGCATTTGTGGATCGTCCCTTCGTTGATCAGAGAAGAAAATACGATCACAGGGATGGTCTTAAAGAGCGGGTGATCTTTAATGCGTTTGGTCAATGCCAGTCCGTCCATTTGAGGCATTTCAATATCGGCAACAAGCAGCGTCAATGCTTCAGAGAGGCTTGCTTCATTCAACTGATTCACCGCTTCCCAGACAGCGGCCCCGTTGGTGAACCAGCGTTGCTTATTATAGCCTGCTTCTTCCAATGCCACAGAGATCCGTTGTTGAATCATTTTTGAATCTTCCGCAATCCAAATACTCTGCGCGGAGCGTTCCAGGTTCCCGAACACGCCACTCGTTGCTTGTAGCTCTGCGGGGATACTCTTAAAGACCGAGACAATGTCTTCCATGATTTTTTCAAAATCGATCAATTGGATCAAATCGTCTTCTCGTCCCGGTTCAATAATCACCCCAATCACAGGATGGTTCTTGAAAGCATAAGGAGGCGGAATCATGTTGCTCCAGGATAAACGGATAATCTTGACGACACGCTCAACAACAAACCCGACGATGCGTTCATTGAAATGCGTCACGATAATTTGTGGGTTGTCCATTTCCTGAATGGGAGCCCCTAAAATGGAAGGCAAATCTATCAGAGGGATGATTTTACCTCTGAGGTTAAAAAACCCTAAAACCTTGTCTGAGGTTTGGGGCATCGCACGATACTCCGGGATGTCGCAGATTTCTTCGACTTTGGTCACATTGACCCCATAGCGGATATCGTCAATATAAAATTCCACCACTTCCAATTCATTCGTCCCGGATTTTAAAAGAATCGAGGATGCCATTGTTCACTCACTTTTCATGGTTTTATCAAACAGCGTTGCTTTCAATCAGAATTCACCCGTCAATAAAAATACCTCTCCTCTCATTCATACCTGCTTCAAAAAGTTAAAGCAAAAAAAACCTCTCCTCAAACTGTTTTTATTCTGTCAAAGAACGCCTCGCTTCTCCGCCAATTCTTTAGTGCTTGGTGTTTCCGAGCGGGTAATGATAGAATGGCCTGGTTTGATGATTTTGATGATTTGATCCAATCGCGCATCGGGGCGAAAGTCGATTTTCAAGTCAGATTTCTGCCCTAAAAAAGAGATGTCTTTTTGATGAATTGCGCTAGTTTTTGAGATAGGCTTGAAGGAGTTTTGAATGGCGAGTTATTTCATTCGTCGGTTATTGCTGGTTATTCCAACATTTCTAGGAATCACGTTAGTGGTGTTTACCATCACCCGGATTGTTCCTGGAGGCCCCATTGAAAGAATCATCGCCGAAGCCCGCCAAATGAATCAGGGAGAGGACGGCGGCTCGTCTGGTTCCCAATCTTCTCAACAGAATGATTCCCCGCTCTCTGAAGAACAAATTGAGGATTTAAAAAAATTTTATGGCTTTGATAAACCGATCCTCATCAGTTATTTTGACTGGCTCGGCAAAGTCCTTATCCTCGATTTGGGAACTTCCACACGCTATTACGATCCCGTTTGGCAAATCATCAAAGACAAACTTCCGGTCTCTATTTACTATGGGCTGATCACCACAATTTTAAGCTACCTGATTTGCATCCCTTTGGGGGTTTTGAAAGCGATTAAGCATAAAACATTGGTCGATAGCATGTCTTCCATTTTGGTCTTAACGGGGTATGCGTTGCCAGGGTTTATTGTGGCGATTGCTCTGTTTGTTTGGCCGGCGGCACAATGGGATTGGTTTCCCTTAGGGGGGTTTATCAGCGATGATTTTGAAGACTTCACTTTGCTAGAACAGGTTTGGGACGTGATCCATCATTCGGTTTTACCAATGATTGCCTACATGCTCGGTGGGCTTGCCACGATGACGTTTTTAATGAAAAACACGTTAATGGATCATTTGGCATCCGATTATGTTAGAACAGCTATCGCCAAAGGGCTTTCCTTCAGAAACGCTGTTTTCCAGCATGCGTTTCGCAATAGTTTGATCCCGTTAGCGACTCATTTTGGGAATAATATCAGTGTCTTCCTTGCCGGTTCTTTTTTGATTGAAAAGGTTTTCAATATCGATGGTTTGGGCTTGCTTGGTTACGATTCTCTCGTTGAACGAGATTATCCCATTGTGTTGGGAGTTTTGGTGATTTCTTCGATCTTAGGATTATTGGGCAATATTTTATCAGATGTGTGTGTGGCCTTGGTCGATCCACGGGTCAAATTTGATTGAGGAAAAATAAATGAGAATCAACCCACTTACCTTGAAAAAAATCAGAAGATTTCGCTCGATCAAACGCGGTTATTATTCGCTCCTCATCTTTGGAAGCATGCTCTTGTTAGCTTTTTTTGCAGAGCTGTGGGTCAATAATAGGGCCTTGTTGGTCTCTTATGAAGGGCAGTTGTATTTTCCGACTTATCGGACGATGATGCCCGGCAATTTTTTTAAACAAGGGTATGCCTATGAAACCAATTTTCGTGAGTTGCAAACACAATTTGAAGAGGACGATGGCGGCAACTTTGTGATCCTGCCGCTTGTGCCTTATAATGCTTTTGAAACAGATTTACGAGAAACCGAATTCCCCCCCTTTCCGCCTTCTTTTAAAGATCGCCATTATCTGGGCACGGATGCCATTGGCCGCGATATGATCGCTCGCTTGGTTTATGGTTTCCGCGTTTGCATCACGTTTTCTTTATTCTTGTTGGTGATGACATTTTTGATTGGAATTTCACTCGGCTGTTTGATGGGATATTTAGGCGGCAAGTTTGATTTGATTTTCCAACGTTTGATTGAAATTTGGTCCTCGATTCCTTTTCTCTACATCATCATGATTGTCGCCTCCATTACCGTGCCGAATTTAACGATTTTGATCATCATTTCCGTGGTCTTTGGTTGGATGGGATTGACCTGGTACATGCGCACGACCACCTACAAAGAAAAATCGAGAGATTATGTAATGGCGGCAAAAGCGCTCGGAGCCTCCAATACCAGAATCATTTTTCATCATATCTTGCCCAATGCGGTTTCATTGATTGTGACGTTTGTCCCATTTTCGGTGGCAGGCGGCATTTCTGGCTTAACGGCTTTGGATTTTTTAGGTTTTGGTTTACCACCCCCCACTCCAAGTTGGGGAGAATTGTTACAACAAGGCACAAACAATCTGCAAGCCGTTTGGATTGTGGCTTCAACGGTTTCCGCTTTAGTGGTCGTGATGGTCAGTATTACTTTCATTGGAGAAGGAGTCCGCGAAGGATTTGATCCAAAAATGCACACAACTTTTGAATAACGTCAGAGGATAAGGAGGGAAACATGCGATTCAAAATATTTCATCAATTTCTAATAGGATTTTTTTTCTTGAGCTGTTGGGGAACCCTACAAGCGGCGGAAACATTGCCTGAGAATCTGAAGTGGCTCACCAATGAGACCGCTCCAGTTTTTGCCTCGCCTCATGCTAAAAAAGGCGGAACTTATCATTCTGCTTTGGCCTCTTTCCCTTTAACATTACGCACAGAAGGGCCTGATTCCAATGGTGGTTTTGCCGGGGTGCTCCGTTCGCTGAAAATGGCTCTGCTTGATTTACACCCCAATACCGAGGAATCCCTTCCTGGACTGGCCACACATTGGGCTTATGCTGACGATAAAAAAACAGTTTATTTTAAATTGAATCAACATGCGCGCTGGTCGGATGGGCATCCAGTCACTGCGGATGATTTTGTTTACATCTTGGAATTCATGCGTTCTAAGCATATCGTTGATCCTTGGTCTAACAATCACTACACCGAAAATATTGCCAGTATCCTCAAATATGACGATCACACGATTTCGGTTTCCTTGACCAAGGTCACTCCCGATCTACTTTTCCGTGTCAACCAATCTCCGATTCCAAAACATTTCTATGGAGAACTCTCAAAAGATTTTGTCAAAAAATACAATTGGGAAATTGCCCCAAACACCGGACCGTATCAAATCGATCAAGTTAAAAAAGGCAAACGTGTCACCATCAAGCGCAAGAAAGACTGGTGGGCAAAAGATCTGAAGTATTATCAAGGACGTTACAATATTGATAAACTTTCTTATATCATTGTACGCGATATCAATACTCGATTTGAATATTTCAAAAAACAAAAATTGGAGGCATTTGCCCTGATCCTTCCTGATTATTGGCATCAAAAAGCAAAAAATATGGAACTCCATCAGAAAGGCTACATTAAAAAAATCTGGGCCTATACCAATGGGCGTGAGTCTCCAGGAGGCTTTTGGTTGAATCAGGATAAGACGATTTTCAAAGATCGCAATGTCCGTTACGCTTTTGCCCATGCCATCAATATGGATAAAGTCTTAAACGGCTTGTTGCGTGGGGATTATAACCGCCTCCACAATTTTAACACCGGCTATGGAGCCTACACCAATCCCAAGATCCGGGCGCGAGCATTCAGCATTAAAAAAGTGGAAGAACTGATGACGCAATCAGGCTGGAAACGAGGGACTGACGGGATTTGGGAGAAAGGCAAACTGAAATATTCAGTGAAAGTCACGTATACGGCGGATTTCCATACCGCTCGCTTGGTTCTCTTGAAAGAAGAAGCCAAGAAAGCGGGAGTTGACCTGCGCCTGCAACGAATGGATAGCAGTGCGGCCTTTAAATCATTCCAAGCAAAAAAACATGATGTGGCCTGGATGGCCTGGGGGACGAGCTTCAGACCGCAATATCGCGGGTTGTTCCATTCAGTCAATGCCCATAAAACTCCATCCAACAATACGACCAATACGGATGATCCTCAAATGGACAAATTCATCGAGGCTTATCGTCAATCCACAGAAACCGCTGAACGCATTAAATTGTCTCACAAAATTCAAGAAAAAATCCATCAAATCGGCGCCTATGTTCCTAGTTACAAAGTTCCCTATATCAGAGCGGCTTACTGGCGCTGGCTCCAATTTCCGAAGGTTCCGGGCACGCGAGATACTTTATTGGATCCTCTTGAAATCGGAATTTTTTGGATTGATGAAGCCATTAAAAAAGAAACCCTCGCAGCCATCAAAAGCGGCAAGACTTTCAAATCTGAACTGATGATGGACAAAACATTTAAAGCCGATTGAAAGCGTTTACCAAAAAATGATTGAGGAGAATTTTGGCCAATAATATTCTATTAGAAGTAAAAAATTTAGTGACTGCCTTCGAAACTGAAATCGGCGTGATTCACGCAGTAGAAAGCGTCAGTTTTGAAGTGAAAAAAGGCCAAACCCTTGGGATTGTCGGCGAATCTGGTTGTGGCAAAAGTGTGACCTCCTTATCCATCATGCGGCTCCTGCCCAAACCTTCCGGTTATGTGGTTTCAGGAGAAATTCTGCTAGGCACTCAAGATTTACTGAAACTCCCAGCCGAGGAAATGCGCCATATTCGAGGCAATCGCATTTCGATGATTTTTCAAGAACCGATGACGGCTTTAAACCCAGTTCATCGGATTGGCAAACAGATCAACGAAGCATTTCACCTGCATCAGCCTGAGATGGATGATGCCGCTGTCTTTCGTGAATCCGTTGAACTGCTCACGAAAGTCGGCATTCCCGCTCCTGAGCAACGGATGAATGATTACCCACATCAACTCTCAGGCGGGATGCGCCAACGAGTGATGATTGCGATTGCGCTGGCCTGCAATCCAGAAATCTTGATTGCCGATGAACCGACAACCGCCCTCGATGTCACCATTCAAGCTCAGATTCTCGAATTGATGAAAACATTGCAAAAAGAATCGGGAACCGCCATTATTTTTATCACTCACGATTTAGGCGTGATTGCGGAAATGTGTGATGAAGTGGTGGTCATGTATGCCGGTAAGGTCGCAGAAAAAGCCACGGTTTATGACCTTTTCAAGTCCCCCAAACACCCCTACACTCAAGGGTTATTGTCCTCGATTCCCAGCCTCGATGTTCCTCCTAAGCAAAAACTTCAAACGATTGAAGGGATGGTTCCAGAATTAACCGCATTGCCTTCAGGATGTCGTTTTCAAAACCGTTGTGTTTATCAAATCCCTCGTTGTCAAGTTGCCCCTCCTCCGCTGGCACAAGTGAGCGCCACTCATTTTGTGAGTTGCTACCGCTGGGAAGAGATTCAAGCGAAAAAGCCTTCTCATTGTGCAAAGAGTGATTGAATGTCAGAGTATCTCCTGGAAATAAAGAACCTTAAAAAACACTTTCCGATTTATGGAGGAATTTTCTTTCGTCAAATTGCGACAGTTCATGCCCTCGATGGGATTTCTTTTGGGGTCAAACAAGGAGAAACGGTGGGATTGGTGGGAGAATCCGGCTGTGGCAAAACGACTCTAGCGCGGACACTGCTCCGCCTTTATGATCCCACCCAAGGGCAAATTTATTTTAAAGGAAATGAGATCACGACACTTTCTCAAAAAGCACTACAAAACATGCGCCGGGACATGCAGATGATTTTTCAAGATCCGTTTGAATCCCTCAATTCTCGTCACACCGTCAGGCAAATTCTGGAAGAGCCTTTCATCATCCATCAGATTGGAACAAATCAAGAACGAGAAGCAAAGATGGATCGCTTGTTGGACGTGGTTGGTTTGCCGACAAGCGCGAAAGATCGTTATCCTCATGAATTTTCAGGAGGGCAGCGGCAACGAATCGGGATTGCTCGTGCGATTGCCTTGGATCCTCAATTGATTGTTTGTGATGAACCTGTCTCCGCACTTGATGTCTCGATTCAGTCTCAAATTTTAAATTTACTGTTGGAGCTTCAGGCAGAGCTTGGCTTGACTTACATTTTTATTGCCCACGATTTGTCTGTGGTCAAACATATCTCGGATCGCATCATCGTGATGTATCTTGGGCACATTGTCGAAATGATCGATTCCGTCTCTATTGTAAAAAATCCACAGCACCCTTACACACAAGCGCTTATTTCAGCGATTCCGATTGCCGATCCAACCGTGCGCAAGAAAAAAATCATTTTGCAGGGGGATGTCCCGTCTCCGATCAATCCGCCCTCTGGATGCCGGTTTCACACTCGCTGCCCTTATGTCCAGGAAATTTGCAAAACCGAAATCCCGGAGCTGAAAAGCCATGCGGGTCCGCAAACGAATGCCGTCGCCTGTCATTTTGCCGGAGAAGTCGGGATGTCATAAATAGAGTGATTCAATCAGGGATCTTTCTACTAGGTTTATTTTTTTGGCCATCTTGGTTCACGAGACCAGGGATAGGGTTCCACATTCTCAGGACAATCTGGAAAAAAAGGCGCGACTGCTTGGCGATGTTCTAAAGGCCAATGCGGCAAAGTCATGGATTTTGCTCCATCTGGATCGGTATCGACTCCTTTACGGTGAAACATTTCACAAACCCTCGCCTGCATCGCTTCCGGGAGACGATTGTAATGGGGATGAAACCAGAGTGTGATCAATGTCCTTTCTTCATTTGATTGGTTTGAAAATGCCCCATGAATCAATCTCGAATCGCCAAACACCACATCGCCATAATGGACTGGAACCTCTAATTCATCATTGACGGAAAGATAAAGAGAATCCTGAGGATTTTCGACTCTGGAAATGCTTTCAGTGTGAGCATTTTGGCTTTCATGCAACCGATGAGCCGCCCGATGGGAGCCTGGAATGACCCTCAGACAGCCATTTGCTGGGCTGGTATCTTGAAGGTAAATCATCACAAAAAACTGAGCAATTTCATTCGTGTAAGAAAGTTCGTGATCCCAACCCCACCAGTCCTGATGCCAAAATAGAGCCGGACCAAAAGCCGGTTTGCTGATAATGTAGCCTGAACTGAAACGGGGATCGGAAAATTCCATCAGACTGAAAAGGTGAGCTAATTTTTGATGGGCGATCAGACCCGAAAATTCTGGATAATCGGCGATCAAGATTAGGCTTCCCTGCGATCTGTTTCGTTCTCTGTGATCTGCCGGTAATTCTTCTAAAGCCTGACAAGCAACTCGGCGGATTACTGCTAAATCCTCTGGCGTGAAAACCTTTTCAAAAACACAGAAACCCTCTTTTTCCATTTGCGTTTTGGACAAATTCGTCATGGCCTCTTTCCCATCTTATATGAGATGCTCGCTCGTTCTAAGCTCGCGCAAGAATGGATTCACGGGCACTTTTTAGTTGTGCCTCCATGAATGACTTCGCATGGACGGCCAAATCATAGCCATCACTCCAAAGATTCCGCCAGATACCAAGAATACTCGCCAGCTCTTGATTGACAACAGCAGAGGAAAACGATTCAAAGGTGATCGGGCCCGTATAGCCAGCATAAACGAGGCTGCGAAAAACATTGTCAAAATTGATAGAACCAGTGCCGAGATACCCTCGATGGGATTCGCCGACGTGAAAGTAATTTAGATAGTCCCCCGTCTCTATCATTGCAGACATGACATCATTTTCTTCGATATTCATGTGGTATGTATCGAGATGGACTTTCACGTTTGGAGAGTCAATCTGTTTGCAAAACGCAACCGCCTGGGCCGCCGTATTGAGGACATTGGACTCATACCGATTGACAACTTCCAGCCCGATTGTAATCCCGTTTTTCTGCGCTTGTTCCCCAATGCGACGAAGCACTTCAACCGCATTTTCAATCCCTTTCTGAGTGGGGGGATGGTAATATTTTGTGAAAGCAGAATGCAAAATGCCGCAAACATGAGCCGAACCAACATCACGAGCCAGGGCGACGGCATCTTGAAGCGTTGCTTCACCGCGAGCAATTTTGTCAGGGTCTTCGCTGGAAATATCCGCTTCTGGCGCAAGCCCCAGTGAAAGCGTGACACCCAAGTTCGCTTTTTCCAATTGCTTTCGCGTGAAATCAACATCAATCGAATTGGGATCGAGGGCTGGAATTTCGATATAATCATAGCCAATTTTAGCGGTCTGCTCAATCGCTAGGGCACATTCATCATGACTCCAACCACCTGCCCAAACAAGCGCGTGTATTCCAAGTTTATTCATGTTTACCTCCATTTAGAATGCGTGATTTTTCTTAAAAGAGCTAAATCTATTGAGCAAAAATTACAAGGTTTTTGTTGAAATCACTATTTTTTAATGTTGACTTTTTATTGGTTTTGGAGACAGTTTGAGATTGATTTTTCACCAATGGAATAATCGAGTATTTAATTTAATTACGAATTTTAATGATTGCGAACAGGAGAGTCGAAAGTGAGTGGCTTGCTCAGCAAAAATCAATGGGTTGCCATTTATTCCAGTCAGGAATTGGAGCCTAAAGGCGTCAAAGCGATGTCAGTCCTAGGTACTGATATTGCGGTCTGGCGTGAAGAGGAGGGGCGTGTTCATGCCTGGCATAATCAATGCCCGCACCGAGGGATGCGTTTGTCCTACGGATTTGTCCGGGGCAGTCGGCTTGCTTGTCTGTATCATGGCTGGCAATATGAAGGCACAATCGGAAAGTGTGCTTACATCCCCGCACATCCTGATTTGAAACCACCGAAAACCGCTTGTACCAAAGTTTATCCTTGCTTTGAAAGCCAGGGATTGGTTTGGGTTTCAATTGCCAATCCAACGGCTGATGAACCTGAGTTATCGGCTTTGAGTGAGCTTGAACAACCGCTTCAATTTTGCCGGACTGTTTTTATCAATGAACCCCCTGATGTTGTCAGCGACATTTTGAAGACCACTGTCTTTTTACCTTTTGACGCTAGCCGGGCCAGTGAGGGGCCTTATCTCATCGTAACAGACAAGATTGAGTCGAACGGAACGGGAGTTACCGCTCAGGTCAATTGGCATTCAAAATCGAATGGAAAAAAAATCGCCACAGTGACTTATCAAACGCTGATTCGAGAACAGGGTGTCATTATCAATAAGAGTCGAGGAGAGCAAGGAGAACAGGGATGCCTGATTTTTGCAATACTCCCGATAAATGAGAATAAAACAGGAGTCCATGTTCTGTTTAGTGGTGACTTTACCTCTCAATCATTATTGGGAGCAAAACAATATTATGCCCAATGGGCAACCCGCTTACGCTGGTCTCTTGAGAATAAAAATATCAGGACAGATTCGTATCGGCCTTGGTTTTAAGAAAGATGTGAGGAGGTTTATGAGCAAAACGGTTGATCAATTCACTCTGAATCAGTGGTACGCTGTTGGCACGCATGAGAGTATTTACCCTGGCCAACCGAATAAAACCCGTCTATTGGGGGAAGATATTCTGTGTGAGTGTGATGAGACTAACCAGTGGGTGATCCATCGGCTGGATCGAACTGGGCATAAAACCACGGTGTTGCCTGCCCAGGAATGGTATGGGCTTATTTGGACAAGTCTAGGCGATCCAGGGCCTGAAATTTTTCAAATCCCTGAATTTGAAGAAGACGGGCGTCGCCTGTTTGTCTGGGATGCCGTGACCGTCAAAACATCGGGGTTACGTGCCGTTGAAAATTTTCTAGATCTCGCGCATTTTCCATATATCCATACTGATATTCTCGGCGCGGAACCATTGACGGAGGTCACGAAGTATCAAGTCAATCGGCGCAATAATGAAATCTGGGTCGAGGATTGTGCCTTTCATCAGCCAAAAGCCGCCGCTATTGCAGAAGAAGGGATTCAGGCCGATTATATCTATCGTGTTCCGCATCCCTTTGTTGCAATCTTGTATAAAACCTGCCCTTTGTATCCAGAAAAACGGGATGTGATTGCCTTGATGGCACAGCCGCAAGAAGAAGATCTTTGTGATATCTATACGATGGCGGCGATGTTTGATAACGTGACTTCTGATATCGATATGTTGCATTTCCAACAGGAAATTTTTCTTCAGGATCGCCTTATTTTGGAGAACCAAGTTCCCAAACTATTGCCATTGGGGTCGCATACTGAAATCCCCATCCGTGCTGATGCGGCATCTATTGCTTACCGTCGTTGGTTGCTGGACAATGGTCTGTCTTATGGCGCATTGGTTGAGTAGAAGGCATTTTGCCCACAAGACAACATAAAAGAGGCTTGCTCCACCTATGAAATTATATGATTATATTCTGTCTGGCAGTTGCTACAAAGTTCGCTTGTTGCTCAGTTTTTTGGATATCACCTATGAAACGATACCGGTTGATTATTATCCCGGACGGAAACACCGCTCTCCTGATTTTCTTGAGATCAATCCTCTGGGGCAGTTACCTGTGTTGATTGATGAGGATCTCAAGTTGCGAGACGCTCAGGCTATTCTGGTTTATTTGGCTTCGAAATATGACATGCGTGATCAATGGTATCCGCAGAATCCGGCGACAATGGGGCGGATTGCGATGTGGCTCTCGTTTGCGAGTAGTGAACTGATGAATTCATCGGCGGCTCGCTTGCACGATATGCTCGGCTACGATTTTGATATTGAAAAAGTGCGTGCCCAGGCCCATGCCGCTTTTCGAATTTTGGATGACCATTTGATCGAAATTGGCTTCCATGGTGGCGAATGGCTTGCAGAAACGCATCCGACTATTGCGGATCTGGCCTGTTTTCCTTATGTTGCTTTGAGTCGGGATGGGGGGATTGAACATGATGATTATCCGGCCATTCAAGCTTGGTTGAAGAGAGTCGAAACACTGCCGGGATTTATTCATATGCCTGGCATTAACGTCATGAAATAAAGGAGTGAGCACATGACACTTGAAAAGCGGAACAGTTATCGCTGTTTCAATGGCACGCAGGAAGTGTATGCGCATCAGAGCAAAGCCACCAACACCTCAATGGAATTTGCGATTTATCTACCGCCGCAAGCTGAAAATAAGCCCTGCCCCGTCCTCTATTTCCTCTCAGGGTTGACTTGTAATTGGGAAAATGCCACGACCAAGGCCGGTGCTCAACGCTATGCCGCCCAGCAGGGATTGATCTTGGTGATGCCCGATACCAGCCCACGAGGAGAACAGGTTCCAAACGACGAAGCCTATGACTTTGGGCAAGGGGCGGGTTTTTATCTCAGTGCCACTCAAAAGCCGTGGTCTCAGCACTTTCGGATGTATGATTATCTGGTCGATGAATTGCCGACGCTCGTCGAACAGAATTTTCCAGTTTCTCCCAATCGACGAGGCATCACGGGTCACTCGATGGGCGGGCATGGAGCCTTGATGCTTGCTTTAAAAAACCCGGATCGTTATACCTCAGTCTCCGCATTCTCACCGATTGTTGCTCCCAGTCAGGTACCGTGGGGCCAAAAAGCCTTTCAGGGATATTTGGGAGACGATCAAAACCTCTGGGCCCAATACGATGCCACCGCTTTAATCCAAACCACAGGGTGGCCACAGGATATTCTGATCGATCAAGGCACCAGCGACCATTTTCTTGAAGAGCAGCTCCAACCGCAAAGATTTGCGACAGCTTGCGAGATGGCCGGGGTTTCGCTGAATCTAAGACTCCAAGAGGGCTATGACCATAGCTACTACTTCATCGCTTCTTTTATCGGCGACCACATCGCTTGGCATGCGGAACGACTTCAGGCTTGAGCAAAGAGCAAACTATGACTATTGAAACAACACTGCTAAACGACTGGCACGTGGTTGGCGAGCTAGAAATGCTCTTGAAATCTGACCATCATACCACCGCCCTTTTTGAAATCCCGCTTCGAATAAACGCAAATAACGCCGATGAAATCGTTGTCATTCGTACTGATAACAATCAAATAATTCCATCGCAAATCAAATATGAGCATGTCTGGGTTTGCTTAGGCAGTCCTGAACGTGAAATAGTGACATTTCCTGAGGCAGAAGAACTTGATCGCTATTGTGTCAGCGGAGGATCGATCGCCGTGCATGTTTCTGGATTACGTGTTGTAGAGAATTTCCTCGATTTAGGACATTTGCCGTTTGTTCACGCGAATTATTTAGGAAGCGAACCTTATACTGAAGTGAATCCATACGAAGTCTCAATCTCGGAGCACGATGAGGTGGTCGCCTCCAATTGTCTCGTTTTTCAACCCTACGCCTCACCTGGAGCTACAGATGGTTACGAGGTTGGCTATGCCTACAAAGTCATGCGACCTTTTCTTGTCGTGCTTTACAAAAGCAATCCGATCGAGGAAGCACGGATGGATTTCATTGCTTTGATGGTCCAGCCTGTTTCGGAAGAACGTTGTGTGGCCCATCCCTTTCTTGCCTATCTGAAACACAATATAAATGAAGCGGATATTCGTTGGTTCATGCAACTGATTTTTGCCCAGGACAAGCCCATTTTGGAAAATCAGCATCCCAAACGCTTGCCCCTTGATCCGAGAGCGGAAATGCCCGTGCGAGCGGATGCCTCATCAATCGCTTATCGTCGTTGGTTGCAAGAGCACGGTGTCACTTATGGGGCTATTCAATCAGGATTTGGAAAAGAAATAAGATGGTGAATGGGATACAGATGGCTAAGAGATGGTTTCCGATCCTTCGGAGTGAAGAAGCTGAAAAAGGACATGTGGCTCAAGTGGCATTGCTGGGCAAGGAGTTCGCTGTTTGGCGTGCTGGTGACGGACAAATAAATGTTTGGGAAAACCGTTGCCCGCACCGTGGAGTGCGTCTCTCTTTAGGCACAAATACCGGCACAGAATTGAAATGCCGTTACCATTGCTGGCGTTTTGAAAGTGGTTCAGGACAATGTGTTTCGATCCCCTCAATCCCGCAGCGACCTATTGCGAAAGCCATCAAAGTCGCAACCTATCGCTGCGCTGAAAAGTATGGTTATGTTTGGGTCAATCTTGAAATAGATACAGATCTACCAATGGTATCGGCATTGGAGGATAGACCGTTGACAACGTTACGCAGCCTTTTTACGAATGCTACTTTAGCCACTGTGATCGAATCGTTGAGTGCTTATTGTTTCCT
>WASW01033245.1_pt1 | contig 23213 bp, 20 predicted proteins | sample 5698521 | NCBI WGS metagenome assembly WASW01 (sample SAMN11175560, study PRJNA528189) | sponge metagenome | isolation source: marine sponge | host: Leucetta | place: Antarctica: Western Antarctic Peninsula, King George Island | collected 2013-01
AAGAGCGACCTTTATTCTCAATATCATCCAATGCCGCGTCAATAGCGCAGATTGCGACATTGCTCTTGGGGGCTTTCGCAATATAGATAACCGCCTGTGCCAGAGGGATGCGCGCCTCTGGAAGACCGAGCCTGTCAATGGATTCTGCCGCTGCCAGAGCCAATAATAGAGCTTGTGGATCAGCATTGCCAACGTCTTCTGCCGCAGTCACCAGCAAACGCCTCACTATAAATCGAGGGTCTTCGCCTCCCGCTATCATTTTTGCCAGCCAATAAATCGCTGCATCAGGATCAGAGCCTCTCAGGCTCTTTTGAAAAGCCGAGGCGTGATCATAATGTTCTGTACCCTTTTTATCATAGAGGGTAGCGGCACGCTGAATGATTCCTTCAACACGCGCTAACGAAACCTTCGATTCCTTTTTTGATAAAACCACATCGTGCACGGCCTCAAGAACGTTCAAAGCGCAACGTGCATCGCCATTGGCGTGACTGACTATCAACTCCCGAGCGTCCTCCGGCAGACTGATCTTGGATTCACCCAAACCATTTTCTTTATCGCTTACCGCATATAAAACAATATTGCGGATCGATCCTCTATCCAAAGTTTCCAGACGAAATATCTGGCAACGCGATCGCAATGCCGGTATCACTTCGAAGGAGGGATTTTCAGTAGTGCTACCAATCAATCTTATTGTTCCGTTCTCAACGAAAGGCAATACCGCATCCTGTTGTGCCTTGTTAAACCGATGAATTTCATCCAGAAACAAAATGGTTCTACTTCCCTTTGCCTTCCATATCTGGGTAGCAGACTGAACAACCTTTCTTATATCTGCCACACCCGCATTCACCGCACTGATTTCATGAAACACGCTTTCAGTTAATTTCGCAGCAATTCTTGCCAATGTTGTTTTACCAGAGCCGGGAGGTCCCCAAATTATAAAAGAAAGGCCCGACTCCGTTTCAACAAGCTCCCTTAGAGGCAGTCCTTTCCCTATCAAATGCTCCTGCCCAAAATACTTCTCCAGGCTATCCGGCCGCATTCGAGCGGCAAGGGGTTGCGGAGGCGGACTGTTCGTCAAACTCGTATATTCAGGAAATAATTCCATTTTTCCTATTACTCAAAATATTATAAAACCCAAGTAATGACGATGACCCATCGGTTTAAATATCCCTCTGATCCAAGGAACGGATACCCGATCTTAAAGGGAAAAAAGTAGCGGCCACCGTCAATATAAGGATCAAAGTATAACAAATCGGCACATCAATTCCGCCAGATGATTCGATGCCACCCCAAATTCATTTCGAGATACTCGTTTCGCTCATTTCACGAACCCACTCCAGCACCACAAAATCCATCCAACGCCGATCCCCATGAGGGGTCTGGTGCCGGGAAATATAACCCATATGCCCTCCTCCTTGAGGCTGATAGATAGACACATGACTATTCATTGAAACATTTTTGAATACTTCCGGTGGCACAAACGGATCATCCTGAGAACAGAGAATCGAAGTCGCCGTTTCAATATTTTTCAGGTAATGCTTACCGCTGCATTGATCATAATAATCATCCACATCTTTGTACCCTCCGGCAGGCGCGGTATAACTGGCATCAAAATTCCAAATCGTACTCAAGTCCGGGTCTATTGCATCCGGGAAGTTTTTCTTCAAGGCACGCATCTGTTTTCCAATCAACCTCATATAATAACGGTTGAACAGCCAACAAGAACGATGAGTGGAAATAATATGACTGGCAACACGCAAATCAACAGGCGGGTTTACCGCCAGCGATCCTATCAGTCCTGGAGGGGTGGACCGGCCCTCACCCAGATATTTAAGAAGAATATTGCCGCTCAAAGAAAAACCAATCAAAAGCAGATGCGGATGCCGTTGCAAAAAATAATCGATAATCCTGGACAGGTCTTCACTTGAGCCGCCATTCCACAAACTGGAACTCAGCCCCATCCCCAAGCCACTACCTCGCTGGTTGATCAGAAGCACACCGTATCCCTGCGACCCAAGTTTTGCAGCAATACGTTTTATATAACTGGATTCAGAACATCCTCCCATACCATGCGCCAACAAGACCGTTGGCTTATCCTTATCCAACGCTTCGATTTCAAACACAATGGATTTCGCATCCACGTCAAGATCAATGATATGAGAAATTTTTTCTGGGGAAAATTTGAATTCCCCTGGAAATTGCGATCCCATTATCGTCTGCAAGATTCCCCCACCTGGAGCAGGGGCAAAAGTACTCATTAAGTGATCGATCTCCAAAAACATTCCCCCTCTGTGAGTATCGGTCAATAATTGAATGGAATTTTTTATACGCCGAAGGTATCCTTATATAGGATATTTTTCAGCTATGGTTGACACTTTAGCAAGGTATTGATAGATTGCAAAATTCAACTAAGAAAAACCAAATCAGCCTTGAACCAGCCAAAAATCTAAATTTTCTTATGCGTTTTATTTCATTACTATTACTGACTTTATTCCTATTTGTTCCTTTTGCAGAAGCTTCCGCTCCTTCCGTAGAAGCCAATCTTCATTATCAAAAAGCCTTGAAGCTGAGCCAGCAAAGATTGTGGAAGGACGCTATCCCCGAATTTATCAAGGCCGCTAAACTGGCACCTAAAGAGGGCTTGCTGCAAGCGAATCTTGGCGTTGCTTTAAGTCAAACAGGGATGTACAAAGAAGCGCTGTTTTCCTTCGACAAGGCATTACAACTTGGATATGACTCATCCGGGCTTCGTTACAACCGTGGAGTTTCTTTTGCACATCTGAATTTGATAGATGAAGCAGTGACAGAACTGGAAAAAGCCTTGAGTCTTGACCGAAGAATGGTGAAAGCAGAATACGATCTCGGCGTTTTGTACAACCGGCAAGGCAACAGGAAAAAGGCCCAAGAGAAAGTAGACACTCTGTTCAAACGTAACAACAAGTTGGCAAAAAAATTATTTGACCAAATAACACCTGATTATAAAATCATCACAGTAGATAATGGAGGAACACTAAAAGGTCGCGTTTCACTAACCGGCCCCATCCCTAGAGTCCGTTCTTTCCATCTAGTGCATGCTCCGAACATTGAGTTTTGTTCACGGATTTCAGATGGCAGAGGTCATCGTTTTCTATTCGATTTTACGGTATCGCAAAACCGAGGCTTGAAAGATACGATCATTTCTTTAACGGATGTTAAAAAAGGAAAACCGTTTCCACAAAAAATGCAAACCTTTTATATAGACCGCTGTCGAGCCAACAACTACATCATTGGTATCAAGAACAGCGAAAACATCCTCATCGAAAACACCGATCCGATTCAGCACGAGATCGCAACCTATGAGGTGAGAAATATTTACTCCGATCAAACTTCAAATCGACCGGTTATTCCAAAGTCCAGCCAAGTCAGGGCGGCATTCGTTCGTCACGATGCTAATGAATTCATTATCAAATGCAATCTTCACCCATTCCTGCAAACTCACGGCTATCTGGTGGATAACCCCTATTACACAGTAACCGACTCAGGCGGGAATTTTTCAATTGAAGACATCCCCACTGGAACTTACGAGGTCGTGGCCTGGCACACTTACATTCCTCAAAAAAAGGGTACAGTCACCATCACCGCTAAAGGTGAAACAGAGATTAATTTTGAATTTGATGGTGCGAATGAGAGAAGAAAACTATACCACGATGATATTAAGGGTTATAGGTTCAACACTTGGTATGACAGCAAAGAGAATTTTTATGGCGGCCCGAGAGTTGACGATCCCGTAGAAGAATTGCAGGCCTTCTGCGACAAAGACCATATTTGTTCTGAATAATTATGAATTAACTCGTTTTTTTTACCACAACCGCATTGAGTTTATGCTCCTGTCGGGCGCGTTCGGCGACTTTTTGCGCCAAAGCTTCGTCAGTATACTGCCCCAGAAATACCCGATGCCATATACCCCCATGATTTGGCAATTCTACTTCCATTAGATATGCATCGAACCCTTTTTTCTGCAATTTCATTTTCAAAACACTCGCCATTTTCACATCACGAAACGAACTGACCTGAACAGAAAAACGAGGCAGCATTGACGGTTTCTTTTCTTCTGCAACAGTTTCGCGAGTTTTTATATTTTTTTTTGGCTCTGCGGGTTCGATGATTTTACTATGAGAACGTGCGGGCCTGGCAGGTAGAGAACCAGAAAGCATTTCACCATGCAACCCAACATACTTGGTCATGGTCTTATCCTTCAAGGTTTCAAAAAAAGTAAATTGGTGAGAAACAGGCCCCAACGCTTCCGTTTTATTGACGATGGATTTCGGCTTTACCGCACTAACTTTCTTGACAACCGAAGGGTTCCCCTGAAAAAAAACAGGCAACAATCCATCATTAAAATAGACAACCGAGGAGCATGCCAATATAAAAATCGTAAGATAAAGGAATCGCATATTATCTGTTCGGAATCAGGCTCACATCTTTTCAGGCGCTGAAATTCCCATTAGGTCGAATCCGTTTCTAATAGTTATTCTTAATCCATCCAACAAATACAGGCGTGCCAGTGTTAGTGGAACATCATCTGAAATTACCCTGTGGCGACTGTAATAACCATGGAAGCGCGATACCAGATCGAGCAGATAATGCGAAATTCGATGAACTTCTAAGGCGAGAGCACTTTTCTCCACAATTTCAGGAAATGCCAAAATCGCTTTTATAATTGAAAACTCTTCCTCCTCAACAAGCAGGGAGAGATCGATGCTTCCATTTCCGGGGAATTGAATACCCCTTTCTTTAGCACCACGGAAAATACTGCAAATTCTCGCATGTGCATATTGAATATAGAAAACCGGGTTTTCCGATGTCTCCTGTTTAGCCAGTTCTAGATCAAAATCCAAATGCGCATCAGAGCTTCGCATAAGAAAATAATAACGCGCCGCATCCACACCGACCTCGTTCACCACATCTGACAGTGTTTCAAACTCGCCAGAACGGGTAGACATAGCCACCTTTTCACCGCCCCTGAGCAAACTGACAAACTGTATCAATAATATCTTAAAAATATTTTTGTCGTATCCCATCGCCTGCAAGACAGCCTCCATACGCGGCACATAGCCATGATGGTCGGCACCCATGAGGTTGATGAGTTTCTTAAAGCCACGTTTGATTTTGTTTTGATGGTAAGCAATGTCTGAACAAAAATAAGTCTTCTCACCGGTTTGTTTGACAATCACGCGATCTTTATCATCGTCAAAAGCAGAAGACTTCAGCCATACAGCACCGTCCTTATCGTAAACATGGCCTTCATTTCGCAACCATTCAATCGCACCTTCGACCGAGTTATCTTTATATAAAGATTGTTCGCTGAACCAATTGTCAAAGGTCACACAAAAATCGGAAAGATCTTTTTTGATCCCTTTCAGAATATTATTCTTGGCGAGTTCTTTGAAAAACGGAACACACTCATCTTCAGGTTTATCAAAAAACTCTTTACCATGCTGATCAATGGCCCGTTGTGCAATGCCTTTTATATACTCGCCACGATAATGATCTTCAGGGAATTCCGCAGCATTTCCCAATAGTTCCAGGTAACGCAACCAGGTAGAACGCCCCAAAATATTCATCTGATTTCCTACATCGTTGATGTAGTATTCAGTTTTTAGATCATAGCCTGCTTTTTTCAGTATCCGCGCCAACACATCGCCAACAGCGGCACCCCTGCCATGACCAATATGCAAAGGACCGGTTGGATTCGCACTGACAAACTCGATCAATATTTTTGTTCCCTGCCCAACATTCGACTTTCCAAAATCATTTCGCTTTTCAACGGCATCAGCCAATCTATCGAGAAAAAACTTTCGCGACATTTTTATATTCAGAAATCCGGGTCCGGCAATTTCTACCGAGTCCAACCCGGCAGTTCCCTTTTCAATATGACGTTCAATGACTTGGGCAATTACTTTAGGATTTTTACGTTCATTACGCGCCAGAGTCATAGCGATATTGCTTGCAAAATCGCCCATTTTTTCGTCCTTGGGTTTTTCGATAACAACATCGGGGGCATCAGCAAGCTCCAACTCACCGGCATTCCTAGCCTTATCTAAGGCGCATTCAATTATTTCTTTAATGGCTTTTTTCATGCCAGAGTTCTCAAAATTTTAAGGGTCTTTGAATTCGGGTGGGCTTGGTTTTTATTGAGGAGTGCAAATAATTGATGTCGAATATTATTTCGAGTTCCGGATCGATTCAATTTCCTTTTCCATTTCTTCTTCAAGAGACTGTTTATCGTCCCGAAATTGAGCTTCCAGTTTCATTTTTGCACCTGCAACTTCTTCTGGAGGTATGCGGTCTGAAAGTTTGCGGACTTTATCCTGCATCGTCACATCGTGGTCAGCAATTTGTGCCGTAAAATCTTTTCTGATTTCAGCGATTTGATCCTTTTGCTTTTTGGTCAGCTTTTTCTTGGATTTCAGCTCTGGAACAAGATCATCCGACCGCTCTAGACTCAACTCCCATGAACTTTTCAAGCCCGACATCTCAACACCTCCAATTAAACATAACTAACTAATTATAAAGGAATTGTGGGCAGGACTCAATAACTTTAAGAACAGAAAGTATCTAAAAGGGAAGGAAACTTAATTCCCTGAAAAGGTGGTGCGTACATTGAGGATTTTAAAATGGTGTGATTGGAAAATCCGGTTGTCTTGTTTCAGCACTTGATCGATTTGATGAACCAGCCTAAAGACAATTATCAACTGTTTTTTAAAGCGATAGCCAGGACTAATCCTACCCCGACCAAGTCAGACAACCCTAACCATCATATAAATAAGATCAACTAAATACACATAAATATATGGATATAAATTAGTTTATTTCAACACTGCCAATTCATACCCCATTTAATTGTTTGTTTTGACTTTAGCCATTTGTTATCCTTTACCTTGATATGCAAACACCCGACCGCACCACTCTTTTAAGAGAATTAAAAAATTACCTGCTACTTTTAAAAGATGCCGGGTATTCAGAAATTCCCTGTGAGACAGAATTATTTGCTAAAACAGTTTCACTAGAATCCACCATCCCTTCTCCCGTGAAAATTATGGCAAGTGAAAAAAAAGCAACCCAATTAGTCCAGGTACGCGAAGAGCTAGGGGACTGCACCCGGTGCAAGTTATCTCAGGGCAGAAAAAATATCGTGTTTGGTTCTGGCAATCCACATGCAGATCTTGTTTTTGTGGGTGAGGGACCGGGTGCCGATGAGGATGAGCAGGGTCTGCCTTTTGTGGGTCGGGCCGGAAAAAAGTTGACCGAAATTATCGAAAAGGGCATGAACCTCGACCGGGAAAAAGACACCTATATCTGCAACATTGTCAAATGTCGCCCCCCCGACAATCGTGATCCTGAAAAAGAAGAAATTGTTGCCTGCAATCCTTTCCTCATTCAACAGCTAAAAGCGATTCAGCCGAAGGTGGTGGTTGCTCTGGGAAAACCCGCAGCATCGACCCTGTTAGGAAGAAATGTGCCGATCACCAAAGAGCGCGGCACCTGGCATGATTACGAAGGATTCAAACTGATGCTCACCCTGCACCCGGCCTACCTATTGCGCGCCTATACTATTGAAAATCGCAAGGCGGTGCATGACGACATGAAAAAAGTTTTAAAAGAACTTGGTAAATGAGCCAGGGAAAGATAGCACGGGTCAAATACCTGTATGATTTCAAAAATATTAAACTGATATCTTTTTTACTCCAAGCGACTTTGGAGCCGTATAAGCAAATCCATGCGTTTATGGAGTACGGCGAATATAATCTGTTTCTTCGTGTCGGAGATCAGAAAGAAAACAAGATGGTGTTCACAATGAACCACTTGAGCATCTGAATATTTTTCTGAAAAGGGAAGGATTTTATCTGAGGAAAAAATGCTGAGAAGGGGAAGGAGTTCAGGCTGCCAGATATAAAAAACGATCTGCATCTTTTCTAGCAGAATCATTCACAGCAACCCTGAATTCCTTTTTAGCATTCCCTCGATTGTACGCTTTTTTGTTATCCTGCATTTTTACATGATAACGCTTGCTTTGCAGTTGCTTCACAACTGTGTCGATGGGTTTTTTAATAATTTTCATTAAATGCCTCCTTTTAATATTGTTGTGTTGACTGATTATAACGGTCTATGCCCACAAACTCATAAATAATTTATCGTTTCAGAATGCTTTGGGAGAAATAGCGGGCGGGGATTTCTACATCAAAATCTATGGTATCGAATTTATAGGTGGTTTGAGTGTTTTCTTTTAGCATATCCTTAAAAACCATTGTATGCGGGAACAAACGATCATCAATTTTCTTATAATCTTTATATAAAATTCTTTTAAGAATTTTTCCACTCTTCGCAAATCGCTCTTCCTTAAGAACTATTTTGTTTATCGGATCGATCCAAGCCTTTCTTGTCTGATAGGTCGTTTTTTTATCGTGAGCCTGCAAATGTAAAACTGCGCATCTTATCCCTTCAAACTCTTCAAACCTATCCAATGTCGCACGGTAAGCCTGGCTCAACTTGTGATCTTCCATCATATCTTCATAAGACAAATCACTGCCCATCATGGACTGCCTGAGCAAATGCCCGGCAATTAGGATTTTGCGGTCGGTTCGCGGAGTATACATCCAAAGTTTGCCACCGATTTTGAGCATCTTCGTTCCTTTTTCTCGAGCTGGCGATTTGTAATGGCTATAGGAACGTGTAGCACCTTCCATCCAGGAGTCCTGCGTCAGAGTCCGAATTTTTCGTCCGTTATCAATAATCAGTCGTCCTGAAATAAATTTTTTATTTGCCCAAAGGTTATCGTCCAACTGCTCCAACAGTTTTTGGGCATTTATTTCTTCTGCCATTCCCAAAGTGGCTGAAGCAAAACAAAGGACCATGTAAGCAGCAAAAATAATTGAACAATTTTTAAAAATCATCCCGCCTCCAATTCCCGAAACAAGTTAGCTTCTGATCTTTTGAAGATCGCAAGGCTCGCTACCAGAGTTCCTGCAACACTCGCAAAAATTCCAGGCAAAATTGCCTGCACAAAACCACCGATCGTGATTCTTGCTCGAACCACATCGTTGATCATCATTCCAGTCTGAGCAAAATTATCACCCATATTAAAACCCACCTCTTGGAGAAAAAAAGTATATGCACCTCCGAAAATGGAACCCGCTATCGCTCCTAAAATTCCAACCAACAAGCCTTCTATTCCTAAAGTGAATATCAGTTTCCAATGCGATTCGCCAAATGCCAGCCGAAGTCCCATTTCACCGTAACGATGGATTCCATTTAAAATCCCAGCATTCCACAGAACCAGAATCATAAGAAACGTAAAAATCCCTACCACAAACCCCTGTATGACGTGAAATTTATCAGCAATGGCTCCGATGTTCTGCTGGTCGCGAACGCTTAAGAGCAAGGGTTCATCGTCTTTAGCCCAGCTCTCATGGGGCGAAGCTATCCAGCGCTTTAAAGGCTCTTGCATGACTCTCTTAACTTCTTCATAGTCTTCCAGAGAATATTGTGGGGGTAGAAACCCTAGCCAATCTGTAATCATATCTTCCATATAAAAACTGTTTTGGGCATCTGAAATGTCTATTAAAACCATTTTTTTATCCATTGCAGAAACACCAAACTTGACCAAACCAATAACTTGATAATTGTCAGCAACCATTCCACCATCGAAAGATTGGCCGAGTATCGTAACAGACTGTCCCAAAGCAACATCGAGTGTTTCTGCCAATTGATCTCCCATCAACATTTCATTTCGAGACTCGGGCAGTCTCCCACTAACCAGAGACTCCTCCATTTTCATTCGCTTCAATTCCATAGAGTTTTTGGTTTTCAATTCAAGGGCCATACCTACAACGGGAGTTTGAGAAAGAGTCTCGCCATTTTCATCAGGAACATCCAGAATAGCGCCCCATCGAATTCGAGGAAACCATTCAACCTGTTCTGGAGAATTTTTTTTCAGCCAGTCTCGGGTTTCTTTCTGACCCGCGAGCGATCGATCAAGGGGACGCAAATGTTCCTCATCATAAAATGGTTTATTGACCAAACGCAGATGCCCTGCATCGAGGTTCGCAGTCATATCAATCATCCCGATGAAAACCCCTTCCATAAAACCCACCAAAGAGACCACTAACGCAACTCCTATCGTCACCACAGTAAACGGGAAAAGGAATCGGGATTTATCCCGCAAAACACCGCGAAGCAAAAAAGCTATCATGTGATGGCCCTTCCACGAAGGGCTAGAGTCGGATCTAAGCGAATAATTTTTCTCACAGGTATCCAGGCGGCCATCACGACTAAAAAAACAACTATAAGTAAGGAATAAAAAATTTCTTCAGGTTGATAATCAGGGTAGATGGTTTCCCTGATAGGAAAACTGGCTTCACTCAAATGAGTCACATCAAAACCCACACCTTGAAACCAAATGAAAAAAGGAACTCCCAATAATGCCGCAATAACTAAAGCCCAAATAGCTGCCAAAGCCCCTTCTAAAGTAAATATCCTGACAATTCTCATGGGTTCCATTCCCAAAGCCATTAGAGTTCCAATTTCTTTTTGCCGTTTAAAAATATTCAGTATCTGTGTATTAAAAACACTGGTGCAAACCAAAATCATCAATATCGTCCATAGGATTTTCGAATTCATCCTATCCTGTTTGAGCAAGGCCAGAAGGTCTGCCATAAGCACTTCCACAGTTTGGAATTCAAATCCCTCAATAGGCCCTATATAATCCCGAACCGCAACCCAACTCACCTCCCCTTGCCTATCGGTCATAGATCGCAAATGATCCAGACGCAACCACACGACCCCATCGTCTACACGCGGATTGACCATATCCCCCACATCCACAATAAGAATATCTCGGGCATCGACTGCACCCGACCTGTCGCGCCATTTAAGTGTAAGGGTGTCTCCTTTTTTTAAGTGTGCCTTCCTGGCCATTTTCACTCCTACCACTCCCGGAATAACATCTTCAATCTGTTCGCCATATTTTTTTAAGTTATCTAAAGGCAAACTCAAAAGGGATTGCTCCATTGAAATCCCACGAATTTGAACAGGATAAAGTCGCCGGTTGGGATAAAGCTGTCCCTGTTGAATCAAAATCTCTGCTTTGTCTTCATCAGATAATCGCAAAAGAGGTTCGATAGCTTTTAATGTGTGATCTTCCCACTCAGTGGGAGAAAGAATATCGAATCCGGGAGCCTGATAATGTCCTCCCCCTACGTCCGTAGCAACCAAGTTTCGGGTGGCTTGTGCCTGGAACCCATTCAACAAAGAAAGCATGAATATCAATGAAATGATTGAGAGAGCGGTCACCAGCACATTGAGGAATGCACGCATGCCCTGTCGATAAAAATTTTTTCTAGCAATATCCCAATTCATTTTTATGCTGTCCCGTTTATATTATCCTTGTCTGAAATAATTCGTCCATCTTGCAACTTAACTTCACGGCGAATATAGCGAGTCACCTTCTCATCATGCGTCGAAAATATGACTGCGGCCTGATATTGCTGATTCAGTTGCCGCATCAATTCCAGTATTTGCAAAGAGTTTTCAGTGTCCAAATTTGCGGTCGGCTCATCGGCAAGGATTATAAGCGGGTCCTTTACCAAGGCCCGCGCAATGGCAACACGCTGGCATTGCCCGCCAGATAATTGTGAAGGTCGTTTTTCAGATTGATCACTAAGCCCCACTTTCGCAACGATATCCATGACACGATCCCGAACCTCTTTTTCTTTCGAGCCCTTCAACAAAAGTGGGAACAAAACATTCTCATACACGGAATAAACGGGTAACAAATTATAGGTTTGAAATATGAATCCAATATTTTCCCTTCTATATTGAGCCATTTGTTGCCGACTCATAGAAGACAAGCCTATACCTTTAAAAAAAATGCCTCCCGTCGTGGGGACATCCAAGCCTCCAATAAGGTTCAGCAAGGTCGTTTTTCCAGACCCCGAAGGCCCGACAAAAGACATGAAGGCACCGCTGTCAATTTCAAGGCTAACCTCATGCAAAGCGGTAAAGTTTTCTTCACCGACTTTGAATACTTTTGAGACCTCGTTCAATGTGATTAATTTTTTATCCATACCCACCAATTTTAAAAATAATTTATCAACGTTACTCCAAAAATAGATTCCGTTCCGCTAAATGCAGCTGACCGCCTATGCAGTCTGCCGTCTTTCTTTCCTTCCTTGATATTACCACCGACTCTACCATGAAGATAAAGAAACAGAGTTTCTGTAACGGAATATTCGATTTGTGGAATCAACTGAAAACTTTTATCGCGCAAATCAAAAATACCAAAAACCTGCCATCTAACATCTATACCTACAGGCTGATCCATTGAGAAGCCGACTTGTTGAATGGTTCTTTGTCCCTTAGGATCGGTAAGAGTAAAATCCTTTTGTCGCATGGTAAGAAAATATTCCAGGAGAACATGGAGTCCTTCTCCTAAATTAAAAGTATAGTCCATACCAAAAACGGTATCAAAACGAACTGCCGATTGCATTTCGATATCCATTCGACTTTCATTCCAGAAACCAAATTCCCTCTCGCCTTTAAGGTGGTAACCTAGTTGAAACATTTTCTGATCGAAACCTGCTAAATCTTTTAGATCAGATCGGGGATGGTATTGAAATGCAACCCCGACCTCCATATCGGCGATCAGTGTTTCACCACGCATTCCGGTAATGAAAGAGTTGTCTTTTTTAGCTGGCACCAGCCAACCTTCCAGAAAAGAAAATGGCGTAACAAACCATGTAGACCGAAAACCATCGACTCCACGAGTTTGCGGAACAACTCCCGTAACATTCCTTGTATCAAAAAACCCCAGAGGTCTATAAATAGTTCCCGCGCCAAATAGGATTTTTTGTCGCCCTCCCCTGATTTTAAAGTTTCCGCTATCCAAGCGAAGCCAGGCTCGAAAAAAATCCACATCGGTTTCACGGCGAAGTCTCGACTCCACACTAGGGCCATCCGCCTGTTTCGCATCAGCGGACAATTCATAATCCAATTGCCATACTTCACCCTGCCAGGCATTCCCCAAAATTCCCAGCCGTAATTCCGCCTCACTATCAAAATCCTTTAAACCAGATGGAGCTTCAAAAACATAAGAGCTTCCCAGCAAGGCTCGCCCTTCTAATCTGCTATCAAACCCTTCTACCCCTTGTGGGGCAGAAACACATAAAACCAACATCAACCAAAAGCGAGTCAAAATTAAATTGGGCATTGCGATCGATTCAATTACCGGCAAGATGGTTTAAAATGTTTTCACTGATTGTCTTACAGTTAAACATTTCCAACACCGCTCTGCACCCATTCTCACCACAGGATTTCATTCGTTCCGCATTATTCAATTAAGGAGAGTATAGCCGCTGTCCACATCTTCGGGTTGGATAAGAAGAAACCACTTCCCAAATATCATAGCTTGAAAAAAGGTTTATGACGAGTTAAAGCCATGAGAAATGGTTTAAACTTCAGTTACGGCAGAGAAGAAATGTCCCAAAGAAATCGAAAGTGGTTTAGAGAAATTTATGTTTAACCACAGAGGGACACCGATAAACACAGAAAATTGTGAAAGAGTTATGAAGCACCCTCACCCCAGCCCTCTCCCTTCAAGGGAGAGGGGGTTATTAGGATGTGGAGGCTTGTCGAAGGGTGAAGTATCAGAGCAAGGCCATTAATAATCCCCGCCGAGGAACGCAAGCCCGGTAGTCTGAAGGTGCTAAAAAAGGCAACCCCCCAGCCCCCCTTATCAGGGGGGATCATTTAATCCTCACTCACCACCATCAAGCCATCTTCCCAATAACTCCTTCTCCCCTTGAGGGAGAAGGCAGGGATGAGGGGAAGTCCATTAATAATTCCTCTCCCCACCGAGGGACACTCAAGCTCGATAGTCTGATGAGGAACAAATGATGGGGCCACCCAGCACAAGCATCATCGTCAATCTTATAAATGATCCCCCCTGATAAGGGGGGGCTGGGGGGTTTTGTTGAAGGTGTTGCGGGAGTGGGGAATAGGGGAGGGTTGCCTTTTTTAAAATTCCAGCGAACACAAAGAAGGAATAAAGCAAACAATCCCAATATCAAAAGAGATTCGGATTAAAATATTAAAGTGGTGTTTAAAAAGAATTAGATTTAGCCACAGATGGACACCGATAAACACGGAGAATTGTGAAAGGGTTATGAAGCACCCTCACCCCAGCCCTCTCCCTTCAAGGGAGAGGGGGTTATTAGGAAGTGAAGGCTTGTCGAAGGGTGAAGTATCAAGGCAAGGCCATTAATAATTCCCCGCCGAGGAACTCAAGCCCTGTAGTCTGAAGGTGCTGAAAAAGGCAACCCCCCAGCCCCCTTATCAGGGGGGATCATTTAATCCTCACTCACCACCATCAAGCCATCTTCCCAATAACTCCTTCTACCCTTGAGGGAGAAGGCAGGGATGAGGGGGAATAATAATATTGCTTCATAAGCATCCCAATAAGTTATGGCACTAATTAAAGCATCTTTTTCAAATACGGCATCAACTGGTCGGCACTAACACCGGGTGTCCGGGCATTGAGAATACCCTCTTTATCAATGATTAGCACTGTTGGCATTTCTCTTTGAAAATAGCCCTGATAAAAAGATTTTACGGGGTCCAGCAAGTAAGGGAAACGGACCTTCTCAGGAAACTTGGAAAGATAATCAGCAACCGCTTCTTTTGAGTCACCATTGGTATTTATCCCCACAATCGCCAACTGTTTCTCATCGATCTGATCGCGTACCTTGTTAAATTCCATCGCTTGATTCATGCAGGGAACACAGATGTGGAACATGCCTATCAAAACCACTTTGCCCTTCATATCGGAGAGCGATACCTGCTTGCCATCCAATGTCTTCAAAGAAAAATCTGGAGCTTTGTCGCCGGGGCCTGGAGTACCTGCGAATGCAAGTTCAGCCATAAAACCTAATAAAAAGATCAGCAGTAATATTTTTCGTATTTTTCGCACGATAAACTCCAATTGAGGGAATATTTTAAGAAACCAAAAGGTCTAACAAAAGTTGCATCTAATCCTTTATTCTAAATCAAGGGGAAGAAATTTAAAAGTAATTTGATTTTTGCGTGGCTAAACATACGAACAATGTTTGACTTTTTAAATTGCGGGTCAAATTCGTAAAACCCAGCATAAATTTGCAGCCAAACTCATCCTTGACTTGGCCTTGGATTTATAATAAAAAAAGGAGTAATCCTTTTATTCTACAGGGATTTTACAGGAAAGTTCGGGCTGGATTTCTGTCTAGGGCCTTTTTCGGCAAAGTTCCTCTAACCCATTATTTTATGATGGTTTAGGGGTAATCATGGATTGAAAAACAAAAATATATATTTTTCAAATTGCTCCCCAACGCACTAACAATTGAGGCTCTTAAGAATGAAAAAAAATCTATGGCTTGCCGCATCAGTATTTTCAATATTTTCCATGGCAATAAATACATGGGCTTATCAGGAAGTAGAAGTAAATAATGGAGGAGCAATAAGGGGCAAAACCACCTTAATTGGCAAGATGCCCTTTCCACGAATTTATCATCTTATTCTGTTTCCAAATATTGATATGTGTGCCGAGATAGACACCGATGATGAGATGAACCGAGTTCTCGATGATTTTAAAATTTCTGCCGATGGCGGATTCAAAGATGTGGTCATCACCCTGAAACATGTAGAAGCTGGTAAGCCGTTTAATAAAGAGCCGATTATGATTACTTCGGAAAACTGCAAATTCCTTCCTGATGTCAATATTATTCGTCAAGACGAGGAGTTTAAGGTCGACAATCTCGATGCAGTTATGCATAACAGTCAGGTCTACCAGAAAGAAAGAGGGAAAATTCTTTTAAACATCCCGATTCCTGCAGAAGAAGTTTCTAATGGTAAGATACACTTCAAAAAACACTATAAAATAATGCAGATGATCTGCGGGATGCACGAGTTCATGCAAGCATGGGGTTACCGTGTGCAAAATCCTTATTACGCACAAACTCCTATTGACGGAAATTTTAAAATAGAGAACATCCCTCCGGGAGAATATGAAGTGACAGCTTGGCATTATTTAATGAAAAGGCAAACCCGAAAAATTAAAGTCGCAACCGGGGAAACCATTGACTTGAATTTTGAATTCGATGCCGACAAAGTAGTACGCCCTTTCTACGAAACCCTAAAATCTGGAAGAATCAAGAAAAATGCTGTTATCCCTGGAACCGCAAAAGGCAAAGAAATGGGGCGGTAATTGACAGCACAACCCCGACTCCACTCTGCTTTGTTTTTACTTGTAGCCGTTTTCTTTCTGGCTACCCCGTATACCGTTTGGGGCTTTACCGCACCGACCTCTAAAGACACACCAAAGTCCATCACCCTTGACGGCAAAAAAGTCTTATTAAAAGGCTTGAAGAATCCCCTCCCCTCCAGCCCAGAGATAACCAAAGAAGGCGGAGAAATATACATCAAAAACTGTTTCTTCTGCCACGGCGACCTATTGGATGGAAAAGGAATTTTTGGCGAAAGTTTTTTTCCCGCTCCAGCCAACTTCATCCAAAAAAATTCTGTCGTTTCTAAAACTCCTGCTTATACCTTCTGGAGAATTATGAAAGGCGGGGAAGGACTACCTGAAAAATTCGCACCCTGGAACTCCGCAATGCCTGCATGGGAAGGTGTTCTAACCGAAGAAGAAATTTGGAAAACAATTCACTACATCAACGAAACAGTCAAAGAGAGCGCTCCATCAAAAAGCCATGAGCCATCGTTAAATCGGGGCAAGCAAATCTATTTTAAAAAATGTGCCTTCTGCCATGGAGAAAAAGGCAAAGGCGATGGTCCCTCTGCCGAATATACCTTGCCACAACCTAGGAACCTGACTAAGGGACATATCAAAATCCGCTCAACCTCATTTGGCAAAATACCTACAGACAGAGACCTGTTTAATGCTATCACGCATGGAATGCGCGGAACCACCATGCCCGGTTGGAAACATCTGTCAGAAAGCGATCGACAAAGTCTGATTATCTATATCAAGTCCTTATCGAAAAAATTTGAGAAGTTCCAGAAGCGCGGTAAAAAACATAAGATCGTAACCGTCCCAAAACCTCCTGCATTTTCTTTGGAAGGTGTGAGGCGTGGCAAAAAATCCTTTATGATAAATTGCTCAGGCTGTCATGGAGTTAAAGGCAGGGGCGATGGCGTTACCACCGCTCGCATTGTTGACTATTCATCGAATGCCATCTGGCCGAGAAACCTTAGCGAGCCTTGGAGTTTTCGTAGAGGAGCAACACGCGAAGATATCTTCTTAACTCTGCGAACCGGGCTTTCAACTACCGCAATGCCAAAGTTTTCTCCACGGATATTCAAAGATAAGGAAATATGGGACATTGTAGATTTCGTTTGCACCCTCGGCTCACCCAAGAAACCGCAAGTAAAGCCAGTGATCCAGGCTATGAAAGTCAACGGGCCTTTATCTATCGACCTCAACGCTCCATTTTGGGAAAAAACGCAATCCTTTTATATCCCATTGGGTGGACAGATTCTGCAAAAGCCAAAATCCTATTTCCCAACTGTAAAAAACTTGACGATTCGAGCCGTCTACAATGACAAAGAGATCGCTTTCAAAATTCATTGGGACGACCCTTCTTATGATCCCGCTATAGAAAAAAATAAAGTTGATGCGTCACCGACTCCCCCACTGCCGGATCATTTAAAGGGGGAAAAGGAGGAAGAAATTATTGAACCTGTGATTCCAGAATTCCCAGATTCTTTTGCACTGCAATTCCCCGTTAATCTGAACACTCAAAAACCCTATTTTCTAAATGGCGATCCAGACCACCCCGTAAACCTGTGGAAATGGACTTCATCAGACAATAAAGTTCTTGAATGGAATGCTACCGGATTAAAAAAATGGTCGCTGCAAGACGACTCGAGTCAGGTAGTTAAGGCTCAGGCAAATTATAAGTTTGGAAGATATTCTTTAGTAGTAAAGCGTAAACGAAAAGTCATCCACGAAAAAATGGATATCCAGTTTCAGGCAGGAAAACCCATCCCCATTGCTTTCAATGTCTGGGATGGTTATCAAGACGAAACGGAAACTAAAAAATCAATTTCAAGTTGGTTTGAATTGCAGTTGACCCAATAGTTAGTTTGGGATTTTTCTATGGAAAACTTTTACCGGATAATGCGGGGCTTTAAAAGCGGGGTGACCACGATTGAAGGGAAATTTATTTTAAGCTACAATGGTTCAAAGGAAGCGAGAAAGTTTTATAAGGGATGTACGGTCAACCATCCCTAACCATTATTCTAGTAATAATAAACTCCCTGAGGCAAAGATTAAAACTGAACTGATTATCAGGAATTTTTAGAGATGACCCATTTTTAGCATTTGAGATTACGGTCTTTTGCAATTGACCCCTATGCTGTTATTCTGGTGTGGGTTTACAATCAGGAACCGGCAGGGCTTTAAGTGCTACAGCCATTCCGGGAACCTGTAGAATATAATCCCGAATTAGATATAAGAGAACCTCAAACTAAATCCCAAGTTATACCTACTTAAAGCAGTTTGAGGAAGAAGCAGATTATGTCGGCTGTTATTATGGCGAAAATTTGAGCTATGATTGCTCCGGTGCGGAGGAATTGTGGAGGCGTATGGATGCCTCTAAAAATATGCACAGACTGACTCACCCTAGCCATACTAAAAGACTCTTTTCTATAAAAAAAAGCGGCCTTGGAAATTAAGCAGAAAAAGGCAATTGGTAGGGAATTAACCCCGGAAATGAAATAATGGCCTATCTCAAATACCCAAAAAAGCAGAGCATTTCGATGTCAAACATCATCCTTGACTTGTACGGCAAGGCAAAAACCTCTACTGACGATGAAATTACTTTTGACCTATCAAACACTGAATCCCTTTCGCCGTTTGGAATTTTAATGATTTCCGTTACTGTTATGGAATGCTTTAACCACAACAAGGCTTGTAAATATATTAAGCCTGAAAATATAAATCTTAAAAGGAAGCTTCAAGATTTAGGGTTTAACGACTTTTTCAATTTACCTGAAAAATCTACCTCCAAAAACCAGATTATGGACGGAAGAATTCAACTTAAAAAACTCAACGGGATAGACCCCACTTTCCTTGAAACTCTTTCCGAAATATTAGACTACCATTTGAAAATATCCCAAGGGCTTCAATGGTCACTTAAAATGAGCATGTCGGAGGCCACCCAAAACGTTGTTCAGCATAGCGGTGGAACCGTGTACTACGTTTGCTCATGGCTTTATCCAAAGGAGCATCAACTTAGGGTTTGTATTGCGGATATGGGGAGAGGGATATTAGAATCCCTTAAAACTTCTGCAAAATATATGCACTTAAAAGACCACCATAAGGCCATTAAAATGGCTACCGAAAAAGGCATAACCTCTAAATCAAAACCCGCCGGACTTGGTCTTCACCACATAAAAGGCTTTTTATCAGTGAATAAGGGACAAATGTGCATAATTTCTGGCATGGGTAAAGTTTTTTGGGATTTTGGCCGAGGGGAGATAGTAAAGAATCAAAGCATGAAACACTATTTTTCTGGTACAATATTGAAGCTGGTAATAAACACAGGAAAAGACTTTCGGTATCGTTTAGCTTCTGAGGAAGAGCTAATATTCTAGGAGATATATAAATGATAATTGACATTAAACAGACTTGCGGTAAGAAGATTATCACAAGGGATGACGGTGAAGTAATCCGTAATATTATTTTTAATGCTTGGGGGCAAGAAGATAGGATTGAATTGGATTTCAAGAATATCCAGATCGCTTCGGTGTCATTTATTGATGAGGCATTTGGTATGCTGACAAATGCGTTCACGCGTGACGAAATGAAGAGCAAGCTTAATTTTGTGAATATGGATATTTATGACAAACAGCTTTTGAATGATATCTTAATTTCTCGCTTTAAACAGGGAGAGGCGAGACAGGGGAAGGGAAACGACTTTCTAACCCACGCCTAAATAAAACAACCTGGCAACCAATTAAATCAGGGGCCTACGGGTTCCTGATTTTTTTATAGTCTCCCTTCCAGCAGTCTTGACACCCCCGATTTTATATATTCCACATCGTTTTAAATCGTGCCACATTCACATCAATTTTAAATGATTTTTTCTTAAAAATCAGGCTCGCAAAAATTGAAGGGTCCAAAGAGCTTAACTAAACTGTCTTTCCAGTCCCGCCAGGGTCATGTTCTCTGAAAGAGAATCATGAGGAATCAGAACATACTTCCACGGTTTACCGTTATGGTTTTCAGCGTAATCTGATGCCTGCTTACACCAGCTGGAAGCTGATTCTTTTTTTGCCAGAACAATGGGATCATCCATCTGGTTACGGGCCTTGGGTTCCAACATATAAATACAGTTTTCGGTTTCTGCAACAAAGTCCGGCTGATATTCAAGATGCTCCGATCCTGACTTGTAAAACATCTGAAACTGCCCTCTCGCAGGCTTAAACCATTTTGCGGATTCCCTTTCCAAAATGACTGAAAGCTGACGTTCTGCATCAGAATCAAATTTTTGCACAGGATATAAACATTTCTGAAATCCCTCAAATAAGTATTTAGCCATATTGCTTTTATCTTTCGGAGACTTTCGGAAATCAAGAGGCGGATTATCCGCTTGTGCCGTATAAGCACTCGGCTTCAATTCAGAAAATCCTTTACTCACCACAACATCATAACCCACTGCACCCTCCCAATAGTGGTCCTGCATCTGGGCATGGATAAAGCGACTTAAATCACGTTGGTAATACCGTAAAACCTTGCGGGTTTCCCCTTCACCAAGATAGCCTTTCAAATGTTCTACAACCTGGCCGGAAAGATCGTAAAGAAGTTCCGCATGGTCGTCATAGGCTATATCATCAAAATCAATCAAACCGCTTACAATATAATTCTCAAGCCGACCTTCATCAACCCCGCCACCAGACAACCCAATAATCTCTCGTTCTCCTGTTCGCAACATCTGAACCCACAGCTCATCCGATGGCGGTTGATAATTGATAGAAGTTAAATCCAGCTTAAAGGGTTTAAATCCTGATTCCACCTCCCCTTTCGGAACTACAATGATACTTGGGATTTCAATCATTTGTTGAATGACCTGAGCCACCGTTTGGGCAACAATGGCACCAATATCAGGCGTAATTCCTTCCATTTCCTTTTGGGCAGAAGAAGCATACTGAAGGGTTGCTTCTGCCACAATTTGCTCTTGAATATCCTTTTTTTGCAAACAATAAATTGTGGGAACTTTTTCGGGTTCATTCTCCAGTTTTCGAATGACACCATAGGCTATCTGAGCAACTTTTTGTTCCACCGAAGTTTTAAAAACGGGGTCTGACTGTGAAGCAGGAACCTGAGTGCCGGAAGTCAAGTTAGATGGTTTTATCCCAAGAGAAGAAGCTAAATTAGATTGAGAAACCACGGTAACTGTTTTATGTTCCAGCTTCTCACCTTCAATGATCAATTGCTTTAAATGAATTTGAGAACCCGGCTTGCCAGCTTCATCAATAATTTCCTGAAATTTATCGTGGGCTACTATATTCAGTCTATCCACCGCCCCTACCCCTGTACGCCTGCCAAATGGCAAACGTAAACCACGCCCAATCGACTGTTCAATCAATGTCCGTGCATTCGCCGCCCGCAGAGGAACAATGGTATAGAGGTTCGTTACATCCCAGCCTTCTTTCAGCATATTGACATGTATCACAATCTCTGTCGGCTCTTCCGTGGTTTCAACAGCTAATAGACGCTGAATCATGGCTTCCTCAGCGGCCCCGGTCTGACTGGAATCAACCTGAATCACCTTTTCTTTATAACGACCTTCAAAAAAAATATCTGCTTTAATCAGGTTCAGTAATTGAGCCGCATGAGTTGTATCGCGCGCAATAACCAATACAAAAGGCTTTACAATCCTGTTCCCGGTTTCGCGGGCATAGGTTTCCAGTTCCACTTTCACGCTTTCATGAAGCCTGATACCATCCTCAAGTTTTATAGTTTCGATCTGCTCCGGTGTTTTTCCTAATGGACTAAAGTCCTTTCGGGTAACAACGGCAGGTTCTTTTACAAAACCATCCTCCATTGCCCTTCTCAATGGATAATTATAAACAACATTTTTAAAAGGTATGGGACCTCGTGAGTTTTCAACAAACGGAGTCGCAGTCAGTTCTAATCCCAAAACAGGTTTTAATTCATTTATTGCACGCACACCAGCAGATGCACGGTAACGGTGCGACTCATCCATCAATAAAACCAAGTCATCCAATCCCGCTAAATAATCAAAATAGCTTTCACCAATATATTCTGAAAGCCTCTTAATTCGTGAAGATTTCCCTCCCCGCACATCAGAATTGATCTTGGAAATATTAAAAATATTGATCCTGCAACGATTCACCTGGTCAAACAAATTCCCGGCCTGAGATTCATAATCATCTCCTGTGATAATCGCCGGGGCATTCACGGCAAACTCGGCTATTCCCTTGAATACATATTTAGGTGTGTTCTCTGTAAAGTCGGTTATCAGTTTGTTGTAAATCGTAAGGTTCGGGGCCAGTACAAAAAAATTATTAATTCCATGAGCCAAATGGAGATAACTTATGAAAGCACCCATTAAACGGGTTTTCCCAACTCCCGTAGCCAAGGCATAGCAAAGCGAAGGAAACTCCCGTTCAAAATCTGAAACAGCAGGATATTCGGATTTAATAATTTCCAAGGCCGCCTGAATATCCGGGTTCTTATATAGCGGTACTATCTCCGTAATTCTGTGAAGAATTTCCAAAGATTGAAGTTGTGGGGGACGCAGAGAAAGACGGCCTGAAATAGAATTAACGTGTTTATTCATGCTCCTCTTTTGCAAAGAGATTCTGCTGACCCTCTGGTGATTTTCGTTTTCGGACTGCCGTCTGGGGTGACGGCTCAGGGGGAGCATCAGGAAGATTTTCTACTTTAAGGGAATAATCATCATGGCCCCATTCACATTTGTTTAAAATTGAACGCGGAATTTTCTTTAAGGTCAAGTTTGGATAACGCTCCGGTTTACCGCGAAACGCTGAACATAAAACCAAAAGACTGCGACCTTCGCCAACTTCATCATTTAATTGTTGTAACTGTCCATGATTCAAATTCTGTGTAGTCACATAAATAAAATCGGTTTCAGTGG
>WASW01091408.1_pt1 | contig 23124 bp, 15 predicted proteins | sample 5698521 | NCBI WGS metagenome assembly WASW01 (sample SAMN11175560, study PRJNA528189) | sponge metagenome | isolation source: marine sponge | host: Leucetta | place: Antarctica: Western Antarctic Peninsula, King George Island | collected 2013-01
CGCAATACGTTCTGCAAAAGGCGTGATACTGAACTGCTCCTTAAAACAACGGGTAAAGTGTGAAGAATTAGCAAACCCACTGGCGAATGCAATTTCCGTGATTGAAATATCTGTTTGCCGGAGCAATCGCCGCGCGTGCTGCAAACGGATTTCGCGGTAGTGGGTTAACGGTACCACACCAAGATAATCGTGAAACAACCGTTGAACCTGACGCGGCGACATTCCCGATTGGTCCGCGAGGTCCGAAATGCTCAACGGAAACTCGATATTGTTTTCCATCAGGCGAACCAGCGCCTTTAATTGCTGCGGAACCCGGCCAAGCGCGTTGGACAAGGCAGCCGGCGCAACGTCAGGCGCTCTGACATCAACATGCAACATTTTGCAGGCAATTTGATTGGCAATCGTTACCCCATACCATCCAGCAACAAGGCAGATCATCATATCCAGAACGGCGGTTCCACCGGCGCAGGTAAATCTCTTCTCGTCAATCGAATACAGATGACGATTGGCATCCAGATCCGAATGACGTTCCTTAAACCCGGCCAGAATATCCGGATGCAACGCGCTCTGGTGAGTGTTCAACAGGCCAGATCGGGCGACGGTATGAACCGCAGACCCAATTGCGCCGATGATGGCACCGCCGGCGGCGCGGCGACGAAGCCAAGCATCAAACCCCGGATGTTTCCAGGAAGGCGGCGACCAGCCCCCGACAATAATAAGCACTTCATTACCTGTCCAATGTTCAGGCGGCTGCCAAATATTTGATGCAGGCTGTTCAGAGATCAATTCCCATTCTGGTTCATAATCTGTCGCTCCAGAGAGCGCGGCGGCCATTTGCAATACCTCCAATACACCTGCTGCGGAATAACGGGAGTGCCCGGGCAGCCCGATTACGGCAACCCGTCTGCCCAATTGAGAACCGCCGCTCATTGAAACGTCATACATATCAAGGCCCTTACATCTTTACGCGCGCACTAGTCGGATCATAGAGCGGCCGGAGCGAGGCTGTTGCCGATACCATCTCGCCAACGACTTCAATTTCGTAATGTCCTGATTTTACAAAATCGGCATCAACGCCGTCTTCGTTTGTCACATAACCGAGCCCAACAGCGCCGCCGAGGGTATGTCCGTACATTCCGGACGTCAGATAGCCGACGATGATCCCGTCGCGATAAATCGGCTCGTTGTGATACAGCATCTTGTCCGGATCCTGCAGCAGGAACTGGACCATACGTTGCTTAACCCCATTTTCCTTCTGTCGCAGCAGCGCATCACGGCCAATGAACCCACCGGCTTTATCCCACGCAACGGCAAATCCAAGGCCCGCTTCTACAGGTGTATCGACATCGGTAATATCATGGCCCCAATGACGGTAAGCTTTTTCCATACGTAATGAGTTCATGGCGTGCATACCAACATGTTTGAGATCAACGTCCCGTCCCGCTTCAATGATCCGGTCGTAAACACCCGCTGCAAATTCGGTTGGCATGTACAGCTCCCAGCCCAGTTCGCCCATGTAGGTAATGCGCGATGCACGAACAAACCCATACCCCAGATCAATTTCTTTGGAGCACCCAAACGCAAAAGCCTCATTCGATACATCGGCCTTCGTCAGGCTTTGCAGCAGAGTTCTTGAATTTGGTCCCTGTATACCGAGAACCGCCATGCCGGACGTTACGTCGGTCAGAATACAGCGGGCGTCATCCGGAATTCGATCTTTCAGGTAGTGGAACTCGCGGACCTGCGATGCGCCTGAGGTGACAATCAGAAACACATCACTGCTGAGGCGGGTTACCGTCAGATCAGCCTCAATGCCGCCGCGTTCGTTCAGCCATTGTGTATAGACCAGGCGCCCTGGTTCGACCGCGACGTTGTTGGCGCAAACCGTGTTCAGAACACGTTCAGCATCCGGCCCTTCAAGGCGAAATTTGGAAAAACCGGTCTGGTCGAACAGTCCAACGCCTTCGCGGACCGCTTTGTGCTCAGCAGCGGAATGATCAAACCAGTTCTGTTTGGTGTAACTGTATTCGTATTCAGCCTTAACGCCGCCCGGCGCATACCAGTTCGGCCGCTCCCATCCAGCCGACTCGCCATACACCGCACCGGCCTTTTTCATGTCCTCATAAAATGGTGATTTGCGGACATTACGTGATGTTTTGTATTGGTAGAATGGCCAGTGAACGGCGTATAATAATCCAAGCGTTTCGGTCACCCTGTCATGCAAGTAGTTGGGGTTTCCCTGAAACGGTAAGTTGCGGCGAATATCGACACTGGCCAGATCACTCGGCGGATGGCCATCGCGCATCCATTCAGAAATCACCTTGCCAATACCGCCCGCCGACTGAATGCCAATAGAATTCAGCCCGGCGGCAACAAACAGGCCTTTCATGTTTGGCGCTTCACCGATGTGATACCGGTCATCGGGGGTAAAACTTTCCGGGCCGCAGAAAAACTTTTGAATGCCGGCAGTCTCGAGACTTGGAACACGGTGCATAGCGCCTTCAAGAATGGGTGCAAAATGATCAAAATCATCAGGCAGTTCATCAAAACAAAAATCTTCGGATATACCGTCCATACCCCAGGGTTTAGCGTTCGGCTCGAACGCCCCAATCAATAGTTTGCCGGCGTCCTCTTTATAATAGGCGTGGGCATCGTAATCGCGGAACACGGGTAGGCCCGGCTCGACCCCTTCAAAAGGTTCAGTAACGATGTAGAAATGCTCACAGGCGTGAAGCGGCACAGTGACGCCAACAGTGCTGGCAAATTCCCGCGTCCACATACCGCAGCACAGCACGACAAAATCTGCTTCGATGGATCCTGTTTCAGTCTCAACACCCGTCGCTCGTTCGCCATCGTGATTGATTTTCGTAACCTTGGTATTTTCAAATATTTGTGCGCCGCCCATACGCGCACCTTTGGCGAGCCCCTGGGTGATATCAATGGGATTTGCCTGCCCGTCGGACGGAATAAAAATTCCGCCAACAACATCGTCCGTATTCATCAACGGGTAGTAGTCTTTACAGGTTTGAGGACCGATGACATCAACCGGCAGATCAAACACTTTGGCCATGTCGGCGCGGCGTTTGAGATCTTCAAACCGCCCCTCATTGGTCGCAACCGATAACGAGCCGTTGACCTTGTAACCTGTCGCCTGCCCGGTTTCCGCTTCAAGTCCGAGATAGAGTTCAGCGGTATACTTGGCCAGTTTGGTCATATTGTGGCTGTCGCGCAGCTGACCGATTAGCCCGGCGGCGTGCCAGGTGGTCCCCGATGTCAACTGTTTGCGTTCCAGCAAAACAACATCCTGCCAACCAAGTTTTGTCAGATGATAGGCAATCGAGCATCCGATCACGCCGCCACCAACGATAACAACCCGGGCTTTGTTGGGGAGTTTTTTAGCCATTTTTTGTTCTCCGAATGCGCCCTTCGGGCGGCTTAACTGTTACACATAATTAATACGACGACTTAATACGATGGCGGCGTCAGCACCCATAATACCGCGGCGTCCTCATCTCCGTCGTTCCAGCAGCGATGAGGTTCGGTACTTGGATAGGTGAACGCATCACCGGGCCGGATCGCAAAGCTCTTGTCACCGATCTCCAATTGCAAGGACCCGGAGATCAAGTACCCGCCAACCTCTCCGGGGCGGGCATATTTATCTGCGCCGGATGCCGCGCCAGGAGCGAAGGTGCCGAGGATCATTTCAAATGCCCCGGTCAGGTTTGGCGACATCAGTTCTTCGACCACACCCGAGCCGGTGAAATCGAGGCGGCGGCGGTGATCCCGGCGGACGATATAGTCGCGTTCCTCAGCCGGGGCCAAAGCAGCACCCTGGAAAAACCAGTTAATGGTTACGCCAAGCGCATCGGCAATTTCTTTTAATACGGGAATCGAGATGATCGACAGGTTTCGTTCAATTTGGGACACATATCCAACCGACCGGCCAATACTGCCCGCCAGTTCCTGCAGCGTAATGCCGCGGGCTTTGCGCAGGTCGCGTACTTGTTCGCCGACCGGCATGTCTGTTTCGGAATTGGGCGATGTGTCTGTGGTCACGCGGCGTTCCATCTCATACTGTTGACGACGATGAAACGGACGCTAAATCACTTAAATGAAAATTTCAATGGTTTTTTCATATAAGTGAATATTTTTTCATATTACCGATCCGCAGAGTCCATCCAGATGGTTACCGGGCCATCATTAATCAGCGCTATTTTCATATGGGTACGGAACTGTCCCGTCTCGACCGGCACGTCCAGATCACGGAGGGCAACAACCAGATTATCGCAAAGCAATTCCGCCCGTTCGGGCGCCGCCGCACGCGAAAACCCGGGCCGGTTGCCTTTTCGCCAATCGGCGGCAAGGGTAAACTGGCTGACCAGAAGAACGGCCCCGCGGACGTCCAGAACCGACCGGTTCATCTTGCCCTGATCATCCTCAAACAACCGCATGTTGGATATCTTGCGGGCAAAAAACACAACTTCGTCCGTGCCATCATCTGGCTCAGCGCAAATCAAAACGACAAGCCCATGAGTAATACGGCCAAGCAGCGCGCCGGTTTCAGTCGCGCTGACACTGGCCTCACTAACCCGTTGCAATAATGCTTTCATAACGTCCTCTGCTCCCGCTGATTTTCGTCGTGCTCCGAGATGATAAAACACGGAATATCCCTATTTACCCCTACAAAACACAACAAATCGCTACATTTTCGCAAACGGCTCTATGAGACATGATCTTTGCCCTGCAGAGAAGGCTGCAACAGAAAAACCCCTTAGAGAAACCAGAACACGGAACGGCGTCATCAAATATTGCGGATGAGCACATTTGGCCCCCTATAACCGCCTATAAAACCCTATTGTTTTGTCGAGCCCTGGTTTTCCGTCCGTCGTCACAGAAAAAAAAACCTAATAAATCAGCCGTTATTATTGTCGACCAATGGGGCCAGTGCCACAATTCAGCCCTAAAAACCCATATATTATGATGATTTTACCCCGTATTTTGGGGCAAAATAGGGGTAAATAGGGGTGTATTGATGCCTATGGCCCAAATTTTACCCTTTTCGATTGCCACAAAGGCAACACCCCTTGTTTTTAACACCATCAGCAACTTTATAACCACACAACGGCTTAGATCTTCAAAAGGACAATCGAGCCCTGTCCCGTGGGACAGACAGCGGAGGCAGGCCCACTGTAAAACTTGAAATATGAGACCATGATAATATGGGAATTTGTTCTTATTATGGCAAGAACGCCTTTCATAAGAGAAAGAGCAGGCAGCCGCCGCTAACAACGATGACCAAATAGCCGTCGCCCTACAATATATCGTTTTCTGAAGTATCGCGTGACGACGTTGTAATGCCCATAACAGACGTGATCATCGGGAGCTCATTTAGGCAGAATTTGACCCAAACGGCCATAAGATCAATTTTATTTATAGAATTTACGAACATTGATATATTTCAATTGCGACCATCAAAAAGTTAATCCGCGAGATGTATCACAATAATATTTAGCTGATTTCGTCGAGCAAAGGTCCCAATTGAATTTCGTAATTTTTCCATGAACCCACAGAACCGCTGTAGATAGGAGTGCGGACTTGAAAATCACTTGCGGTTTGTACTGGCCTTTTGGTTTTGTAGAACTCTAAACAAGCGTTATTCCAGCCCAGGCCGCAATGATCCAATAACGCACGTGATTGATTTTCGAGATCGGCTACAACCGCTTCATACTGAATATCGTATATCGCACCAGGCATTACACTGTGCCAATGAGCCATTAAGTCGGTGTATAAATTATAGTATTGTCCAAGATCACGCAGGTCATCAGAAAATCCAATAGCCGAATTAATAAAGTTACACTTAAAATTTGAAAGACATGTGTCTCTTGGGTCTCGTACGCAGTGGATAATCTTTGAATGGGGCAGCATCAATTTCAGAAGCCCAATAAAACGGAAATTATCTGGCATTTTGTCAGTAATGAATTCAGCGGTATCATTCATTTCCCGAATTTTTCCGATGTAATCTTCGGCTGCATTACCCAGTTTTCCCGTCAAAACGGATGGAAAGTTGGTCGGTGACGTAATATCTTCTACCTTACCGAAGTGTGAACGAACTGACTGACGTAGATAATCGAGTTCTCCCGCACCATAAACATTTGGGTGACTGGCTAAAATCTGTTCCACCAAGGTTGTACCTGATCGGGGCATTCCAAGAATAAATATTGGCGTTTTGTCGGGATTCCCACAGTCAATAAATTGCTTTATTAAATCTCGGGTGAATAAATCCTTTATATTTTTAAATTGAGTTCGTGCATGCTGAATTGAGAACGAACCGCGCTTACTTTTTAAGGTGTTTGCGGTGGTATAATATTCAAATGCCTTTTCGTAGTGCTGCATATCTTCGAATGCTTTTCCGAGGCCAAATGAAAGTTGCATTTTTTGTTCTTCATTTAAATCTGGGTTGGCGTAGGCCGCTATCAGAGATTGGATATCATCATCCGTATCTGAGAACTTTTTCACCATGGTCAGATGCCGGTACGCATCAGAAAAATTGGGGTCAAGTAAAATGGCCTGACGAAATTGTGCTTCCGCCTCAGTAAATTGTCCAAGGTTCTTGAATGTAATTCCAAGGTTATGAACGGCTGAAATATGATCGGGAATAATTGTTAGAGTGCGTGTGAAACAATCCACAGCCAGTTCCATTCGCTGCGTCAATCTATACAAGTTGCCCAAGTTATAGTGTGCTTCAGCATAATCAGGAGCAATCGCAATGGCCTTGTTGAATTCTTTTTCCGCTTTATCCAAGTCCTCCATATCCAAATAGCACAAACCAAGGTTGTTTATCGCCTCGAAATGGTTGGGTGCGATTGATATAACTTTTTCGAGGCATTCCATGGCGAGTGTAAATTCAGCCGTTTCACAATAGACACTACCGAGGTTATAAAGCGCCATTATATGGGTAGGGCTCACCGCGATAACCTGGCTGAAACATTCAATCGCTTTGGCATGGTCGTCCACGTCAGAATAGGCGTTGCCCAGATTATTAAGAATGTCGGGATCACGTGGAGCCAGTTTCAATGCCCGTTGATATACACGGCACGCATCGTCAATCTGCCCATCACTTCGAAGAATTTGACCAAGATTATTCAGAAACTGTTGATTTTCACCATTAATTGCGACGGCTTTTTCTATGCGTTTGATGCCTTTATCAGTTTGCCCGAGAGCGTTATAGGCCAATCCAAGCAAATGATGTGCATCTGCATTATTTGGGTCTTTTTTTAAGGCTTTTAGAAATGCAACCTTCGCGCCTGATGGGTTATTTGAATTGAGTTTTTTGACCCCTGTGTCGAGGAAAACTCCAACTTTCGAAGTCCGTCGGTCCATCTATCAACATTTCCAATAAATTTCGTCACAACTAATTCAAAGCCAACTAATGCGCGTTGATTAACCAATAATACGTTTTACCACTCTGTGAATAAAGAATGATTAGGTTCGAACGCATTCCCATGCGTGAGGACGACCCCAAAGCGGTGTCAATAATTACGAGTACACTAACCGCTTTTAACCGCAAGCGATGAGCGAACCCCACTCTCCATTTTTTGTACAGGTGATGAGGAAACCTTAAGATAACTCATATCACCGATCATTGCGGCATACTCCAGCCATTTCTGGATCAAAAAAGCGTCGCGCAAGGTTAATCCCTAGTGATTAAAGGTATCATTCGCACGTGGATATTTATGTTTGGCCAGGTTTTTGTCGAAATAATTTTCAAGTTCACGCCATTCCTCAACATAAGCCATTAACGGTGGTCCATCGTCTTTAATGTCGCCATATTTCGGATGCTTAAGCACGTATTCTGAGCATCCTCGTTTGACCGAAACTGAAATGTTTCTTGAAATATACTGAGCAACGTTCGCACGGGTTATGAGCTGAATTTGTTTTGCTTCATCGAGGCTCCCACAATAAATATATCCTTTATAAGTGCCCGATATGTCCGGCCTGATTTCAATCATGCACTTCCTGATATTATCCTTCGGTAATTCAAGGATATCGAATAACAACATCAGTTTAATCAAGTCCACCACGGTTCCTGGTTCTACCAATACTTTGAAACAGCCAAAACAAAATTCAGGGATCACGTTATATGTCTCAAATACGCGCATATGTCTGAGGCATTCCAGGTCAGAACCTTGCCCTCTAAATATTTGAGACATGGCTCCATCATAAACCAGTTCGTGTTTTCCAATGATGGACTGGCTGCATTGATACACGCGCTGTATCGTTTCGTCGGTGATTATCGCCGGTTGATCAGACTTGATAAGTGTTGCCAGGATTGGTGTGCTTTCTTTTTGTATCTCCTCCTGTACCGTCGCCAGTAGTTCACGTTTTTCTTCCGCCACCATATGAAAGTTCAAAATATCTAAAAGGCCGTCAATAAACTGAGAGTTTGCGGGATCCACCGTCAAGGACGTTTGCATACACTTGACGGCTTCATCGAGATTGCCCTGGTTGCGACGTGTAACTCCTAGGTTATAGTGCGCTTCGGCAAAATCATTGGATAAAGCTAACACCTGTACGAATTCTCTCTCCGCATTATCCAGGCAACCGGTGTCCAAATAACATAGTCCAAGATTGTTTATTGCCTCAACATGACCGGGCATTAATATTTTTACTTTTTCAAAACAATCAATAGCTGCCGCGAAATTATTAGTCTCATAGTAGACGTTTCCGAGATTAAAATGCGCCAATGCAGATGTCGGGTTTACAGCGATCACTCGGTTAAAACACACAATTGCTTTTGCACTGTTTTTCAAATCCGAATAGGTATTGCCGAGATTATTAAGGATGTCCGCATTTTCAGGCTCAAATTCCAATGCCCGCTCATATATTTTGCACGCATAGTCGAACTGTCCGTCGCTTCTCAGGATTTGACCAAGATTATTCATATACAGCGGGTTGCCACCGCCAATCTCCACCGCTTTTTCGATGTATCGAATGGCGTCATTTTTCAGGTTGAGTGCGTTGTAGGCCAACCCGGTAAGGTGAAGCGAATCCAAATTATTTAAATCCTTTTTTAACGCCTTTAAAAACGCGGTTTTGGCCCCCGCCGGATTGTTGGAGTTTAGTTTTTTAATACCTTTCTCAAGGTAAAAATCAACTTCTGGGTCGCGAAGAGGCATGTGTCACTAAGTCCAATAAATCCCGCCAACTTAGGGCCGAAACTCTCAGTTTTGGCTCCATTTGTCGCAATCATAAGCATAACAAAGCATTGATAAAAGGCATTCCGCTTATGCAGAATTCTGTATTTTTCAATCAGGCTTATATTTAATGTTGTCTGGTATCTGACATGTGAAGGTAATTTAACTTCACCGGACGATCGAGAGCGTGCATCTATTCGAATTGCCGACGGCCACTTAAAATTGAGTTTGTCTAATGACCGCTTACGGATGGAAGCAGCCATTGATGAATTCCCTATCTCTGAAAATTCAACAAGCCCAACGATGGCTGTTTATGGATAAAATGAGACGAAAATTCCTGGTCGACGCAGGAGGTAATCCGGTCGGTTTATGGTGTGGTCGTCCGCGAACTGATCATGTTTATCGTCACCTCAGGGGTGCTATTGAGCATTACCCACCGGGCCGATGCCCTCTGACTTAGCGGTTTGACTTGGGTTGATACAATCTGCTGAGGTGGTGTGTCGGCCCAACCCCGCATAAATTTCCAACCGATATCAAACAGTCAGTTCGCTCCGCCCGCCGCCTCAATTTTATCCTGGGTTTTGTTATCAAAATCGCTGGCGTCGTGGCGTTCATGGAGCTGCTCACCCAGCGGCCCCTTCATGCGGTTAACGATACGTCCGCGTTTGACCGCATCCCGCGCCTCTATTGCGCTGGCCCACCGCGTCACGTGTTTATAGGACGCCACGTCGAGAAACTCGGCGGCGTCGTACTGGCGGCCGAGCACCAAGCCGCCATACCATGGCCAGATTGACATGTCGGCAATGGTGTAGTCATCGCCGCACATATAATGATTATCCTTGAGATGACGGTCGAGCACGTCAAGTTGGCGTTTCACTTCCATGGCATACCGGTCAATGGCGTATTCAATTTTAAACGGCGCGTAACTATAGAAATGTCCAAACCCGCCGCCGAGAAACGGCGCGCTGCCCATTTGCCAGAACAGCCAGGACAGGCATTCGGCCCGCTTAGCCCCGCTGGTGGGTAAAAAGGCATCAAATTTTTCCGCCAGATACATCAAAATTGCGCCGGATTCAAAAATCCGCACGGGGGCTTCCGCGCTATGATCCATCAGCGCCGGGATTTTGGAATTTGGGTTGGCCGCGGTAAAACCGCTGCCGAATTGATCCCCATCGCCGATCTTGATCAACCAAGCGTCATATTCTGCGCCGCTATGCCCAAGGGCCAGCAATTCTTCCAGCAATATCGTGATTTTTTGGCCATTTGGCGTTCCGAGCGAATAAAGCTGCATCGGGTGTTTGCCGATCGGTAAGTCCTTGTCGTGGGTCGCGCCGGCGATCGGGCGATTAGTACTGGCAAACTCACCGCCATTTTCCTTGTCCCAGGTCCACACTTTTGCGGGTTCATATGATGAAGGTTGGTTCATTGAGAATTTCCGATCTATTGACGATATTTTGTTGAGCTCTGCATAACATAGCGGTTTTGAACGAGCGTTCAATCCTGCGACATCTTAAATTATTTTTGCGTCAGGGATCCAGTCGCCAGCGTTTTATGGATATGGGTGGCTCACTTTTGTAATAGGTATAATGCCGCCCGTCGATGTCGGGGTAATAAGATACCACCAATACGTTATCGACCCGCTCTCCCGTATCCGACAGCGGGGCTTTCAAGGATATGAACTCAACGGCGTCACCAATCTCGAATGTGACGATTTTTTTCAGCAACAAGGGGCTTTTTATCTGGCAGACTTCGCGGTAATCCGCCATCAGGGCTTTAACCATGTCAGGGCGCGGCATGTCGCGAATGGTTTTACCAGTCAGATCCATGCCAACCAGCCGGGTCCGCGCGGATCCCCAAAACCGGTATTTGAACTCCGCATCCTGGACATTTTTACCGACAACATCGGCGACAATGCACCATGGAATAATTTCCGGTGATAATTTATCAAGATCGAAGTCCGCCCACCGCGGGGCAAACCCTTCTGTGCGCACGGACTCCCAATAATCCAGAACATCGCGAAGGACGGCTGGCATCAAATCTCGATTATTAGCATCCAGCACCTCGGATGCTAATACTGGCTCCTGATCGTCGGTATCCCCCGAGTTCATTAATGCCCCGTATCGGACCCACTGTGAAAGTTAAACACAGCCCCTTCCTTGATTCCCGACGGCCAGCGTGCCGTGACGGTTTTCAGTTTGGTATAGAACCGGACACCTTCCATGCCGTGGATCGAATGATCACCGAACAGGGAGGCTTTCCAGCCACCAAAACTATGATAGGCGACGGGAACCGGAATGGGAACATTAACGCCAACCATACCGATATTAACATCCTGGGTGAAGTTGCGGGCCGTATCCCCATCACGGGTGAAAATCGCAGCGCCGTTGCCGTATTCATGGTCCATCACCATCTGTTTGGCTTCTTCATAACTTTTGGCGCGGACAACGGCCAGGACCGGGCCGAAAATCTCGTCTTTATATATAGACATATCGGTGGTTACCCGGTCGAACAACGTACCGCCGACAAAAAATCCGTTCTCGTATCCCTGCAGATTAACGCCGCGACCATCGACAACCAGATCCGCACCAGCGGCAACACCTTCGTCGATATAACGCTCAATACGCTGCTGAGACTCTTTTGTGATGACCGGACCCATTTCCGCGGCACTGTCTGTGTAGGGCCCGACTTTCAGGCTCTGCACCCGCGGCGCCAGTTGCTGAACAAAGGCATCCGCTGCTTCGTCGCCAACTGCAACGGCAACCGATACCGCCATGCAGCGCTCACCGGCCGAGCCGTAGGCTGCGCCGATGGTTGCATCGACGGCCTGATTGATGTCGGCATCGGGCATGATGATCATGTGGTTTTTGGCACCGCACAAAGCCTGCACCCGTTTGCCGTGAGCCGCCCCGGTTTCGTATATATAACGGCCAATAGCGGTCGAGCCGACAAAACTGATGGCGCCAACTTCTGGGTCACTTAGAAGCGTATCAACGGCTTCTTTGTCGCCGTTGATCACATTCAGGCAGCCTGCCGGAAGACCGGCTTCAATCATCAATTCGGCCATACGGATACTGCACGACGGATCGCGCTCGGACGGTTTTAAGACAAATGTATTGCCGCAGGCCAGTGCCATCGGGAACATCCACATTGGCACCATCGCCGGGAAGTTAAACGGTGTAATTCCGGCGCAAACACCAACGGGCTGGCGCGTATTATAACTGTCGATGCCGCCAGCGACTGAAGCCGAATAATCGCCCTTCAGCAAGTGTGGTATGCCGCAGACGAATTCAACGATCTCAAGTCCGCGGGTGACCGACCCTTTTGCATCATCGAGCGTTTTTCCATGTTCGTTGGAGACCAACTCAGCCAGCTCGTCCATGTGTTTATGCAAAAGATCACGAAACTTAAACATCACCTGGGCGCGTTTGGCCGGAGGCGTTGCAGCCCATCCCGGCAGCGCGGCGGCGGCGGATGCAATGGCTTTGCGCACTTCATCGGCACTGGCCAGCGGAGCTTGTTTGGTAACCTCGCCAGTTGCCGGGTTATAGACGTCGGAGAACCGCCCACTGGCACCTTTTACCCGAGCCCCGTCAATAAAATGCATCAGTTCTTCTGTCATCATAATCTCCCATAGCCAGCGCCGAACGGCGCACATAAAATTCCTGCGTCAAATTGCAACACAAACCTATACCTGCAAAGCAAGAAAACCCATGTCATATCGCCTGCACGGGCATGTGCTCAAGCCCTATTCTGCCGTAGGCCCCTGATTTCATCAGTCTTTCAACCACCCGGGGCGCGTATTGTGACAATTTGGTCCATTACAATTCAGATTTTTGGCCCCACGCTAAAAATCGCGTAGTATGACAGAATCTTGTAACCGCAACGCAAAACTACAAATTTAATCACAATGGGCCCATATCTGGCATGTCCACAAAAAAAGCCATACATTTGCGAGGCAAAAAGCTGCCCCCCAGGCGAGACAAATCAATCACCCGGCGCACGCTTCTAAAACGCGGCATGATCGCCGGCTCAGCCCTCGCTACCGGTCCCTGGATAGTTAAGGACGCATTCTCTTCGTCCGGCAGTATCAATATCCTGTGCTGGACCGGTTACTTACCGGGCGCCTTTATTCAGGGTTTCGAGTCCTCAACGGGCATCAAGGTCCGCTATCAGACATTTGGGTCTAACGAAGAGCTGATCAATAAGATGAAGGCGTCCAAGGGGCGCGGGTATGATGTGATTGCACCATCTGCCCACCGCAAACCCGAATGGGCCGCCCTGGACCTGACGCGGCCGTGGGATCTGGCCAAAATTCCAAACCTCAACGTCATTGATGCAGACCTGATGACACGCAGTGAAACCTGGGCCTGGGGCGGTGGTTTGCACCTTCTTCCACATATCTGGGGCACGGAGGGCATCGCTTATCGAACGGATTTGTTCCAACCTGAAAACGGCAAGGTTAGTTATGGCGATCTCTGGCGTCCTGCCTTTAAAGGAAAGGTGCAAGGCCGCGCTTTGTCCTTGATGTCTGGCATTGGTCAACACCTGGCCGCGAGGGGGAAAATACCGCCGCTCATCAATGCCTATAAAGATGATGCGTCGATGCGCGGTATTTGGGACGACATCACCACCTTCGCGATTGAGCATAAATCATGGATCAAGTCATTCTGGAATGATCACGACTCGCAGAAATCAAACTTCCTCGAGAACGGCTGTATTATTGGACAAAACTGGGATGGCCCTTCAATCGAATTGATGAAAGAAGACCATCCAATTCAATACCAGGCCCCAACAGAAGGCGCATTTGCATGGCTCGATGGGTTGAGCATGCCAGTTGGCGCAAAAAACGTGGACCAGGCGCACGAATTTCTAAATGCCATTTATACAACAACAGCCGGTGCACAGATGGCTAATGCCACCGGATACAACGCGACAGTTACCGGCGTACGCACCTTTCTGGATAAAAAAACCAAAGCCGCCTTCGACTCTTCTTATCCGGATGATGCGCTGTCGAGCTTGTGGTGGTGGCCGGACGAGCCCCGCTGGTATGTGGATTTACGGTCCGCATACCATGACAAATTTGTCACCAGTTGAGCGTATTGGCCCCATTGTTTAATTAACTTTGGCACTAACGCCAAAAGGCCAATATCCGGGACCATTTGAACGTGGACCTGACGCGGACTGGTTTTCGCGAGAACGCAATCGTATTTAGATCAGCGTTGACGCATGATGGAAATCAGTCCCATACTGAGTGTAATAAAATCTTCGCATGAAAATAATGTGAAAGATGATACGAAGATGGGGATTGAACAGTGGTGATTTCAAAACAGCCACAGGTTAATCAAATAACTTAAGGCCCATGACATACCATAACCAATAATGGGAGGCATACTATGTTAAAAGGAAGAGGTAAACACGTTCGCACGGGTGCGATCGTTGCTGTGTTGGCAGGGCTTGGCCTTGCTCCAACAGCAGTGCAGGCAGCGGGATGTAAGGCCATCACTGTAGCAAACATGATGGGGGTTAGCGGCGGCGCTTACCCGCAGCAGTATGAGTTGGCTGAGTTTGAAAAGGCCGGAAACTGCAAAATGAGCTTTTCCGAAAATCCTGCAATCAAGGATTTGAACGCCAAGATCCTTGGCAACAAAGCACTTCCACCATTGGCTGATCGTTTGCCAGACGAACCTTTGGTCGTCGCTCCTTATGACTCGATCGGAAAATACGGCGGCGTGTTCGATATGTTGTCGAACGCGACAGAAGCCGGCACGTCCGATTTGCTGTCGACACGTCACGTCAATCTGGTTCGCTATTCCGATGACCTCGCGACGATTGTTCCGAATATCGCCAAAGGTTGGAAGTGGAACAGTGACTTCACTCAGTTGACCTTCTTCCTGCGCAAAGGCCACAAATGGTCAGATGGTGCTCCGTTCACCGCGGAAGACGTGAAATTCTGGTACGACAACCTGAATTTCGATACCAACATCATTGAAAAACCCAAGGCCCACCTTTTGGTTGGCGGCAAAAGAATGCAGATTGTCGCGGTTAACCCACAAGAGGTTCGGTTTGATTTGCCGGCGCCTTATCCAGGCCTTCTCGCTCACTTTGCAACGCATTATGGTCAGGGGTTCCAGCCCAAGCATTTCCTTGGTCAATTCCACCCTGCGATCAACAAAGATGCCGACAAACTGGCTAAAGCAGCCGGTTTTGAGAAGGGCTACGATGTCGTTAACTTCTATTATGGCAAAACCGACTGGACCGATGTTCCGTCGCCGATGCTTAAAGACCCGACCAAGATCCCGAATTTGCCTGCGGCAATTCAGCCATCTCTCGAGTCCTACATCACAATTGCCGATTCTACTGAAGGCCGGCACTACGTCGCCAATCCGTACTTCCATATGGTCGATACGGCAGGCAACCAGTTGCCCTACATCAACGAACAGGACGAAGTTTACGTCAACGACAACGAAGTTCGTATCCTGAAGGCGATCAATGGAGAGTATGACTATAAATTGCAGTCACTGTCCTTGCCGTCAGCCCCTGTTCTTATGGACAACATGGCAAAAGGTGACTACACGGTCGATCTTAAACCGGAAATTGCCGGACCGACCTTCGCCTTCAATGTGACGTCCGCTGATATGGAAAAACGCAAAGTCTTCGGTAACCTGAAGTTCCGTCAGGCTATGTCTGTTGCGATGAACCGCGACGAGATTAACGAAGTTGCATTCTTTGGCCTGGGCACACCGAAACAGTACATCGGCTTCAGCCCTCCGCCAGCGTTCGTTGATAAAAAATGGCTGACACATTACACGCAGTTTGATCCAACGATGGCGAAGAAACTTCTCGATGAAATTGGTGTTGTCGATAAGGATGGCGACGGAAACCGGGATCTTCCCAATGGCGACAAGTTGGTCCTGAACCTGCAGTTTGCGACACAGGGAATTGCTAGCGAAGTTGTTGAACTGGTTGCCCAACATTGGTCAAATATTGGTATCAAAACGTCGTCAAAAGAAGTTACCCCCGATGAGTTCCGTTCTGCTCAGTCGGCTAACCAACTTGACGTTATGATGTGGAGAAAAGGCCAGCCAATGGCGATTATTCTCGGCAACTCCGAACTGTTATTGCCACCATTTGAGAACTACTTTGGTGTTCGCAATGGCATGCTTTGGGCCGAGTACATTGACAGCAAAGGTTCTGCCGGTGTCAAACCACCAGCTTACGTTGATGAGCTGATCGCTGATATTGGCACGTTCCAGGCGACTGTTGCTGGCACAGCGAAATCCGATGAAATCGGTGCCCGCTTGGTCAAGAATATGACCGAAAACCTGCTGTTCATTGGCACGGTGCTGGCACCTGCTCCTATTTACCACCGCAATGCTCTGAAAAACTTCCCGAAATTTAAAACGGCGTCGTATGAGTATTACCGGACCTACCCTTATCGGGCCCAACAGTGGTATCTTGACGAGTAGTATGTAACTAAAATGAAAAATGCCGGGCGTATTCAACGTCCGGCATTTTTTTACTTCCCGGAAATGAAATAGGGTATCTTAAACTCTAACGTCCGGAAAACAGGGTTGGTGGGATCTAAAACCATGCTTCAGTTTGGCCAATTTGTCGTCACGCGCGCCTTCATGGCGGTTGTAACATTGTTGTTGGTATCGTTTATCGTCTTTACCTTAATGGAACTGGTCCCATCTAACTGTGCGGAACGCTATCTGGCGTTCAAAAACACACAGGGCGGTCAGGTATCGGTTGCCGACATTGCCGCCGAAGAACGGCGCATGGGGCTCGACAAACCTTACATTATCCGATGGGGGACATGGGTTGGAAATGTCTTTTTGAAAGGTGATTTTGGACAAAGCTGCATCCTCCGGGTTGGTATCAATCAACTGCTTGGACAAAAATTCTGGTTCTCACTGGGTATTTGTCTGGCCTCCTTATTATTCGCTTACGCGATTGCTGTCCCTGCCGGTATTATGTCGGCATCCTCAAACAACCCAGTTTTCAATAATTCAGTTCGGTTCATCAGTTATATGGGACTGGCCATGCCAAACTTCCTGCTGGCTTTGATGATCATGTTGTTTTCGACCATTGTCTTCGGCGATAGTTTAACCGGGTTATTCAGCAAAGAGTTCAGGGACGCCGCCTGGTCGTGGGCGCGCCTTAGAGACTTCCTGTCACGTGCCTGGTTGCCGGTGTTTATCCTTGGCTGGTCCGCCACGGCGTTTGCCCTTCAAACTGTCCGGGCCTTGATGGCCGATGAGAACGGCAAACTTTATGTTACCGCGGCAAGAGCGAGAGGGTTATCGGGACGCCAGTTATTGTGGCGTTATCCTGCCCGTCATGCGCTTGGCCCGATCATCAATTCCCTGGGTTTCGATTTAAACCGGGTGTTCAACGAACTGCCCATCGTTGCCTTAATTCTAACCCTGACGGAAGCTGGCGCCTTGCTGATTGAAGCGCTCGCCCGCTCAAACGATCAACAGCTAGCAGGCGCCATAATTTTCATGCTCACGGCATCGATCGTTACCTTGAATTTTCTCACAGACATCGCGCTTGCTTTAATTGACCCAAGGGTCTGGCGCAGCATTGTGGGCGGAGGATGATCATATGACTGACGCAAGCACAACAATGCCAAGCGCCGCTGAGCTAGAAGAACAGAAGCTCAAGGAAGCCTATTTCACCGCTAGCCAAATGCAATTGGTATGGGCACGGTTCAAGACCAACCGGTCAGCCATGATCGGCGGTGTGGTTTTGATCTCTCTTGTCTTGATGGGGTTGTTTGCCCCCTTCCTGTCGCCCTACGATCCAACGATCGCCGGACGGGACAAGAGCTACCAAAACGGGGCACCGCAAATTCCAAAATTTTGGGATCAAAACGGGTTTTCTCTGCGGCCGTTTATTTATTCTTATGAACGCCATCGTTCCGCCAAGACTAATTTCCGGTGGGTCAGCAAAGTTAACAAAGACAAACGGCGTTATGTGGAGCTGTTCGCCAAAGGCTGGGACTACCACGTCATCAATATTGAACTGGATATGCCGGGCAGAGCGTTTGACATTAGTATTCACGCCTTAAAATCGAACACACACCTGTTTGGCGTCAACGAAGGGTTTATCCATATTTTCGGAACCGATAAACCGGGTAAGGATATCTTTTCGCGAACCCTTCATGCGGTGTACACATCGCTGGCTGTGGGCGCGATTGGGGTCTTTATCAGCTTTATTCTGGCGCTCGTGATCGGCGGCATATCGGGTTATTTCGGCGGTAAACTCGATAGCGCTTTGCAGATGGTAACGGACACGGTTCGAACCGTCCCGGCGATCCCCTTGTTTATGGCACTGGCCGCATTTGTGCCGGATGAATGGAGTGCTGAACTTCGGTTCTTCTTTATCTCAATCATATTGGGATTGATTGGCTGGCCGACGTTGGCCAGACGTGTGCGCACTCACTTGCTGACGGAACGTTCCCAGGAATACGTGCTGGCAGCCGAACTGTGCGGGGCGTCGCCAGGGCACGTTATTCGCCGCCACCTGCTGCCAAGTTTCACCAGTTATATCATTGTCGATCTGGTCATCTCGTTCCCCTATATGGTGCTCAGCGAAACGGCACTGAGTTTTATTGGTCTTGGGCTTAAAGACCCGGTCAATTCATTGGGCGTGATGTTGCAGAATGTCACCAAAACGGATGTGCTGCTGAATTACCATTGGTATTTCATTCCGGTGATCTTCTTCATGGCATTGGTTTTGGCCTTTGTTTTCGTTGGCGACGGGCTGCGCGACGCGGCAGACCCCTATTCGGATCATAAATAATGACTGAACCTCTTATAAAAGTAGAAAACCTGACCCTTCAGTTCAAAACCGATGAAGGGTTGATCACAGCCGTTGACAACGTCTCATTTGAGGTTGCGCCCGGTGAAATCATGGGCCTGGTTGGCGAGTCCGGTTCTGGAAAATCGGTGACCGCCAAGTCCCTGATGCAACTCAACCCGGGCAACGCTGTCTATTCACCAGAAAGCCGGATATCGCTGACAACCGACGGGAATTCCATCGATGTATTGGGCCTTAAATCAGCACGCGATTTAAAGGTGATACGCGGCGGCGCGGTTTCCATGATCTTTCAGGAACCGATGGCCAGTTTTGCTCCCGCCATCAGCATCGGCAAACATATGACTGAGCAACTTCTGCTGCACAGTGATATGACGGAAAAAGAAGCCACGACCCTGTCCATTGGAATGCTTGAGCGGGTCGGCATCTCCGAAGCCGCAAAACGCTTCAAGCAATATGCGTTTGAGCTGTCCGGCGGCATGCGCCAAAGGGCCATGATCGCTATGGCGTTATCTACCAAACCCAAATTATTGATCGCCGATGAGCCGACGACAGCGCTCGACGTAACGATCCAGGCCCAGGTTCTTGAACTGATGAAGGATTTGGTCGCCGAGTTCGGGATGGGTATTATTTTCATCACTCACGATTTGGGTGTTATCGCTCAAACAGCTGACAAAGTTGCGGTGATGTACTTAGGCGGGTTGGTTGAACAGGGTCCGGTCAGGGATGTTATTCGCACCGCTGAACATCCCTATACCAAAGGTTTGCTAAACGCCCTGCCCAAGCTGGATGATCTGGACGCGCCGCTGACGCCTGTCGCCGGCGATATTCCAAGCCCGTTAGAACGCCCAAGTGGCTGCGTTTTCCATACCCGTTGCCCGGAAGTGATTATGGGCCGCTGTGATGTTGATCATCCGAGTTTTTCCAAAATCAATGAACACCACGAGGTCTCGTGTTTTGCGGCTGAAGACAAGGGAGCACGAGTAGCATGAACGACATGACTGAACATCCTCTCATATCGACTGAAAACCTGACGGTTTCGTTCCCTCTTGGCAAAGTCCTGTTCGGACCACAACTCTACATCCATGCCGTGGCCGGGATCAGCCTGGAAATTCCGCGCGGAAGTTTCTTTGGTTTGGTCGGCGAGTCCGGGTCCGGTAAAACGACCTTTGGCCGGGCGCTACTCAACGCCGTGCCGATTTCAGAAGGCCAGGTCAGGTACAACGATGATGAAGTCGACTATAATCTTGGCCAAATCTCCAAAATTGAACTTAAAGATTACCGCAAACGGGCGCAGCTGATTTTCCAGGACCCCTATGCGGCGTTAAGCCCACGCATGACCGTGCGCGATATTATCGCCGAACCCCTGGAAGTTATGGGGCTTACCAGTTCACGCGAAGAAACTGACGAACGGGTCAGGGCAATCGCCGCAAAATGCCGCCTGAACCTCGAACACTTAAGGCGTTTCCCCCATGCATTTTCCGGTGGACAGCGTCAACGGATCTCCATCGCCCGTGCTCTTGTCGCCAATCCGAAATTTGTTGTCGCCGATGAGTCCGTGGCGGCGCTCGATGTCTCGATCCAAGCCGACATCCTGAACCTGCTCAAGGATTTGCAGAAAGAACTCGGTCTCACGTATCTGTTCATTAGTCATGATCTTAGTGTCGTCGCGCATATATGTGATCAGGTAGCTGTGATGTACCTAGGGCGATTGGTGGAAACTGCCCCAACCCGCAAGCTGTTTTCAGATGCCAAACACCCCTATACCCGCGCCCTTATGTCCGCCATCCCGTCACTTGACCCCGACCATGATTCAAACGCGCAAAAGTTGGAAGGCGAAATCCCAAGCCCTGCATCGCCGCCGCCAGGCTGTAAATTTCATACCCGCTGTCCCTTTACAACGGACATCTGCCGGACGGAAGAACCCAAACTGGAGAAAATCGCTGAAGCGCATACTGTTTCATGTCATCGCTGGAAAGAGCTCGACCTTTAAGGTTCAGTCATAATTTCGCCAATGGGCGCCGGCGGCGCTGGATCATGCCCTTCGCTGGTTAGAGTAATTCCAGAGTAGATTGACTCAATTTATGACGACGTAATTGTACGGTAACAACACGTTAGAGCGTTTTCGGCGATCCAAAAATCGCCGGAAACGCTCTAATGATTTAAATGGGTGACCTTCGGGTTGCCCATTTCATTTAGAAAAGGGGCTGTAAGTATAGTTGACTAAGTCAACTATATGAATAATCATAACCGTCATAAAGGAGGCGCACATGGCTTATTCAACGGATATACCTTCAAGCGATATTGAAACCGTACGCCATTACAATCGTTTCTATACACGTCAAATCGGCTTGCTTAATGAAGGGTTACTGAACAGCGAATTTTCTCTAACCGAAGCGCGGGTACTTCATGACCTCGCCCAAATTGATCAAATCACGGCATCTGTGCTCGGACAGTCTCTTGGCCTGGATCCCGGTTATCTTAGCCGCATCGTAAAAAAATTTGAACGGCGCGGGTTTATTACGCGAAAACCATCGCCTTCGGATGGTCGGCAATTTGTCATATCGCTTACCGATCTTGGCGAGGAAGCCTATGCCCCGCTGAACCAATCCTCTCGAGATGAGATTGGGGACACGCTGAGTGAACTATCTCCCGGCGAGCGCGATGAACTGATCAAAATCATGAACCGCATAAAACAGATTCTTAAGCCCACTGCCCCGACCAAACCACCTTATATTCTGCGGTCCCCGGCCCCCGGTGATTTTGGCTGGATCATTCATCGCCAAGCCGCCCTTTACCATCAGGAATGGGGGTTTGACGAAACGTTTGAGGCCTTGATCGCCGAAATTATTGGTGCATTTATAACTAATTTTAACCCCAATTGTGAGCGCTGCTGGATTGCTGAGCGTAACAATCACGTTGTCGGTTCAATATTCTGCGTCAAGTCGACAAACAACATCGCCAAACTGCGCATGCTTTATGTTGAACCATCGGCCCGAGGGCACGGAATTGGGGCCGGCCTGGTCGATGAAGTGATCAAGTTTGCGCGCCGCAAGAACTATAAAACACTGAAATTCTGGACCAACGATATACTTGTATCCGCCCGGCGTATTTATGAAGCATCAGGATTTGAGCTGGTGAAAGAAACCCCTCACCAATCGTTTGGACAGGCGCTTATCGGTCAGGATTGGCAGCTAACACTTTAGTGAGGCACAAAAAAACGGCGCCCGAAGGCACCGTTTCTCTGAAATAATTATGGCGACTAAAGCGCGCTCAACATTGCCCGAAGTTTATCCATCATTTCATCAATATGGCTTTTATCAGAAACAAAAGGCGGGGCAACAATTCCGGAATCGCCAGTGAATTTCACGTGCATCCCCTTTTTGAACAACGCCACCTGCGCTGCGCCGCCGCGCGCACCCGCTGGGCCTTCGGATTTGAGTTCAACCGCACCTAACAATCCGAACCCGCGAATGTCGCGGACACAATCGAGATCTTTGAGATCAAACAGTCCGTCGAGGAAGTATTCCGACAACTCGTTCGCGCGATCGAACAGTTTGTCTTTTTCGAAGATATCCTGAACCGCAATTCCCGCAGCACATGCCGCAGGATGCCCGGAATATGTATACCCATGGAAAAATTCAATCGCGTTTTCCGGCGCAGCATCTGTAATGGTTCTATAAACTTCATCACGCACCGCAACAGCGCCCATCGGCTGTGCCCCATTGGTCAACGCTTTTGCCAAGGTCATGATATCGGGCGTGACACCAAAAACCTGAGAAGCGAAGGCTTTGCCGAGACGGCCGAATCCGGTGATCACTTCATCAAATACCAGCAAGATGCCGTGTTCATCACAAATTTCCCGCAGGCGCTCAAGATAACCTTTTGGCGGTACGAGACATCCGGTTGAACCGGCGACCGGTTCGACAAATACCGCAGCAATCGTTGACGCGCCATACGTCTCGCAGAACCGCTGAAGATCATCAGCAAGTTCTTTACCATTTTCCGGTTGGCCACGGGTGAACAGCTGGTCTTCATCAAAGGTATGACGCATACAGACAATATTGGGCATGACACCACTGAACGTTTCGCGATTTTTGACCATGCC
>WASW01017511.1_pt1 | contig 23122 bp, 26 predicted proteins | sample 5698521 | NCBI WGS metagenome assembly WASW01 (sample SAMN11175560, study PRJNA528189) | sponge metagenome | isolation source: marine sponge | host: Leucetta | place: Antarctica: Western Antarctic Peninsula, King George Island | collected 2013-01
CGGAGGTGCTAAAAAAGGCAACCCCCCAGCCCCCCTTATCAGGGGGGATCATTTATTCCCCCTCCCTTCATAGGGAGGGGCCGGGGGAGGGTTGGATTGATTAGTGTCATTTCGCATAGTTCGTTTTAAAAAGTTTTAAAATCCACATCCCACCCTTCGACAAGCTCAGGGTGACAAACTTGATAGTTTCCAAAAACGTCATCCTGAACGACCCCAAAACGGTCATCCTGAGTTTATCGAAGGATAAGAGTCCCCCTGATAAGGGGGGTTGGGGGGTTCTGTCACCCTGAGCCTGTCGAAGGGCTGATCTACCATTGTCATCCTGAGTTTATCGAAGGATGCCTCTTAATCGACCCTCAAAGTTGCACTTACTAGTTGAACTCAAGTGGTTCTAAGTATTTATTCTTTAGTATAAGGTTTGTGGCAGATGGTGCAGGTTCCCATCTGCCGATGTGGCATGATAGGGATTTTTTCTTCTCCTGTCATATGGCATCCCATGCACTGGGCCGCAGATGGGGGTGGCTTATGATATGGCGCTGTGTTCAATCCAGGGGCTGCACTTATAAACGAATAACCTAAACTTCCAATGACCCCCACGCCGATTACTGCTACAAAGCGATAGAAATTTCTTGTCCCATTTGATTTTTTAGCCACGTTATTTTTTTTGGTTTAGTTGTAAAAATAATTATGAATGGGCAACTGCATCAATTTCCACCTTTGCCCCCTTGGGGAGTGCGGCAACCTGAACACAGGCCCGGGCGGGTTTTGTTTCTGAGAAAAACTTTTCATAAACTTGATTCATTCTAGCGAATTCGGAGAGGTCGGTTAAATACACAGTGGTCTTGATGATGTTATTTAGACCTAGTCCGTCTGCTTTAAGAATCGCTTCTATATTTTTTAAAACTTTTTCTGTTTCCACCTCAATATCACCGGTGATCATTTCCATAGTTTCAGGGTCTAAAGATATTTGCCCTGAGGTATATAAAAAATCTCCAATTCGTATTGCCTGCGAATAGGGTCCGATAGCTGCCGGAGCCTTGGATGTTGCTATAATTTTTTTCTCCATAATAGATGCTCTTATTTTTTCAGATGAACTGTGCCATGGTCTTAATGAAAGGGTAGGATTTAGGTTCCCGTCCAAGATGGGAAAGCACTAAACGATGCGTCACTTTTTCTACTTCCCCTTCCTGATGCTTTGGGATTTTGATCCGCTCACAACTTTTAATTTCTACTTCCATCAGTTTCTTAATATAGTTTCGCGTACCTGTCGTAAACTGGATGTCGGTCGGTACTCGGTCGCAACAATTCCTGCAAATAATTCCATTTTGAATGTAGCTGAATCTGAATATACCGTTTTCCGAGATAGTTTTGCAAACAACGCAATGATCGACCTGTGGTTTGTAACCTGAAAGAGATAACAGACGAATTTCAAACAATCGGATCAAAGAGCCGAGTTCTGATTGTTGTCTCACCGCTGTCAAAGTTTGTTGTAATAAATTATATATGTGTTTATCGGGGTGTCCCTCAAGAATCATCGAGTCGATCAACTCAAGGAAGTAAACTCCTGTATAAAGTTTCGCAAAATCTTCACGGATGGATTGAAACGATTCGATGATATCAGACTGGTTCAGTCGATACAGACTCTGATTTTCTTTACCAAAATAAATTAAATGAATCTGAGTCATAGGTTCGAGAGAACCCCAAAAGCAATTTTTTGCTTTGCGAGCTCCTTTGGCAACACATTTCACCTTGCCATGATCCTCTGTTAGAAAAGTAACCAACCGATCAGACTCTGATAAATTCATACTTTTGAGAACGATGGCTTGCGTTTTATACAATGCCATTAAATTGCCTGCTCCAGTTTTAACAGAAAATGTTTGAGGCTAACTCCGCCCGTATAACCTCCCATCTCACCATTCCCCTTAACAACACGATGACAGGGAATGATAATGGATAATGGATTCTTACCATTAGCATTTCCCACGGCTCGGGATGCCTGTGGATTTTTAATCGCTTGTGCCAACCATTTGTAGCTACGCGTTTTGCCATGAGGAATGGTAAGCAGTTTCTTCCATACCCTTTGTTGAAACGGCGTTCCCAAACGCAAGTCGAGCGGATGATCAAATTTTTTTAGTTTGCCGTCAAAATAAAGAGAAAATTGTTTGATTAAATCTTTAAAGTGCGAAGGCTTTTTTGAGATATCGCCATTAGTCAACTGGGTTAAATGCGTTTCGATGGATTTTTCATCGGCAAGTTTATTAATGAGTCGGATCAGTCCTTCAGAGCTGGTTACCAGGCCGGTTAGTCCTGCTGGATTCTGGAAAACTGTATAGCTGATGGGTATGTCAAGAGGTGTGTGTGAATAATTTTTTATCATTTTTCAGTTTAAAATTATTTAAAAACTTAAATAAGAATAGCACATCCATTATTCAATTAGTTGGATATCCAATCCACCAGAAAAAGGCTTAGAGCGGGGACATAGGTGATTAACAATAAGCCAACGAGGCGAAGGCCGAGAAAGGGTAAAACCGCTTTATACAAAGCCAATACGGGTTTTCCAAATCGGGTTCCAGCAATGAACAAGTTTATGCCTATCGGGGGTGTGGAGTAACCTATTTCAAGGTTCGTGAGAAAAATGATCCCTAAATGCACCATGTTTATATCAAAACTTTTAGCGATGGGGATGATAAGTGGCACAACCACAATAATGGCAGAAAAGATATCCATCATGCAACCGACCAGTAAAAGAAAAATATTGAGGGCGATTAAAAAGGTGAGCGGATCATCGATGTACTGCCGCATGGTTTCAAGAAGTATCATGGGGATTTGTTCATCGATCAGATAGCTTGTGAATCCCATTGCCGTGCCAAGAATAATTAAAATGGAACCAACCAGGATAATGCTGTCGCGCATTAAAACGGGGACATCTTTTGTCATACTTAAATCTTTGTAGATCAATGACTCGACAAGAATGACATAGACAACAGTGACAGAGGCCGCTTCGGTAACCGTAAAAAATCCACTATAAATTCCAACTAGAACAATGAGAGGCAGAGGAATTTCCCATATCGCTTCGCGCAGGGCTTTGGGTGCATCTGAAAATTCGGGTTTATTCGGCAGTGTCCCAATTTTTTTCCCGCGCAAAATTGCATAACTGGCGATAATAAAAATCATGATCAGACCGGGAACAATGCCAGCTATAAAAAGTTTGTCAATGCTGACCTGTGCAACGAGTCCATAAAGAATTAAAGGTAAAGAAGGTGGAAATAGCAAACCCAGGCTACCGGAAGAGGTGATAAGACCCAGAGAAAAATTCTCACCATATTTTTCCTTGATCAAGAGAGGGTATAACAATCCACCCAAGGCAATGATGGTTACTCCTGAAGCCCCTGTCAGGGCTGTAAAAAATGCGCAGGCCAGCAGTATGGTCAAAGGAATTCCCCCGGGTATTCCTCCTAATAAGGACTGTGACAGGCGTGCCAATCGTTCAGGGGTTTTTCCATGGGCCAGGATGAATCCGGCAAAGGTGAATAGGGGAATGGCAATCAGGGTAGGGTTGCTGGCAACTCGATAGAGTTCAATGAAGATAGCTGCGGTATCTATATCAGCATTGTAAAAAGAGACCAGAGCGCATAGTCCAATAATTGCAAAAAGCGGCACTCCAAGCAGGGCTAATAAAATTATTGCGGAGGTAATCATAGATTATCTTGAGTCGATTCTTTTTTCTCGCTTCGGATGGAATGCAATAAAAAACGAAAAGCGATAGTAAGAAAGCTGTAGGGAAGAATTAATTGAAAAAACCATACAGGTATATCTAGAAACAGGATGGATTCCGACTCCTTCTCAAATAGCACAAATGACCATGCTGCCCATGCCAAAAATCCGCTAATGATTGCAGTTGCGATGCGGGTGAAGGTGAAAACTTTGTTTTTTGAACTGGCCGGCAAAAAATTTGAAAAGACGTCGATTGAAATATGTTTGTTTTGACGGACTGCGAGACTGGCACCCAAAAAGCCCGTCCATAAAACCAACTGCCTTAAAAGAATATCTCCCCAAACGAGTGCCTGATGAAAAAGGTTTCTGGAAACCATTTGTCCGAAGGAAAGGATGATCATCAGAGATAAAAGGCAGACAATAAGTTGGCATTCAAATTTTTCAAGAGTTCTGTCAAGCGAGTCGAGGGAGCTGATTAATTTCATAGATAAATCGGGATCGGAGGATTGGTGCCTGTAATTTCAGGTCTTGTCATATGAAATCCTGATATTATAATAAACGCTTCAAACAGAGGTCTCAATTTTATTTATATATACCTATAGATTATGGCTTTTGTAATTCGATTTCTGTGCGGATTTTTTTTCGTTTTAGTACTCCTTGAACCTTCTTTTGGCAATGAAGTTTCAAGTCGAGAAATGGTGCATTTTCCGGCAGGGGAGTTTGAAATGGGGAGTCCGAACGGCACTGGCAAGAAGAACGAATATCCAAAGCACAAAGTATATTTGAATGCTTTTTACCTCGACAGGTTTGAGGTTACGTTTGCAGATTTCGAAGCTTATCTAGTAGCCCATTTAAAAAAGTATCCTACGATAACAGGTTGGGTTGGCCGCAAGGCGAGGGCCGATATGATCAACAAACCTATTTTCGGTCTGCAATGGAAACGGTGTCGAAACTATTGCGAATGGTGCGAAAAAAGAATGCCTACCGAAGCAGAATGGGAACGTGCCGCCAAGGGTACAGAAAACCGCATCTATCCGTGGGGGAATGAGCCTCCTGATAAAACCCGAGCCAACTTCGGCAATTGCTGTTTCGTTCAAAAAGGAAAGGTGCATAACGAGGTCGGACATTATGAAAAGGGAAACACTGCGGAGGGAATATCTGACCTCGGCGGAAATGTTGCCGAATGGGTCAGCGATTGGTATGATAAAAAATATTATAAAAAGGCTCCCTACAAAAATCCCAAGGGTCCTAAAAAAGGCAAGTACCATGTAATTCGAGGTGGGGCTTGGAATAGCCTTCCTATGTACTTGAGATCGTCCAGCCGCTATGGCGACAGCGATGGTAAAGATTATTATGGCATTGGTTGCCGTTGCGCAAAAGACCTGCCTTATTAACACAATTCAAATTTGGTAAAACGCTAATGGAAGATTTGGACAAAACACTGGATATTATGGAGCGGGATAAATCTGTATCCCTGTTGCAAGAGAATTCTGTTCGCATAAAAAAGAACAATATCAAATTTACAAAACTGAATAAGAAGAATTCACAGGAACATCTGGATTTGCAGCTTGTTTCTTATGAAAGACTGGTGCGTAATTTGATCAGGCAACTTTTGACGATGGAAAAGAAGATCCGTTTGAAATATCTCACTCCCATGGGTAATGAAAGAGCGCTGAAATTAATGCGCGTGTGGAATACGGAAGTGGAATGCGCGTTAGAAGATTTGAATAATAAATTTAGGGATATTCATGTCCAAAGACGATCGATTGAGGAGTTTGATTCAAAGGTCGGCACAATGAGAACCAAAGCCAAAAGTGAAATTGAATCCCAAGTTCCAGCATTAAGAGAAAAGCTTTTGACCGAGATTGGTTCGTCCGAAAGGATTGATCCTAAGGAATTGAGCGGGATTTATGATTTGGATGAAGCCGTTTTAATAGACCTGCAAGTGATTGACCCTTTGCAAAAATTACATGAGTCCTATAGAAAGCTGAGGGAGGCGGGTTGTGAAAAGCAAGTGTTTCAAGGATTGGATGATGCGATTCGCATTTTTGTGAAAAATATTAAGGCACTTGAAGGAATTGTATGGTCAGGCAAGTCGCCCGATCAACGCAAAGAACTTAAGATGAAAGTTGTGAAGCTTAATATGAACCTTAAAGAAATTATTCTCAACTTGCTTACTCTGGCTCAGCAAGCGTTATTGCCAGTAGAACGAAGAAATGGCGACATGGTGTCAAAATTAACGGGAAAATTGGAAACCTTATTCCAAGTGGAGTCAGATTACGATGAAATAATCTTAAAGATCAAACCTTTTTTTGAACTCATTCGATGACCCATTTGAAACAAAATTTTTTTAAGGTGGCATATGGCCTGCGACTTGCCGTATTCGTTTTAGCCATTATTGTTTCAGGGTGCGCAACCATCAATTTTGGTCCTTCTCTGGGAGAGTTAAAGGAAGTTACGATTGAAGGTGAAGGGCCTGGGAAAATTTTATTAGTCAATGTAGATGGGGTTATTAATAATCAAAAGGACAAAACATTTTCAGGCAGTACCGTGGGACTCGGGATGGTTGAAAAAATCAGAAGTATTGTAAAAAAGGCAGGGAAAGACGATGCGATAAAAGCCCTTTTGATAAAAATGAATAGTCCGGGTGGAACAGTTACTGCGAGCGATATTATTTTTCACCTTTTGAAAACATACAAAGAAAATCGCAAAGTACGCATTTATATTCAAGTGATGGACCTTGCTGCATCAGGCGGGTATTACATCGCCTTGGCGGGGGATGAAATTATTGCTCACCCAACCTCTTTAATTGGCAGTATTGGTGTGATTGCTCTGAAAGTTAATTTGCAGGAGTTGATGGCGAAAGTTGGAGTGAGTTGGGAAGTTGTCAAATCGGGAGATAAAAAAGATTTTATGTCTCCCTTCCGGTCATTTACCAAGGAAGAAAGAGAACTCTTTCAGGGGACCATCGACAGGTTTCATAACCGATTCGTAACACTCATTGCAGAGAATCGTTCCGCATTAAATATTTCACAGGTTCAATCGCTTGCCGATGGACGTGTCTTTGATGCGGAACAGGCAAAAGATTTAAAGCTAATTGACCATATTGGTTATGTCACGGATACGGTGCATAGAATTAAGTCCGATTTGAACAATTCCAATCTCAAGCTGGTCACCTACCATCGCAACAATGATTTCCGGGGTAATATTTACTCCCAATTTCAAAAGCCCACTTCTTTTAATCTGATCAACCTTGATCTTGGCTTCAACCCTAATACATTAAGTCCTTATTTCTTATATATTTGGTCTCCTTAGACCGCTGTTGATATTGGTGGGATTTTGCGTTATCTTGAATACCCAGCACCCCAAAATATGATTTTTAAGAAACCCTCGGTTTATATAGATGATGATGTTCATAGTCAGAAAAAATGGTTGACCTTGTCTCTTTAAATATCGCCTTACCAGAAAAAGTTAATTTGAACGGCGGAAGCAAAAAGCTTTTAACCGGTATTTTTAAAAAGCCGGTAGAAGGAAAAAAATTTCTGGATGAATTGGGTTTTCGCGGGGATGGTGTGGGAGACCCCCGTATTCATGGGGGAAAAGATTTGGCTGTTTGTGCTTATTTCGTCGATCACTTTCCCTATTGGCAAGCTGAATTGGAAAGAGAAATGAAACCGGGTGCTTTTGGTGAAAACCTCAGTTTGGCTGGGATCAATGAAAAACAAATTAATATTGGTGATATTTTTCGAATAGGCGAAGCTGAAATTGAAGTGTCGCAACCCCGCCAGCCCTGCCACAAGCTGAATAAAGTTTTCGATCTTCAAGCAATGGCTTGCAAAGTTCAAACAACGGGATACACGGGTTGCTATTTCAGGGTGAAAAAAACAGGCTGGGTAACACCTGACTCTACAGTTGAAAAAATACAGGAAGGACTGGAAAAAATATCAATCGAAATGGTCAATATCTTGATGTTTAAAGAAAAGAAAAATTTGGATTTATTAAAAATTGTTGCCAGTCTTCAAACGCTATCTATCGAATGGCGTGAAAAGTTTCAAAAACGTTTTTGAATCCGTTCTGCTTCGCCTCTCTTTGACAATATGAAAACCTTAGATTGGATCACTATTTTAAAGGAAAATTTCACCTCTGATGACCTTGAAGATGAAACCCTTTATGCACTTCTAAATTACCTGATCGATTTGGGACTTCTTGTTCCTTCCGAAAATGATTCTTTGCGATGGCGGGGATTGGCTAACGACATGGAATGGGAAGAAAAAATACCGGTGATGCAAACTGAATTGTTAAGAGTGTCTCAAACGGAACTGGGTTTTGCTCTGCCATTTTTTATCAAACTGGAAACGATTAAATTGCCCACGCTGGAATCATTGATTGAAACCGGGGAAAAGAAAGCGAGAAGTAAAATCATTCCCAAGCCAGAGCGTTCTTCTGATTTAAGTAATTTGCAAATTGTTAAAAAGGTAGGCCGGCAATTAGAGCCTTTCCTGAAAGCCGAAAGCACAATCGTATCGCGACTCATTGGAGAACACACGACTAAAGCCGATGCACGGAGATTGTTTCACTATATGTTTGGCAAAATGGGTTCTAAAGCGCAACCACGAAAATGGGAACAACTGAGCCGGAAAAGGCATCGCTGATTTGAAATTTGGGCTGATCGAAACTTTTGCAGGTCGTCATGGCGAGGGGATGGCGAACTTTTCAATCTTAAATATCTATTATATTATCATCATCCTTTTGCTTTTGGCTTGGAGTATAGGTGCGAGTCTGGAAGTCATGGGTGTTCCTTGTTATAGGTGTGCGATGTCTTTGAAAAAGATTTGCTGTAAATAAGAACACTCCTACCAACAGGGCTATAATGAAAAAGCTGAATGCAAAAAAAGATAGCAAAGCAAGTCCAAGCAGAATCCATATAACCTTGGAAATCTTTGTGGTCCATGGAATTTTTTGCTTGTGTCCAGGGTGTTGAAAGAAAAACATATTTTAGTTCTCAGAATAATGAACATTTGCTATTATCAGATATGTCTGAATTAGCAATCATACCTTGCCCGAAGTGTGGAGTCAAAAACCGGATTCGCACTTATGACCCTGAAAAAATCCCGGTATGCGCGAAATGCAAAACGAAGCTGGTTGATGAAAAGGAACATGCGGCATTTTCAAAATTTAATGACAACCTCAACCAGTTTAAAAACTTTCCCGACTTTGGGTCTCGGTCGGAAAAAAAATAATCTTTAACCCTCAAACAAGTACCTTTGTATAAAAAATATGGATACCGTTAAAATAATCGATAGAAACTTAAGAGAACGACTCGAAGCTCAGCATGTGGAAATTATTGATGAAAGCCACCTTCATCGAGGCCATAAAGCCGCTGGAGGAGGCGGGCATTATTCTGTTAAGGTAGTCTCGTCAAAATTTGAAAACTTGAATGTTATGGATCGTGTTCGATTGGTTCATAAAGCATTGGATGTGGAAATGACAGGCACACCGAAGCTCATTCACGCTCTTCAGGTGAAAACCTTTTCCAACGATGAGTGGCCATCTTGATCCATGCAGTTGCAGCCTGGCTACTCTCGATACACTTCCAGTTCTTCGCAGTTTTTTAAGTTTTCAGATTCGGTCAGGGCCTTGTAGCCTTCTCGGGTATATTGATTTTTATATAGATCGAGTTTTATATATTTTTTACTTTGCAGCGAATCTGCAAAAGCTTGCGCACCCCTGTCGCCAATGACATTGCCAAACATCGAGAGGTCTTTTAATTTGGGCAAATTTTCTGTGTTGGCAATCGCAATGGCACCATCGTCCCCGATTTCATTTTGATTGGCGTTTAAAAGCTCCAAGTTGCCCAAATAAGGGGACTCTGTCAGCGCCTCCAATCCCTCATCAAATATCTGATTTCCTGGTAAAACCAATTGTTTTACTGTTTTAAGTGATTCTTTCCCGGCTAACTCCATACAACCCCGAATACCGATATATTTATCCCGAAGGATTAGGATGGTTCCATTTTCATGAAAACTGTCCTTAAGAATATCATCAAGTTTACTCATTTTTTCTCCTGTAAATCTTTAGTGAGATGTAATGATTCTAGCAGACCCTGGCTAGTTGTTGATAGGACAAAAAAATGCCGACCCTGCATTCTAACAGGATCGGCATTTTTAATTATGTCTTATAGAAGCGGATCGAGAAACAAGACATCTGTTTTCCATTTTTCGACCTCTTCTTTTGTCGGAACCGCTGGAACCGGTCGTTGGGCTGTGCGTTTGTCCAGAGGATCATGGAAAGTTCTTGCATAAGCTTCTGCCTTCCATAAATAAAGATGCTCAAATATCGTACCCCATGGAGCCATAGGTGTGTTGTCAACGCCACGGGTTACCCTTCGATACCATAGGTCATCGGGCCAATCTTTAAGGAGTTTGTCGATACGGTCGGGCATCTTGTCTGTGTCAGTGTTACTTTCATTTCTGAAGTCTAAGGCTCCTGTCATCATGGGAATGCCATCTTTGCCATGACAAACGGCACAATTGAGTCCTTCGGTAGAAGGGTGCGTGCCTTCAAATACTGTTTTTCCTTCAGCTACGATATCAGGATCATCCCACCAGGTCCATTGATTACCAAACCTGCCTTCAACCGGCATATGTGTGGGATCTCGAAGTGTCTTTAAATAGGAGGTCAAAGCGGACAACTCATCTTCGCTCAGGTCATCCGAGTAATAAGTAGGCATGGCTTTGATTGATTTTGGATCATCAAAACCAGGGGACTGTTTTTTTCTGGGGTCCACTATTTGTTCTTTGATGTAATCCTTTGAATACAATCCTATTTGTTTTGTGCCTAAATTCGGTCCACGGTCTGAGTTACCTTCCCAGAATACCTTATGGCAGTTAAAACATTTGTTGTTCTCAAAAACTTCTCGCCCCGCAGCGATTACCTCAGGGCCGGCGGCATCCCCTAAAACAAGAGGCGGCCTGTTAAGCTTTGCTAACTCAAATTCAGGATCAAACTGCGGTAGCTGTGCTGTTGCGGTTATAAATATTCCAGAGGCCAATGCGTAAGTTGCCAATAGGCGCATTATCCAAGTTGAAGCAGATTTTTCTACTGTTAAGGTTTTCCAGTCCAAAAGAGTGAAAAAACAAAATCCGACCATAGCAAAAGCAACAAACTCAATTTGCCACCAGATGGGGAAATTAAATTTACCTGCAACCAGCCAGATTATTGCGCCAAGAATTAATATGAAAGGGATTTTTAACTTTATGTTCTGGAAGGCGGATTTTTCTTTAGGTTTTTGCGGTTTTAGCTTGAGCAGGACGAAGTAAGTGACAATCAATGCTACTCCACAACCGAGGCCCAAAACTCCAAAAATATTAAAAAGTGCATAGAGAGCACTGAGTATTAATATCAGACCAATAATGACCACATCAATGTTCATTTAAAATCCACTCCCTTATTCAGCCATTTGCGGTGCTGTTGTCGGCTGTGTTTCTTTTTTCTTGGTTTTTGGATATTTAATTCCAATCCATATGATGGCTGTCATCAGAACAAAGAACGTCCAGACAATCGCGGTCACATGGAATCCTGATTCTGCTAGCGTTGGTGCAAATTTTTCGGGCGTTACATCTTTGAATACCTTATAAATATGCCAGTTCATCCGCGACAATTCTCGAATGGTTCCCATCCAACTCATCAACCAGATGTCAGCGAATCCAAGGAAAATAAGCACATAAGGCCCAAGTGGATTGATCTTTCCATAAGCCACTTTGCCTGTCTTTGTCGCAATCGTGTAGAAAATATAGTTGATGAAAGTTACTGTAACCAGACAAAAGGCCGCCGTATTTTTCGAAACCATTAAGGCCAGAAAGGCAAGGTTATCAGGTAGAACCATACTGGAGTCCATTCCCGGTTCAGGCATCATGGTTGCGAAGAAACGCCTCGGGGTAAACCAGATGGTGGCCGCTATGATAATAAGTACAAAACCAAATTTCATTGCTGGAAAGAAACGTTCGGCATTTTCAATACGCTTCATACTGACCCACATATAGATATTACTGGCACTGAACATGGTACCCACCAGCAGACCTTGAACCAGCATGAACATGGACTCACGGTCGGACATGATGTACATACCGATGGTGGCATCGTATTGGTAAATTTCGCGGACGAAGATATAACCCATTGCAGGCAATGGAAGCATGATCGCCACACCTATCAGGTTACCGATGTAACCAACCCAATCGTAATATTCTCGGTCTTCTTTTTTATCTGACCAAAGGTACATATACGCACCGATGACACAAACCATATAGCCACCAAAAGTTCCATTACCAACCAATCGGTGATAATTGAGTGGCATCCAAGCGGAATTTGCGATTTTTGCCCATTCCCCAATATTCATCAACTCGTTCAGCGGTTTGGGTGGGGTCTGCATAAAGGTTGCAGGTCCATCCAGAGCCACAAGGAGGGACAGGCCGAGAACATTTAATATAACGCCGGTGACAATGTGTCTTCCTTTTTTATTGGCCTTGTTAAGAGGGTCCCAAGAATAAACGTAAATATACATGACTACCGTTTCCAGGATGAACAGGGTAGGGTAGCCCACCATGAATAGCGTTGGGAACGATGCGATAAGATAAGTTATGAAATCCTCATAGGCGATCAGCATGACAAACAGGAAAAGTCCGCCTGTGAGGGCTGTGAAGCTGTAACAGATACCAATAACTTTGGTGATTTCGTGTGACAGACGCTCGAACTTGTAGTCCGACTTGGCGAACATGATGCCATTCGAAAGCAAGCCACCTACTGCACCGTTTACTATGGCCAGGATGATGCCAGATGTTTCGTAATGCTCCACTGGCGTAAGTGGCATTGCTATGAGAGTGCCTGCGACAGCTCCCACGAAAGCAGAGCCTCTGAGTCCCATCAATTTGTGGAAATAATTCAGGAAGCTGACAAAGAGTGCGCCGAAGGCACAGGCCCACATTCCATACAGCACGCCGTGGTGGATACCAATTATTACTTCTCCGGTTATCCCAATAACAACGCCAATGAGAACCCCGAGAAACACATTCGATAGAATAATGGCTTTTCGCACCCCTTGCGTCCGCCGCGCACCCATGACTTCCATGATGACAACGAACATGGGACATCCCAATATAAAGGATGCAAATAAAATATGTAGTTGAGCCGCTGCCCAAGTGAATTTGCGATTACTTAATCCGAGGAAAGAATACTCTTCAAATTCATGTTCCGCAGCAGGGCCAATATCTGTCAGGTAGGATAAATCTTCTTCCTCAGCAATTTCTTCGCCACCTTCTTCCTCATCTTCTTCCTCGTCTTCATCTTCATATTCCTCGTCGTCTTCGTCTTGTGCGAATGCGAGGGACTGAAAACTAAGACTAGAGAAAGAAGAAACAGACAGGATAGGGGATACATGGCCTAACAGGTAAACCATTACCAGGCAGAGTATCGTTTTCAAGAACGGTATTTTTGCAGAATTCTGGTTCATTGATTTCCCGAAACAAAAGAATATTAACGGCTGAAAACCTTTTTCTCCAAGCCTTTTAGACAGCTAAAGCATTAAAGAAAGTAGAGAAATATCATACGGGTAGGGCAAAGTCAAGGAGACTTTAAAGGCGATAACCAATTGCGGGATTTCACTGGTATGAAAAGGTGTAAGATGAATAGAATATGCGGGGGAGAATATGAAGGCTTACTCCTGATTGTCTTTAGAAATATCCAAAGGCATGATGGTTAGTGTAAATCCCATCGCAGTGCTGAAAACGGAAAGAAGCCCTACAAAAATCTGCGATCATTCAGATTGAATATCTCTTACTGACCAGACAAACAGGAGGCCGCCAACAACCATCAGGAACACGCCGAGAACCCTTATTTTCCATCCGCTTATTTTTCTGTCCCGCCCCCGGCTTTCTTTTTCTTATCAATAAGGATTAAGTTCCGAATATAGATAATCGAGCCGAGACTTTGACCGACAATAAATACAGGGTCCTGACGATGAATGGCGTAAGTTAAGAGAACCATAGAACCACCGATACTGCAATACCAGAAAGATAGAGGAATAGTACTCTCGCCACGTTTTTCTGAAATGATCCATTGAATAATAAATCGAGCTCCAAAAAGAGCCTGTCCTACAAACCCGATTATCATCCATTGTGTTACCGTCATCTAATCCTCCTGAATAATATCATAGTTAATATGTCTCTTTTTCATCCAGCGAATTGCCATCAAATCATGTAGTGACGAGAAAAGCCGATTACGAATATTGTATTTCGATACCCCGTGAAGGCGTGGGTGATGACTGACCTTCACCTGTGTCACACGAAAGCCTTCCATTTTCATCAAGGTTGGGAAAAATCGGTGCATTCCTTTAAATAGTTTTACCTTGTCAAAACATTCCCTGCGGAATGCTTTTAAAGAACATCCGGTGTCTGCAATTTCTTCATGGCTCAATCGGTTTCTCACTCCATTGCCAATTTTTGAAGAAATGCGTTTGATCCATGGATCGTTTCTTTTAAATCGCCAGCCGCAAACCACATCAAAGTTCTGCATCTCGTCAAGAAGTAGAGGAATATCGGCAGGATTGTTCTGCAAGTCCGCATCCAGAGTGACAAAAACCTTGCCGCATGCGACTTTGAATCCAGCCGCAAAGGCTGCCGACTGCCCATGATTATGGCCGAAACGAATCAGCCTTAACCGCGGGTTATTTTTTTTAAGCGAGTCAATTATATGATGACTGCCATCCACACTGCCGTCATCGACTAAAATTATTTCATAGCTGAGATTCAATTTGGCGAGTTCTGTTTCCAGTTTTTCTTCAAGCGGAACCAGATTGTCGCGCTCATTATAAACTGGAATTACAATCGAAAGATCGAGCATGTTTAAGTAGTTTTTAAAAAGAATGTTCAGGCATAACTGGGATTTTGGGATTCTGGGATTCTGCCGCTAACTGTCCGCAGGCCCCTAGAATATCGGTGGCGCGGTTTTGTCGAATGAAAGCAGAGAAGTTTTGCTCTATTAAATAATCTTGAAATTTGAAGGTTTGTTTGTCCGATGGCGGTCGGTACTCCGATGACTCGAACGAGTTAAAGGGGATTAAGTTGATCTTGCAGGGAATCCCTTTCAGCCATTTAGCAAGTCGGCGCGCATCGTCATCCGAATCATTAATGCCCTCAAGCAATACATATTCAATCGTGTGCCTGCGTTGCGGTTTTAACGGATAGTTTTTTATACAATCCATTAAAACTTTAATGGGATATTTTTTATTGATCGGCATGAGTCGGTCGCGCGTCACATCATCCGTTGCATTGAGTGAGATGGCCAAATTTATGTGAATATTTTCTTTTTGAAAATCATTGATCCGATCGACCAGACCCGATGTGGAAACGGTTACTTTGCGTGTGGATATACGCATGGCTTCAGGTGCAGTCATCAGACGTAAAGCATCGACCACCGGGCCGAGATTGTCGAGAGGTTCACCCATCCCCATGAATACAACATTGGTGATGGCATCTTCTTTACTGAAGTCTTCATTGACAGTCATACATTGGCCGAGAATTTCTCCTGCTGTCAGGTTTCTCTTCAAACCCAGACTTGCAGTCAGGCAGAACGAGCAATTCAACCGACAGCCCACCTGCGTCGACAAGCACAAGGTCTTTCTTGAATCGGAAGGCATCCACACACTTTCAATCAAGGCCCCATCATCAAGTCGCAATAAGTATTTGATGGAACCATCCTGCGAGTGCGTTTTATTTTGTACCTGTGGCAAAGAAAAATGAAAGCGGTCTGCCAGTTGCGCTCGCATTACTTTCGAAATGTTGGACATTTCTGCAAAGTCGCGATAGCCGTAATGATAGACCCAATTGAATATCTGATGAATACGATAGGGTTTCCAGTCCGGGAAGATTTCTCTTAAACAGGCTTCCGAGGTGCCGATGAAGTTTTGCGATGAGTTTTTTATGTCTTCAGTCTCCGTTGCCGCTTTCTGTTTTGCGTCCTGCTTAACGCCTGCAATTCGCACGCTGTTGATGGTCGTTTTCCGCTCGATATTCACAAGTGCCTGAATATCCTGATTGCGCCAGTCCTGTGCGAGCAACGCCTTGTCTATCTTTTTCTCGTTCTTTGTTAACGCTCTCCCTCTCTTGCACTTCACCATAGATCACTCCACATAGTCCGAACCCGTCCCAGCCACACATGAAACACCGGATCGCCGTACTCGCCGACATCCTCATCGCAGGTCACCGAATAGGCATCCACGCCCGCATAGCACCCGGTGCAAACTACGCTTTTTGCAACTGTAACGAATTTAATGGTCTTGTTATATACTGCCATTATGACCGCTCGAAACTATCAATTTTGTTTGACATCTCTTCAATTAGCTTTTCTTGATCATTTAATTTTGAATAGAGTTTACCAATATGATCATTGCTTTCCTTGACATTTAGAAGCTGATATCCGCCTGTACTCTGTACACTGTGAATTAGATGTGCAACTACTAAATAAATACCATATTCAGTGTAGTGAATTAATGACAGTGCTATTGCTGTGTATAAGAATGTAAGACCCCATGTGTATTTTTGTCTATTTTCTTTTAAATCTTCTAGTGTTATATCCATTGATGAGTTTTCCATGATTGGTAATAGAGATTATAAGGATATACAAGCATTACGTTGTTAACATTTTTTATCCTTAGGCATATAACATTTGTATATTGCGCATGTACACTTTGCCACCACCAATATTTCGGTAGCAACTGTAACTAATTGATTTTTATCATTATTTCAAGTTTTTTATATGTTGAGTCCTTTGATTAATACTATTTAAAATTTTCTCTTTCCCTATGAGATTAGTTGCTTCATTTTTTAAAGAATCACTAAAGTCGTCAAAATGTAAATTAATTAAAATAATAATTTTTCGACGAACTACGCTTGAATAATAATAACAGTCATCACGATAATTATATTTAGATTCCAATTCGCCATAATTTTCCTCAATTTCTGTAATTTTTCTATTAATTCCATCAACAGATTCATAATGTCCTGAAGATATTAAATTACGACAGATCAACTCAAAAATACTCTCAGCATCTTTTCCAGTTCGCGAAAAAAATCTTTTCAACTTAGCAATTCTTGAGAAGTGATTTTTCTTTTTCAACATGATTATTTCAACGAATCCACATGCTTTATCATGTTCCAAGCCAGATGCTTTAAGTCTATCTATTGCATTATATTCACCTACTGAATCAATTTCTTGTTCCACTAGATTGAAAATATCTTTAATAGAATCAGTCATTTGATAATTTCCTCTTTATGCCTAACGCCCAATTAACAGGCTAAAAATTGTGGGCTAAACTTGAACAAAGCGAAAACAGCCCGCACTTTTTAGTCCTTGTTTAATTGCTTGTTATAAGCCTTACTTCCACTTTACTACTGTAGTAGTTTGACAAGACGTAATACCTGAAAACTCATTGCGTCCCATCGAAATATGTATATGCTGCTCATTAACTGGCTCAATTTCCTTACCTATTTTATCAGAATGCTCCCAAGCAATTGCAGTAAGCTGGATTTTACAAGTAGTGTCTTCAGTCATTTTTCAAAAAAATCAAAAATCGGGAAATGTTAGAAAACCCCTGATAATAATGCTTTTTATTGAGATTTGGGCAAATTTTACCGCCCCGCAACTCTCGATCCCCTTTATAGGACTAAATATAACTCATTGAAAAACAATAAACTACCAAATTTAGGCGGGTAGGGAAGATTTTTCCTGATTGCAATGGACTCTAAAAGGCGATATTTTTATATCTCATTGATAAATAAAGTGTCTTTAAACTATTGAATTTTGGCGCATTTCCTGTAATCAAGAGAACTTATGCAGTTTACCAAATGTTTTAGAATATTACAGGTCGAGCCTGGGGGGGCAACCCTGGCAAGTGATTAACAAGTCTTATTGCCGTCTTGCTAAAAGGTTACATCCCTAGAAATACAATGAAGGGTCAAACCTTTTACTTGAAGTCCCCAGCCGACAGCGAGAGCAAGTATGTCCTGACGGTACGGTGAAATATCTTTAAGGATAAGTAATCAGAGTGTGAACCATCACGCCACCGCTCATAAATGCGATTATCAGAGTACAAAACACAAGACTTAATAAGGATGGCAGGTTCTGTTTTTTTCTAAGCATCCATTTACTGCCAAGTACCAATGAAACCAGAGCCAGTAAAAGCGAAGCCCATGTGAGTTGCGAAATCTGACTGCTGAAAATGATATGTTTATTCATATTGCCGAGAATAGCGAACGTCCAGGCGAGTGGAACCAAACAAAAAAGATAAGCTCCTAAAAGCATATTATTTTCTGCGGTTTTGTATCGAGATATAAAACGCAAGCCGAGAAAAACCATTCCGCCCATCATAATCCATGAAGTGAGATCGACTAAATCCTCTTTCTGCTTTTCTTCGCGGATGTGCCGTAAAGCTCCCAGAACATATCGGGAAACTTCTTCGTCCTGCATTTCATAGAATCCGCCTTCTTTGGTGTCAAATGCAAAAACACGGGCGGTAGTGGACTCGGCAGGCAGGGAAATAGCACGATAACCGTCTTTGTCCGCTCTCTCGATTTCCATGTACACGATTCCCGTGTGATATTTGAAATTGTATTTTTCAATCTCGAAGAGTTTGCCAGCGTATCTTTTGTTTTCCTGATAAAATTGATCCTGAATTTTCATCAGATCGAAAAGAGCTTGTCGGGCTTGAACATCTGCATCCAACTCGAAAACATTAGAGCAGGATGTCAGCAGGAGAAGCAGAGCAATGAATGATTGGAGTTTCGGGTTCATGCGATAAGAAAAACGTATATCATAAGGTTTCAAGGTCAGACAAAAGGAATTTTTAATAATAGCATTTTGGAGCGGGTATGTTTAGTCAATTTAAGTTTGTAACCGGGAATCCCAATAAAGCGAGGGAAGCCGGGGATATTTTAGGAGTCCCTTTGGAACAAGTCGAAGTGGCTGATTTGTTTGAAATTCAAACTCAAGACCTTGATGAACTGGTCTCCCACAAAGCTCAACAGGCTTATGATGCGTTGCGTTGCCCAATATTGGTAGAGGACTCTGGATTGGTTTTTCATGCCTGGAAGGGGTTGCCAGGTGCTTTGGTGAAATGGTTTGAAACGACAGTCGGCTGTGATGGAATGTTAAAGATGTTGCAGTCCTTTGATGACCGAAGAGCAAGGGCGATTTGTTGCCTGGCTGTTCATAATGGAAAAAAAATTCAGATTGTGCGTGGGGAAGTGGAAGGAACCATTGCCAATGAGATTCGTGGCGGTAATGGGTTTGGTTGGGATGTCCTGTTCATTCCAGAAGGTTATGAAAAAACTTACGCTGAAATGAGTTCAACAGAAAAAAATGCGATATCGCATAGGAAGAGGGCGTTAGAAAAGCTAAAGGCACTTCTGCAAGGCTAGAGGGAGCTAAATGGCCTTCATTTTTGCAAAAAGCTGGCTAAAAATATGATGGAAGGCGGCTAATTTCCCATAAACGGTTTCCGCATCCTGTGGCGGTTTCTGGTTGATGCGCTGATAATCTGCTGCCATTTCTTTCCAGTCGGTTTGTTTTTCTATCCAGCCGTTATTGACTGCTGTTTCAAAGCATTGCTCATCCGTTTGGCAGGGCAGGTTATACGATTCAGCAAAAGCGCGGAGGACTTTCAGGGCTATAACATAGGTGTGACCAAAGCGTTGCAAGGCCGCCCCTTTGAAATAATCACTTTGTTCCTGTTTGAGAACTTCATCCAACCTTTGCAGGTTCCAGTCGAAATGAATCAATAAAACCTGTGGCTCCGAGGGTGTTTTTTGCGACATTTTTTTTGTGATGTTTTTTATAATTGGAATAACCTTTATAAACCCCAGTCTAGGGTATAAAAAGTTTTTGTCCATTGCTTTTGTAATAAGTTAAATGATATTTTATAACAATTATTTCCTTATTATTTTTTGTTATGCTTGAATTTTCTGGATAAATATGAACACTGAAGACATAAATAATGATTTTATAGATAACGGTAATGGAACGGTTACCTCAAAAAAGCATGGGTTGATGTGGAGTAAAACGGATTCCATGAACGATTTAAAAAAATGGGTCAATTATCAGGAAAGCAAAGACTATGCACGCAAGTTGAGTGAAAATAAATTTGCAGGTTATGATGATTGGCGTTTACCGGGTAAGGATGAAATGTCAACCTTGTTTAACGAAGCTTTTACCAACACCGACCAATTTGGCAAGACGATTCATATCAGCAATCAATTTGCTCCTGGAGGCGGATTTTCCATGGTTGCTCAGCAGGTGACAGGTCGCATGCGAACATGGATTTTAAATATTAGAGATGGTGAATTTACTCATCCTGAAGGACTCTGGACAATAACAGAAGCGGCGAGGGCGGTTCGTGATTTATAACTTGCGATTTCTCATTTGTTTTAATTGGAGATTGAAAAATGAGTGAGGAACTTTATTATCCTCCTGCATCGGTTTCATCCAAAGCTCACATAGCCAGCATGGAGCAATACCGTGAAATGTATGAACGCTCGATAAACTCTCCTGACGAGTTTTGGGCGGAACAAGCGGAGCGTTTCTGCTGGTTCAAAAGATGGGATCAGGTTCGGTCCTATAACTATGATGTGACTCAGGGTGATATCCAAATCGAATGGTTTAAGGGTGGGCAGTGCAATATTACATCTAATTGCTTGGATCGACATCTCGAAACAAGAGGCGATCAGACCGCTATTTTATGGGAAGGCAATGAACCCGGGGAAAACAAAAGCCTGACTTATAGAGAGCTTCATCGCGAAGTTTGCAAGTTTGCCAATGTCTTGAAAAATCACGGAGTCAAAAAGGGCGACCGTGTTTCTATTTACATGCCCATGGTTATCGAGTTGTCTATTGCCATGCTGGCTTGTGCAAGGGTAGGTGCTATTCACTCGATTGTGTTTGGCGGCTTTTCACCGACTGCATTGGCAGATCGAATTGTGGACTCCTCTTGCACCGTGCTCATCACCACCGATGGCGGATTTCGAGGTGCAAAGCCAGTCCCCATAAAAGCAAATGCCGATGAAGCAATGGCCCTTGCAGAAAAACAGGGGGTCCATGTCAAAACCTGCGTTGTGGTTCAAAGAGTCGGTGAGAAAATTCCTGTTGTAATGAAAAATGGAAGAGACTTGTGGTGGCACAATGAAATGTCGAAGGCCGATCCCGTTTGTGAACCTGAAGTTATGGAGTCGGAAGACCCGCTCTTCATTCTCTACACTTCTGGATCAACGGGAAAACCGAAAGGGGTTATGCATACTACTGCCGGTTATATGGTTTATACGGCACTGACTCATCGGTATGTATTTGACTATCATCAAGGTGATATCTGGTGGTGCACAGCGGATATAGGATGGGTGACGGGTCACTCGTATATTGTTTACGGTCCTTTGGCAAATGGGGCGACTACAGTTATGTTTGAAGGGATACCGACTTATCCTGATGCCGGGCGGTTCTGGGATGTCGTTGACCGATTGAAAGTCACGCAGTTTTATACCGCTCCTACAGCGATTCGTACCCTTATGTCCTGCGGTGAGGATTTCCCGTCAAAATACGATCTTTCCACTTTACGCGTTCTTGGCTCGGTCGGTGAACCGATCAATCCTGAAGCCTGGCGTTGGTACCACAAAAATATTGGTAAGGGCAAGTGTCCTATTGTGGATACCTGGTGGCAAACGGAGACAGGGGGAATTTTGATCACACCGTTACCGGGCTGCACTCCTGCCAAACCAGGGTCGGCAACGCTGCCTTTTTTCGGAGTCAAACCTGCGGTCATTGAAGCGGAAACAGGCAAGGTGATTGAAGGCAACGGAGTAACAGGTGTGTTGGCTTTAGCAGAACCCTGGCCAGGTCAGATGCGGACGATCTATGGTGACCCTGATAGATTCGAAGAAACCTATTTCAAACTATATCCTGGGTATTATTTTACTGGCGATGGGTGTCGTCGCGATGAAGATGGTTATTACTGGATCACCGGTCGTGTCGATGATGTCATCAATGTTTCAGGACACCGGATCGGTACAGCAGAGATAGAATCTGCACTGGTTTTGCATGAAGCAGTTGCAGAAGCGGCTGTTGTGGGTTTTCCGCATGAGATTAAAGGGCAGGGTATCTACGCCTATGTTTCTCTTATGGAAGGTGTTAGTGCAAGTGACGAGTTACAAAAAACGTTGATAAAATTTGTTCGTAAAGAGATTGGCCCTATTGCGGCTCCCGATGTGATCCAATGGGCGTCAGCTCTGCCTAAGACACGGTCAGGAAAAATCATGCGTCGAATTTTAAGAAAAATAGCGGGGAACGAAGCAGAACAGTTGGGAGATGTTTCTACGTTAGCCGATCCTTCTGTTGTGGAAAACTTGAAGGCTTCTTACGCAGAGATGTTTCCAGGAAATCTAACTTGATGATAGGTAAGATCAGGATCATGAAGTTGAACAAGTCCAACGAGTTGAACGAGTCCAACTCCACAACTTTTCACTTATCCAGCGAAAAGAGCAAGGTATCCCTCCCTCCCCAAAAAAAGTTTGAACGTCTGTAATTCCTTAGCAACCAATGGGATAGCTATATATTTTAAGCGAAAAGTAGCAGGTGTCAATTGAAAGTTTTGATTTTTCGCAAATAATTTGTATATAAGCTAATTTGGATGCGTTTGCAGGGGAAGGGCGGCCGTTTTTCGGACTGGTCTTTCTTCGGCAATGGCTTGTTTTGCCTGCCTTGATCCTTTTTGGAATGAACTGGAGATAGAGATCAAGAATTTCTTTGAAAATTTTCTTGTTTATTTGCTTCGCCTTCATCAGGCTCCATGCGAGACCGTTCACAGCGTCCAGAGCAGGGTTATTTTTTAACGCAAGATATTCGAATTGGTGAATCGCATTTTTGATTTTTCCATAGTGATATGTCTTCCATGCTGCGTCTAGTTTCTGTAGGTCATCATTGAAAAGTTTTCTTCACAGAAGAGCAACCCACTCCTAACTAACACAACGAGAATAAAAACGCTGATTTGAGTAAATCGGTTTTTTACAGTTTCCATTTCTCCTTGGAGTTCCGCCAAGTTTGTCACCCTGAGTTTATCGAAGGGTGAAGCATCACACTCCCAAGAGGAGCTAAAAAGGGCAACCCCCCAGCCCCCCTTATCAGGGGGGATCATTTAATCTTTCTCACCTTAACCATCAAGCCATATTTCCAATAATCCCCTCCCCCGGAGGGAAAGGTGAAAGAGCAAAAGATTTTGACGATGCGGTTTCTTTTCCCCCTCTCCCCTTTGAGGGAGAGGGTTGGGGTGAGGGGGATTAAATGAATCCATATTGTGCAGGTTCAGATAGATGCGAAACTG
>WASW01092476.1_pt1 | contig 23072 bp, 28 predicted proteins | sample 5698521 | NCBI WGS metagenome assembly WASW01 (sample SAMN11175560, study PRJNA528189) | sponge metagenome | isolation source: marine sponge | host: Leucetta | place: Antarctica: Western Antarctic Peninsula, King George Island | collected 2013-01
TACGTTTGATTAACTGGATACAAATAATCTTCTAAAGCGATATAATCTTCAATTGATTCAAGTTTCTTTCCTTCTCTTTCAAAAAAGATGGTTTGAATTGTTGAAAATTCATTTGATACTAATTGGGATGAAATTTGCTTAGACTCTTCTGAATTATCTAATAAAACAAATGTCCTATATCCGTGATTTCTATAAAATATCGCTAAAGGCAACACTGAATTTTTGTTATATGCTGCAATCACATTAAGAGGATTCATTGAGATATTTGGATCTTGCAAGAATTTGTCAAATGCATTAAGATACATGGCATCTGATATTGTTTCTACGATAATGATCGGTCTTGAGTTTGTTCCTATTTCTCTATCTACTATGGATTCAACTTGACCTCTGCAAAGCCCATACAAAATAGGTGTTAGTGTTTTATCATCTGCATTCCAATAATCATAAAAGATTTTACTAAGGTGTTTTCTCTTATCTAATTCCACAACTAGCAAGTTACCTGGAGTGTAATCGAATATCATAAATGGTGAATGTGTTGCATACAATACTTGGTTAGATCCTGCTAAATTTTTTAATAAATCTGAAATTCCCATTTGTTGAGTTGGATGTAGATTTCTTGCAGGTTCATCTAAAAGTAATATTGCTTCTTTCAACTCTGCCCTTTGTGTTTCAGCTGCAAAGTTTACAATGAATGAAAATGTCCATTTGAAACCCTCTGCCCTTCTGTTTAACAACCCTGTATTGGTAATTGTTCCATCTTTATGGACATCTGAAATTACTACACTCATAATATTTCCAGGACTATATCTCAAGTCAACATGAATTGGATCTCCTTTCCATGCTGGGTTTAATTTTTTAGTCAACCTGTTACTTGCTGCATTGAGAAGTTTAATGCATTTTGAAGGACTCTCTTTTACATTATCTAATTCTATCATGTCTAGTTCTGCTAGATAGAATAGATTCCTTACTGTTTCAGCCTTGTCAAATTCTTCAACAAATTCAATTGAATCTGTTCGCTCTCCTCTTTCCTCTCTTAGATATTCATTGAGATTAATGTTGCCATAGATTTTTTTATAATCTGAAAAATATACGAATCTTGGATGCAATTCTGCTGCAATAAAATTTTGCAATGCTGTTTTTTCACTTTCACCACTTAGAAGATTTGAAAATTGACTTTCAGGACTCTTATAGATTTTTTCCCATTCTTCAATTACTTTAACTTCCTGAATTGCGATTACATGGAATTGATTACTGAATTCTGCCATTCCACTATCAAATGTTTCTTGGTTTTTAGGAACGTCTTCCTCAAAGAATTTTGTATCTATTTGTATTCTTAGGTGATTTGGAATAGTATCTAAAAATCCAAATATTTGTCTTGAAAAATTTTCCCATGAATTAAGTTGTTTGTTGTCATCTTCGCTAAGTTTGATGTCTTCAAATTCATACTGTACTCTGGGATTTTGATTTGTTCTAAATAATTTTACTTTTTTAATTTCTGGCAGTCCTGGAAATTTTTCTTTAATAATACTAATTTCATGTTGGTTTAAATTAAATTCCCCTTCGGCTAGTCTCATCTCTTCTTTTAATTCTTCATTCATTTCATCACAAAGATCTAATTCTGAAACTTGTTCATCTCTATTCAACAATGTCAAAGCTTGAAGAATTGTAGTTTTTCCACTTTCATTTCTTCCTACAAAAGCTGCTAAATCACCAACTGTTATTTCTCCAGAATCATGAATGCAACGATATGCTCTAACTCTGAATTTTCTAAGTCGCATCTAGCGATATTTAGTTGGCTACGATTTAACTCATTCGTCAAAGTGATCTTAACCTTTACAATTTTGCTAAATAGATATAAGGGAATTGTGGATTTTAAAATAAAATGGTTACTAGGCGAGTTTTCATTGTGTTTATTTTACCTGTAATTTTTTCAATAATAGTCGGTTCAGCCGTATTGTTTGATGTTCTTCAACAACCTGATAGGGAATTAAACATGTGGCCAATGTCTCATTCTAAAGACGGCTCTTATTCTGAAAGTGACTCCACTTCTTCAATTGAAATTATAGGGCTATCTAAACAATATACTACTACAGAACCTGTTGAAATTCAAGTAAAAATTGATGACTCGTCATTTAGCTGTGGTGACCTTTACATCACAATTTATTCATCCGGAAAAAGTGACGCAGTTACACAGGGTGGATTCTTTGATCAATGCTTTGAATCTGGAAGTAATCTGGTTCCTGTTGGGGACAAATTTTCTAAGGTAATTGGCATTACTGGTTCATATGATCTAGTCGTAGATATGGTCTCAAAACAACTCCAAAATATCTCTGCAAAAGGAACATTTACCATTAAATAGGAATGAAATCTTGTTGATAAATAAGAAATTGGATTTAAAAAGTAAGGTGATTTGATATGGCAAAGAAAAAAGACACTCTAATTGAAGAAGCAGAAAAAATTAAAGCTGATCTTGATAAATTAAAAAAGAAAAAGAAAATTCTAGATTCTACATCCACAAAGAAAGTAGTCAAGAAAGCTGATACAAAGAAAGTAGTCAAGAAAGCTGATACAAAGCCTGCAAAGAAAGTAGTCAAGAAAGCTGATACAAAGCCTGCAAAGAAAGTAGTCAAGAAAGCTGATGCAAAGCCTGTAAAGAAAGCTGAAGAAAAACCTGTAAAAGTAAAAAAATTAACTAAAAAAGAATTAGAGGAAGCTAAAAGAATTGCTGAATTAACATTAGAAGAAGAATTAGAAGAACAACTCTCTGATGATGAAATTGAAAATTTTCAAATTGAAAAAGTTGACATGGAAAGACTGACAAACAAAGTTTGTGATATTTTAGCTGAGAAAGAATCTGATGGAATGTTCCAAGGGGAATTGTGGAAAAAACTTAAACTTACAAATCAAATTGGTTCTCGTTTAGCATTAAAACTTGAAAGAATGGGTACAATTACAAGAGAAAAACTTCTTGAAGGTAATCGTTGGACTTACAAATTAATTTTAAAAAAGACGCCAATTAGTACAGAATCTATTGTAAATGCACCGTGTTTAGTTTGTACTGTTGAACAGAAATGTTCACTTGAAGGTGAGATTAGTCCTACAAATTGCCAAATGATTGAAGATTGGGTGATTGCTGAATTGAAAAAACCTGTGGTTGCTAAATGAAATTAGCTGATGCACGCAAAGATCACTATCGTAGATTAGCTCATGAACAAGGATACCGTAGCAGGGCCGCATTCAAACTACAGGACTTGAATAAATCATACAGACTCATAGGTCCTGGTTTTAACGTACTGGATCTTGGTTGTGCACCTGGAGGTTGGACTCAAATGGCTGTGAAATTAGTTGGAAATCAAGGACATGTAATGGGCATTGATTTGGCTTATGTTGAAGAAATTCCTAACGCGCATATTATTCGAGAAAATATTGAAGATGAACATGTAATAGATGAAGTGATGTCTTATTTTGGACGTAAAGTTAATGCTGTAATTTGTGATCTTTCTCCACAAGTCAGTGGAAATTGGACTGTTGATCATGCAAAGCAAATTTCATTAAATTATGATTGTGTAAAAATTATGGATAAAGTTTTGGCACATAAAGGAAATGCTGTATTCAAAATTTTTGACGGTGAATTTTCAATGGAATTTAGAGATTATATCAAGAAAAAATTTGTTAGAATTAATCTTACAAAACCTGATGCTAGTAGGAAACAAAGTAGTGAATTATACCTAGTTTGTTTAGGTTTTATTGGATAGTTTCAAAAATTTTTATTATTTCATTAATGTTAGCATTAGTTCTAAATCCTGTTGGATTAAATACTGTAACACTAGATAAAAAATTATTTTCACGCAAACTCGCAATTGCTTTTTCTAATTTTGGTGGGGATGCTTTCATTATTGATGCAATTTCATCTACTGTGTAATATGCTCCTGGCATTTCTGCTTCTTCTAGACATTTGTTAATTATCTTTTCACAACCTTTGTCAGTTTCTAATTTAGAATTTTCCAATAACATGTTTTGGACAAACTCTTTATCAAAAATTTTCCCTATCCATAAAGGTCCTGCAATACTTATTTTTAATTTACATAATTCACATTCTTGTTCTTGTTCAAGAGTAATTTTTCTATGTCCGCAATTTTTACAATGTAGGATATATCCTAGATTTTCTTGTTGGTCTGGTCTGTTTCTAACTTTGACGTATACCCTGTAGTAATGCATTTCACTTTCAACAAACATTGGAATTATTTCTACTCCTAGTCTTGCAGCTACTGCTCTGAGTGAACCTAAGACTAGTCTAATTGCAATTTCATTTCCATACTCTGTTCTAACTGGAACTCCTCCGTATTTTCTCTTACATGCACCTTGAAAGAGCCCATTTAGAACTTGAAGATCTGTGGCTGCGACAGACAATAAACCTCCATGCATAGTTGCCCTAATCCCACAGTCAAAAAATGCTGCAGGTGATCCAAACGGATCTATGTCTACAATTGAGCCTCGTTCACCTTTTTTTGAATGATCACTAAAAAATCTACATGCTTCTTTTTCAGAAAATTCCATATTTTTTATTCCGTTTAGATTGGCTGAATATTCTGCAATTTTAAGAGCAGATGGATTTAGATCATTTATCACGATTTTTTCTATTTCCAATTCATTTGCAACACGTAATCCTCTGGCACCCATTCCTGAAAGACCTTCTAAGAAAATTTTTGGACCGTCAAATTTATTTAAAAATGCAGCATATGCAATTATAGAAAAATCTCTGTTAAGTTTTGCTTTTGGATTAAAAAATGCAGGTTTTTTTGGCGGTACTTTATCAGTAAGAGATTTTTTTGGAACCAAAAGTTTTGTGGTTCCTTCAATTATTTCTTGAAAAGTTTCATCTGGGATTTCCATTTTTTTCAATTTTTTTTAAACGTATAACGGTTTAATACTTCTGCTTTGAGAGCAAATTTGTGCAAATATGTGGAATTGATGACGCTGGACGTGGTCCTATGTTGGGCCCCTTGGTAATAGCTGGTATATCTTTAGATAAAAAAAATATTAAAAAATTAAGTGCATTAGGTGTAAAAGATTCAAAAAAACTTACTCCTAAACTACGTGAACATCTATACAAAAAAATCATTGAAATTGTAGACGATTATTACATTGCAAAAATTTCTCCTAAAATAATTGATGCTAGTGTAAAGAAACACTGTCTAAATGGTTTAGAGGCAAAATACATGGCAAAAGTTGTTTCAAAATTAAATCCAGATATTTCATATGTTGATTCATGTGATGTAAATCCAATTAGATTTGGAAAAGAAATTTCTAGACTATCTGATAATCATAAAATTAAATCATATCATCGTGCAGATAGTAGATTTGTTGTAGTATCAGCTGCATCCATTCTTGCAAAAGTTTCTAGAGATAGAGCCATAATGAAATTAAGAAAAGATCATGATTTGGGTAGCGGGTATCCCTCTGATCCTGTAACTGTAAAATTTGTAAAAAAATATTATAAAAAAAATAAAATAATGCCTAATTTTGTGCGTAAAAGTTGGAAACCTGTTCAGAAAATTATTGGAAAAAATTAATTTTTGTACCTTGCAATTACCATCGCATGATCTTTGTCATAGGGATGTAGATCTATTGACTGTAAAATCTCAAATTTTGGTTTTAATTTTTCTATTTCTTCTACAATAATTTTTTTTGGCGCCTTTGTAACATCTATGCTTCTTGTTTTGATAACCAAAAAGAAATAACCTCCTTTTTTTAGAAACATTTCACAATTATCAATTGCAATTTGTGTTTGATCTGGTTGTGCAATGTCAACATACACAACATCTACTTTTCCAAATACCGAAAAATATTCTTTTGGTCTTCTAGCATCTTGTAGAATTGGAACAACGTTTGATCTATGTGTCGCAACTCTATCTAAAAAATCCCTTGCAACTCGACTTGCATGCTCTACACTAAAAACAATCCCGCTATCTCCTACAATATCTGAAACGTGACTAACTGTGGTTCCAGTAGATGCTCCTAAATACAAAATTATACTTTTATTTTGAAAAGGAAAATAATCCAACCCATTCATTATTGATGCTGCTAATTTACTTCGAAACGGATCCCATAATCTATATTCAATTCCTCTTTTAATAATTAATTTTTCTTTGTAAACCTGATTTCCAGGTACCATATTTTCTGTAGCTAATTTTTCTTGTCCTTCTGATTTAATCCAAAAAAATGACTGGCTATCTTCTTCCAAAACTCTTTCTCTTTTTATTAGAATCTCTTCTTTCATCATTATTTCCACCTTCTCTTCTATCTCCACTGTCTCTTCTTGGACTGTCTCTAGATCCTCCACTGTCTCTTCTTGGAGAATCTCTAAAGCTTCCACCTTCTCTTCTATCTCCACTGTCTCTTCTTGGGGAATCTCTAAAGCTTCCACCTTCTCTTCTATCTCCACTGTCTCTTCTTGGAGAATCTCTAAAGCTTCCACCTTCTCTTCTATCTCCACTGTCTCTAGATCTTCCACTGTCTCTAGATCTTCCACTGTCTCTAGATCTTCCACTGTCTCTAGATCTTCCACTGTCTCTAGATCTTCCACTGTCTCTTCTTGGAGAATCTCTAAAGCTTCCACCTTCTCTGTTAAATGTTGGAGGTGGTCTCAAGTCTTTTTCAGTAGGATTTTCATATTTTTTGCCAATTTCGTCAACTCTGATATTGAGTTTTTCAAGTAAAGTTTTGTTTAATCCCTCACCGTAAACATCAACTCTTGCTCCGATTACTGCTTTTGCAGCAACTGCACGTGCAATTTTTCCTCTTTGCCATCTTGGAGCAGCATGAACCATTGCGTGTTGGAATAATAATCCGTGTTTAGGTGGTTGTGAACCTGTTTTCAATGCTCTGAATAATGCTTTTTCAGCTCCTAAAACTTGTATTGTACTAGCAGGCATTGATGCCATTTTTTTGAGACTTCCAGCTCTTCCTAAAATTCTTGCACCAACTGCTGTACCAAGTATTGCTGAAATATTTGGTGCAATCTCTTGCATTTCATTTTCAACATGTTCTTCAAGCTTTTTACGTAATTCATGAAATTCTAAAACTTGTTTTGCAATTGATTGTACAATTGCTAAATTAATATCTGAAATATCTCCGCCTCTACTTTTTGATGAAATTAAAGATAACATTTCTACTTTAGATTCTGGGAAACCTGCTTCTTCAAAAATTTGCTTAGTTAATGATTCTCGTTTTCCTGCAATTACTATTTGTGCATATCCGTTAATACTGTCAATAATATTATCTAATTCTGGAAAGTGTAATCCATACCATTCTCTGAGTCTTGAACTTAATCCGTTTGCAATCTTGTCAATTTCATCTAGAGAATTAATTGCTTGTATGATGTGAAGATCTGGACTTTGTGAGACTTCGGTAACTTTTGAAGATGATAATCCGAGAGCAAACTCTCTTAATTTTCCAAGTGTATCTTGTAGATTTGATGCAAAACCTGAATCTACAATAATTTGTGGTTTATTTGTTTGAATTTTATCTAATTCCGACTCATCCATCAAATGACAATCAATTGAATATTTTTTTAAAATTACAAGTAATGATTCATCACTTATGGCGAATCCTCTTTGAGTTGATGCTAGATAATTCACAAGTTCATTTAATTTTGATTCTTTACTTTTTACTAAAAGATATTCTTTTACTGGATTTGAGAACGAAAATGCTTTGTCTAGTTTCCCATCATTGAAAACTGAGATTCCCAACTCTGTTAAAATTACAGAATACATGACTAGTTGATTTTAAATCACCTTTAAAAAAGCTACCAGAATCAGGAATCAACTGTTATATTCGAAACTGAGATAATTAATCAAAGTGGAGCCAAGTATTGCAACTTCCATAGGTAAAATTCAATTAGATAAACCTGTGATGCTGGCATCTGGAATTTTAGGCATTTCATTGGATGTGTTTAAACGACTTTATGCATCAGGCGCAGGTGCTGTAGTTACAAAATCTCTTAGTACTGCACCTTGGGATGGATATCCAAATCCTACTATCTTTAGTGTCAAAGGCGGTGGGTGGATAAATGCAGTAGGTCTTTCAAATCCAGGCGCATCAAATTTTGCTAAAATGATTGAACCAAACCAAGATGTTCCAATCGTGGTAAGTTTGGTGGGTTCCGTACCTGAAGATTTTGAGACTATGATAAAACAATTTGAAAATTGTAAAGTCAAAGCATATGAATTAAATTTATCTTGTCCTCATGTTGCCAAAGTTGGTTTAGAAGTCGGAGATGATCCTGGATTAGTTAAAGCGATTGTGTCCTCTGTGAAAAATAATACAACTGTTCCTGTAATTGCCAAAGTTGGTTTAGGAACTAGTAATTATCTTAATACCGTTAGTACTGCAATAGATTCTGGAATTGATGCAATTACTGCTATCAATACAGTTCGTGCAATGGCAATTGATGTTGAAACTAAACGACCTATTCTTAGTAATAAATATGGGGGATTATCTGGAACCCCGATTAAACCAATTGCATTAAGATGCGTATATGAAATTTCTTCACAATATGATATTCCTATTATTGGTTGTGGTGGAATTTCTACTTGGGAAGATGCTGTAGAATTTTTCTTGGCTGGAGCTTCTGCTGTTCAACTCGGTAGTGCAATAGGTGATAACTGGATTGGAATTTTTGATGACATTAACAAAGGCATTTTACATTACATGGAGCGAAAAGGTTTCACTACAATAAAGGAGATGGTAGGTCTTGCAAAGAAATCTTAATCATCCTACAATTGTTACAATTGAAAAAGTTATAGATGAAACCCCTACTGTTAGAACTTTAGTTTTTTCTGATGATGTAATGTCTAATGTTCTTCCTGGTCAATTTGCTATGGTTTGGATACCTGGTGTAAATGAATTACCAATGAGTGTAATGATTTCAAAAGAAACGGGAAAAGCTGCATTTACAGTTAGAAAACATGGGCCTTCATCTACTGGACTGTTTAATGTTCCAGTGGGTGGACAAATAGGAGTTAGAGGCCCCTATGGAAATTCATTTAATCTTAAAGAAGGAAAATTATTGTTAGTTGGAGGAGGGACCGGTCTTGTTCCTATGATGCGATTACTTACTTTTGTAAAATCTACAGATGATGTCACTGTACTAATTGGAGCAAAATCAAAAGATGAAGTATTCTTTGAAGATTTGGCAAATGATCTTTTGAGAAATAATCCACATCGTGTGATTATATCTACTGATGACGGTAGTTATGGTGAAAAAGGATTTGTTACTGATTTAGTTGAAAAATTGACCAATGAAACTCATTTTGATGCAGTGTATGTTTGTGGTCCTGAAATTATGATGTACAAAACTGTACAATCTGCTCATTCAAGAAATATCTTTGTTCAGGCAAGTCTTGAGAGAATGATGAAATGTGGTGTTGGAATATGTGGCAGTTGCTGTGTTGGTGAGGATCTTGCTTGTAAAGATGGAACTGTATTTGATGGCGAGCATTTGTCTACAAACAAGGAATTTGGTCATTTACATCGAAACAAGGCTGGGATTTTAGAAAATTATTGAGTTTGACTAGCAAGGTTTAAAATAAATCAGAAAATTCTTTTCGTGAAGAGTATGGGCACTCCAAAAATAGTTTTAACAGCTGATAGAACTTTGATGTCTCCTTATAGGGGATTATCTCTTGCAACATTTTTCGGATGTGCTCCAGCTATAGATCCTAATAGAGATAAAAACAGTTTTTGGTATAAAATTCTTGGAAATCAAGTAACTCCAAAAATTCTATTTGATTTTATCTGTAATTGGTCACCTGACATTAATGGTGCAGCAAAATATGCTCCATATGGATTAAGAAAATTAGAAGCTGGTTTGTTACGTGATGGTTTTGCACGAGAAGATGTAGTTGTTGCCCATCCAAATCACATTGAAAAATTCATTGGTCCTGAAACTGAAGTTATTGGAACTTATGAAATGGATCCTCTTGGAATGGGTCCTGTTACTATGACATTTACTTATGGACGGAAACAAACTTCTTACGATGAATTTTACAATGCTGACTTGCATCATAGAATTAAAGCTGCTAAAGCAAGAACTGGAAGTAAAGCAAAAGTAATTTCTGGTGCATCTGGAACATGGCAATACAACTATGATCCTGCAAAAATTGAAGAGTTTGGAATTTATGCAATTCTTGAAGGCGAACTTGGTGGTATTGCACCTGAAATTGATGGACATGCTGGTAGATTCTTTAATTATTTGATTAACGGTGATTTTGAAAATATGGATCCTTTCAGAAAGAGAAGTGACTTTAAAGTTAACATTAAAGAATTTGAAAGCGAAGGGAAAAAAATCCACGGAAGATTTGTAAATTTTTGGGATAGACCTGATTTAGAAGATATTCCTAACATTGTAGAGCCAAGTATGCATGGAATGGTTGAGGTGATGCGTGGTTGTGGCAGAGGTTGTAAATTCTGTGACGTTACATTAAGATCTTTAAGATATTATCCTCCAGAGAAAGTAAAACAAGAAATTGAAGTTAACATAAAGAAAGGTGGTTCTAAATCTGCATGGATTCACAGTGATGATATTTTCGTTTATGGAATGGATCCTAGAACTGCAAAAGGCATGGAGCCAAACAGAGAAGCATTAGAAGAACTATTCACTGCAATCATGTCTACTGGTGTGGAGCATACAAATCCAACACATGGAACGTTGGCCGGTGCAATTGCTGATGAAAAGCTACTTCCAAATCTTTCAAAAATAATGAAAGCTGGCCCTGATAACATGATTGGTGTACAAGCAGGCCTTGAAACTGGAAGTCTTAGATTAATTGGTAAATATGCTGATAGAAAACTTGCGCCATACGATCCATCTGAATGGCATTGGGTTGTAAAAGAAGGTGTAAAAACAATGAATGAAAACTATTGGATTCCAGCATTTACTTTGATTATGGGTCTTGATAATGATGAAACTCCTGAAGATTCATGGGATACTATTCAATTAATCAGTGAATTAGAACATGAACAACCTGATTCAATGTTTACTGCTACTGCACTTACCTTTGTTCCAATTGGATTGTTAGAACAATCCCAGTTCTTTAACATTGGAAGTGAAATGACTCCTGCACAACTTGGAGTTCTTTACAAGACATGGCAACATAATTTCAAATATGGTATTCAAAAATTCATGACTAAGACTGGTTCAAAAGGTCCACAAAGATACGCCTTTAATGCACTTGCAAGATCTCTTGGAGGTATTCCACTAGGTGCAATGGAGAAATATGCTCGTAGAAAGAGTAAGGAACACGAAAAAGTTATTGAGACTGTTAAAGCCAAGTACTGGTAGTTATCCAAATACATAAATTCACTAATTCTTATTTTAAAACATGGCAACACACGGTTCACTTACTAAAGCAGGTAAAGTACGAGGACAAACTCCAAAAGTTGAAGGTAGAAAGATTGTAGGTGATAGTTCTAGTGTTGCAAACAAGAGTAATTTCAACAAACGATTTGCTTTAGGTAGATATCCTGGTCAAAACAAACCTGGACAAAGAAGAAAGAGACGTTAGTCTATTTTAGAATATTTTTATTATTTTGCGATCATTTTCCTAAACGGCAAACTTATAAAGTACTGGTACCGTACTATACGGTATGGTTGAAGATTTAAGATTAGATAGTTTAGAGGGCGTAGGTCCTGTAACTACAAGAAAATTATCCGATGCAGGTGTCCACAACGTCATGGATCTCATCGTTAGAGGTCCTGTTGAAATTGCATCCATTACAGGAATGGAAAAAGATACTGCTGAAAAAATTGTTGAAAAAGCCCGTCAACATTTAGTAGAAGGTGGAGTAATTGCCAGTCATTTTACAAGTGCAACTGAAATTTACAAACATCGACAAAGTATTGGTAAAATTACAACTGGTACAAATTGTCTTGATACTTTGTTTGATGGTGGTGTTGAAACTCAAGCATTGACAGAAGTTTATGGTGAGTTTGGTTGTGGTAAAACACAATTTGCACATACCATGTCTGTGATGGTTCAAAAAAGCAAAGAAGAAGGCGGTCTTGATGGTTCTGTCTTGTACATTGATACTGAAAACACCTTCAGACCTGAAAGAATTGTATCTATTGCTAAAGCACATGATATGGATCCTGAAAAAGTTTTAGATCGTATCATAGTAGCTCGCGCATATAACAGCTCACACCAAATACTAATTTTAGAAGAATCTGGTCCTGTAATTGAAGAAAACAATGTTAAATTAATTGTTGCAGATTCTGCAGTTGGTCTGTTCCGTGCTGAATATCTTGGACGAGGAACATTATCTGTTAGACAACAAAAATTAAATCATTTTGTTCATTTGTTGTCTAGAATTGCAGAAACATACAACTGTGCTGCAATTGCAACAAACCAAGTTATGGCATCCCCTGATGTCTTCTTTGGAGATCCAACACGTCCAATTGGTGGAAATGTAGTTGCACACACAAGTACCTACAGAATCTACTTTAAGAAATCAGGTAAGAAACGAATTGCCAGAATGGTAGATAGCCCTCACCATCCTGAAGAGGAAGTAATCTTTGCTCTAGGTGAAGCAGGTGTTATAGATCTTGAAGATGCTGACAAAAAGACTACCAAAAAGGCAACTATCAAAAAGACTACCAAAAAGGCAACTAAAAAAACAAAAGATCTTGAGGTGGAATCTACAGTAGAAACACCTGAGGTAGAGGCTACAGTAGAATCTACAGTAGAAACACCTGAGGTAGAGGCTACAGTAGAATCTACAGTAGAAACACCTGAGGTAGAGGCTACAGTAGAAACACCTGAGGTAGAGGCTACAGTAGAAACACCTGAGGTAGAGGCTACAGTAGAATCTACAGTAGAAACACCTGAGGTAGATGCTACAGCAGAAATCGAAACTGATGATTTCTAACCTACAGAAGAGTAATTCCTCTTTTTTCTATCTTTTTATTTTTTATTTTAGCTAATCAACAAATTATAAAATATCCCTCTGAATTTGTTAATACGTCATGACAGATCTTTATAGATTACTTCCAGAAGAGATGGAACAACTGGTAATGGATATGGGTTACCCTAGATATCGAGCAGATCAAATTTTACTACCGCTTTATTATAAATTTCCAAAAGACCTCAATGACATACCTCAACTTCCTAAAAAATTAAGAGATGACTTGATTACAGGAGGATATACAATTGGTTCTGCAAAAGAAACTCATCGTATTGTAAGTGAGGATGGAGATACAACAAAACTATTACTCAATCTGTCAGATAATAATTCTGTAGAGGCTGTTCTGATGCAATATGATCCATCTAAAATTGGTGGTCATCCACGTTCAACCATTTGTGTTTCTACTCAAATAGGGTGTGCCATGGGGTGTGTGTTTTGTGCAACTGGACAAATGGGATTTGAAACCAATCTAAAGGCCGAAGATATTGTGTCACAAGTAATTCATTTTGCAGAAATATTACAGCAAAGAGGAGAACATGTAACAAATTTAGTTTTTATGGGTATGGGAGAACCTATGGCAAATTATGATGAAATGATTCGATCTGTAAAAATTTTAACACATGATAGAGGATTTGGATTGGGTCAAAGACATATTACAATTTCTACTATTGGAATTAAATCTGGAATCGAAAAACTAGCTGAAGAAAATCTACAGATAGGTCTGGCAATTTCTCTTCATGCTCCAAACAATGAATTAAGAAAAAAACTAGTTCCTACTGCTAGTCCTAATTCAGTAGAGGAAATAATTGAACTGGGTGGAAATTATTTTAAAAAAACTGGACGTCGTGTGACATTTGAATATGCACTTATGGCTGGAGTCAATGATTCGCCTGAAATTGCAACAGAGTTGGCTATGCTTTTGAAGGGGAATGGATCTCATGTGAATTTGATTCCAATCAATCCAACTGCAGGTGATTTTCAGCGTCCATCAGAAAAAAACGTATTAGAATTTGAACAAATTTTATCTGAGGCAGGAGTAAATTGTACAGTTAGAATAGAAAAAGGTGCAGAAATTTCTGCTGCATGTGGTCAACTTAGAACTGATCTTGCTGGCTAAAATCCACTAAATCTTTTCTAAGTCTTAAAATAGGGCTTTCGAGGATTTTACACACATGGCAACTAAGAAATCCTCTGGTCGTTCACATGGATTTAAGCATAAATCAAGACATGTAATGACAAAAAAGGCCCCTAGAGGAGTCTCATTTCTGTTACGTGAATACAAAGAAGGACAACAAGCACTTGTCATTATTGATCCAAGACAGCACAAGGGATTACCACACAGACGATACCACGGTAAAGTAGGTGTAGTTACAAATGTTGGTAGACGCGCAGTTACTCTTGATGTAAAATTAGGTGATAAAACAAAAACCTTAATCACAAGATTGGATCACATTAAACCATTCGGTGTATGATATGGAAGAGATAAAAAAGAAACAAGCTATTTCACTTGCTGAAGTTAAAGAAATTTTAGGTAAAGTCGATGTTGAAGAAATGGATCAAATTCAACGTTGGACATATGATTATGTTTCAAAATTTGTAACAACTGAACCAAAAGAGGCAAAAGAAATGAAAAAACGACTTGTCAAAGAATGTGAGTTAACAGAAGACGAAGCTGTTGAAATCGTTAACATTAGACCTACCAGTTTAGCTGAATTACGTTCCTTCACATTTGGTTGGAAAAAATTAATTCTTGCAGAAACCTTAGAAAAAATGCTCAAAATAATCAAGGAGCTTTCGTAACTTTTTAGGAGCGTTCTATTTTGTATCGGGCAAAACCCCCAACTAGAAAGTATGAGGAATATGCATATGTATTAGATTACACTTCTAGAGGTAAGTCATCTACTGTAAGAGGTAAAGATGGAATTATTATCACATCTATTGGCGAAGACAGATTAACTTTATTGGAAATCCTTGGAATTCCAAACTCTACATTTGAGATTGGTGAAAAAATCTATATCGGAAAAGAAGGACGAACCAAAGTTCTATCTGTTTTGGGAAAGCTGGAATATGATAACATTTCATCATCTGCTCAAAGTGAATTAGAGTCCGTAGTTGAAGATATTGTAACTAACAATGAAGAAAAATTTGTTTCATATCTAAACAATGCACAACCACTAACACCAAGAATTCATGCACTTGAATTAATTCCAGGAATTGGAAAAACCTACATGAAAAGTATGCTTGAAGAAAGAGAAAAGAAAAAGTTTGAAAGCTATCGTGATTTACAAGATCGTGTTGGATTTAAAGATCCAATCAGACATATTTCTGAACGAATCTTGGATGAAATTACAGGTGAAAGTAGAATGAATCTCTTTGTCAAGCGATGATAAAACGAAAACGTCTTGGACAACACTTTCTAAATTCTAATTCTATAGCAAAATTCATTGTTTCTGAGGCAAAAATTACAAAAAATGACATTGTCTTTGAGGTTGGCACTGGACAGGGAATTTTAACTCCTCTCTTATGTGAGAATGCTGCTAAGGTGATTTCAATTGATGTGGATGAAAAATTAGTTAGAGATGCAAAATCTAAATTTTCTAGCATGCATAATCTAGTCTTAAAATCTGGTGATGGTTTGAAGAATTATGATGTTTTCACTATTTTTGTTTCCAATCTTCCCTATTCTAGGAGTAAAGATGCCATAGAATGGTTAGCACAAACTTCATTTTCTCATGGGGTGATTATGGTTCAAAAGGAATTTGCTGATAAATTACTTGCACAATCTTCAAAGCAAAGAAAAGCCATAAGCATTATTGCAACTTCTGCATTTGAAATTACAATGTTATCAAAGGTGGGCAAAAACAATTTTTCCCCTCCACCAAAAATTGATTCTGTAATTCTAAAAATAGTTAAAAATAATAATTTGTCTAAAGATCTTATTCAAACAATTAATAAAATATTCTCATATCGGAGAAAAACTATTAAAAATATTTTAAAACAATTTCACAAAGAAACTACCGTTGATAAACGAGTAGATGATCTTTCAGTAGAGGAAATAATTAGTCTTGCAAACAAAATTCTTGAAAAATGAAGAGTATCCTCCATCTGAGGATACTTTTTTCATCGTAGATAATATTGAGAATGAAAAAGGAAATTTTGCCTTGGATGTTGGTAGCGGATCAGGATATCTGACAAAATTACTTTCTAAAAATTTTTCATTTGTAGTTGGTACTGATATCAATTTCAATGTATTGAAAAATCAAACTTACAAAACAAAAAATATTGTTTGCTGTAATGGTTCAGACGCATTAAAAATAAAATTTGATTTTATTGTGTGTAATTTACCTTATCTTGCAACTGATACAATTATAGACATTGCAACTGATGGGGGTAAAGAGGGATTTGAAATCCCAAAAAAAATATTTGATTCTGTAATTAATAATATGGCTGAAAATGGAAAATTCATCTTTATCACCTCCTCATTGTCCAATTACCAAAAATTGATTGAATATGCTCAAAAATTAGGCTTGAAAACAAGAATCATGGCAAAAAAGAAATTATTTTTTGAAGAATTAATTCTTGTTGAAACTATTAGATGATTATTTTCTTAAATTTTCTTTAGCATATGTGATGATTGCATCTGTCATTTGTGTAGTTGTTGCGCTTCCACCAATATCCCATGTAACTGCTTTTCCTTCATTGATTACTTTATCCGTTGCAGCAAAGATTGCATCTCTGATTTCTCTTTCACCCATATAATCTGCCATCCAAGCTCCTGATAGAACAGTTGCAGTTGGATTTACTTTGTTTTGTCCTGCAAACTGTGGGGCACTTCCATGTGCTGCTTCAAACATTGCATAATTGTCTCCAATGTTGGCAGAGTAGATTAATCCAATTGAACCTACAAGAGCTGATGCAAGCTCGGAAATAATATCCATGAATAAATTGGTACTAACTAATACTGAACCGTTAAACTGCTCAGTAGCAATTACCATTTGTTGTGCCATGTTGTCTATGTAAATTTCAGATAATTCAATTCCAGTTCCTTCAACTGCTTTTTGTGTTTCCTCCCAAAATATTCCATCAGTTTGTTTTAGGATATTTCTTTTTGTAATTGCAACCATTTTTTTCATATTGAATTTATTTGCCCAATCTACTGCAGAATCAACTAATCTTCTACTTCCATGTCTTGTGATTTTTCTAATTGCTATTGCTGCATCATCAGTAATTTTTGCCTCTACACCTGTGTAGAGTCCTTCAGTTGCTTCTCTGAAACATACACAATCAAGTTTCCTATTTGGTGTTAATCTCTCATAAGTTTTAGTTGGTCTGATATTTGCATAAAGATCAAATTTTTGTCTTAATGTAACTGCAACACTTCTAGGTGCACCTGGAACTGGGATTGTAGTTGTTGGGCCTTTAAAACAACAATCTGATTCTTCTAAAGTTTTCATGGTTGCATCAGGAATGTATGATGCATCTTTTCTACCGTTTTTCTCCCATTGTTCTGAGCCTACTTCACAAAGAATTATCTCTGATTGAAAATTACATTCCTTTAATACTCTTAACATAGAATCTACCACTTCGGGTCCAATACCGTCACCTTTCATTACTGCTGTTTTTTTACTCAAAACTGTAAAAATTTGAGGTGTTTATTATTTAATTCTATCTTGTATTTTGAAATATTTTTTATATCTTTTCTATAGAGATGATTTAATACCTAATTTGATAAATAATATCCAAATGCAGATAGTTCAAATCTCTGATCTTCATGTGGGTTCTCAATTTTTACAAGAAAAATTTGATATTTTAGTTGATGAAGTAAATGAACTAAATCCAGATGTGATTGTAATTACCGGTGATTTGACAAACGAGGGATTGATGAGTGAATATAAAAAATGTAAGTCATTACTAACAAAATTTAACACAAAAAAAATTATTACGATTAGCGGAAATCATGATTATAGAAACACTGGTTATTTGTTATTCAAAAAATTCTTTCCATTTGAAACTGTCAATGAGTTAAGTGATGATGTTGTTCTAGTTACAGTTGGAACTGCTAGACCTGATAGAAATAATGGTGAAGTTGGATATCGACAAAACTTGTGGTTAGAGAGAACTATGAAAAAATACAAAGATAAAGTAAAAATTGTAGCAATGCATCACCACTTAATTTCCATTCCTGATACTGGTTCTGATCAACTTACTGTTGTTGATGCAGGTGATGTTCTAAGAGCAGTGTTAGATTCTAAAGTCGATGTGGTATTATGTGGACACAAACATAGGCCGTGGGCTTGGAATTTTGGATCACTGACTGTAGTTAATGCTGGAACTGCCACATCTGAGAGAGTTCGTGGATTGTTTGAAAATACCTACAATATTCTAACGATATCTGACAAAAATGTACAAGTAGATCTAAAAATTGTGGGTGGAAAAAGACTCCCCATTGAGGAGATTATGAATAATTACAGCCAATTTGGCGACGAATGAATTTATTTACAGATACATTCTAGGCATCTTTATGCGGGGGTCGCCTAGCCCGGTAGGGCGTGAGATTGCTAATTTCATGTTCGCAAGAACTCGTGGGTTCGAATCCCTCTCCCCGCGCCATTAAAACTTAATAGACCGATTCCAGAAGTTTTTTTATGGGACGAAGAAAATCACAAAAAATTATTCGTACTGGCCCAAAAAATGCCACTACTGGAATGTGTCCTCTTTGCAAAACAATTGGTAAAATTTTCCTTCTTGGCTCACCTGGAGAAGAGAGAGCAAAATGCGAGAAATGTCGTCAAGAATTTGAATTATAGTTCAAAAAACTAACCTGTCAATCAAAATATGTACCCATAGCTTTTTAAGACAATTTTCCATTTATAGATAATTATGAGTTCAGAAGCTGAAACCATTTATGAAAGAGTTGCAAAGCTTGAAGATGAAATTGCATTACTTAGAAGTGAAATTGACATCCTCAAAGGAGCATTAAGAAATAAAATTGCTCGTCATGAAATATCTTTGATTAAGAAAGGTAGAGACATAGATTCTATTATTGATTAATTTTTTTCTTTATACTTCTAATTAATTCTAAAATAAAGTCTACATCTTCTGCATTTGGATTAATTTCTAAATACTTGTTCAAATATTTTAAAGCAATTTCAGAATTTTCTAATCTTTCTTCTATAATTCCTTTATCCCTAATATCTTCAGATGATTCTGGCTCGATAGATAATACCATATTTACACATCGTAATGCTTTTTCATAAACAAATGATTGAACATATGAATTTTTTAAGTTCCTTGCTAGTCTGACAAGAATTTGTTCTGGTTTTACTTCATCAAGAAATTCTGGTAGAAGTTCTAACTCCCCACCAAAATTAGCATTAAGAATATCTTGTAAATCCTCAACATCTAATAATCGTCCATCATAAAATGGATCTAAGATCATCTCTTCATTGTATTTTACTAATATGTGACCTGGAAATCCAACTATCTTGAGATCTAACCCAATAAATTTTGCAATTTCTGAATATAGAATTGAAACAGTGATGGGAAGCCCTATTTTTTTATCAATTACCTCATTTAAAAAATTATTTTTTGGATTATAGTAATCATCGTCATCCCCACTAAAACCTAAATTTTCAAAGAGATGTTCATTTAACATCGAAATCAAATATGTTGGATTTTTAACATCACTGATTGATTCTTTTAGAGATTTTCCAATGTGGTTTATTTTTTGAATATACTCATCTACATTAAGATCTGGATATTCTAAAACCTGTGCAAATTTAAGACATTTTTCAACCAAGTTGAAACTTGGATTATTTACAAATGCAAGCCATTCTGCAACCAGTGGATCAAATTTTTCTTCCAATTATCACATACTCAGTTTCTTGAGGTATAATTGAGGATCTTTTAGTTCACGAGTATTTGGGGGTATTTCTATCATTTTTTTGAAAGTTTCTTTGCCTAGTTTTTCATAAATTATTTTTGTGAAGTCCTTACCCATACTCTTTCTTACTTGATATGATGAAAAATCAGTTCCCATAAACGTTGTAAGATAATTTTGAAAATCTTGATCATCTTTTAAAATACTTTCAATTGCAAAAGCTGCCATTCCCTCCATTGCTGTAAATGCTGCGTGATGTTGTTGTATTGGTAATAGCCATCTTTTGTAAATGTCTAGCAGTTCTGGAATTGCCTCTCCAATTTTTGGATCTATTTCTACATGAGTAAATGTCATGACATCCGGTCCAATCTGCTCCATTAGGAAATGATCTGGATTCAAAAAGAAAAATAAATTAGCTTTTTTTGCAAATGGGAAATCATCTGGAACTGCTTGTAATTGACAGTATTCCGATAATCTGTTAGTGGTTTCAGTATCTAATGATAAAATTATTTTTGCTAATTCTTCATTTATTCTGTTTACTTCCATTGCTGCACTTTTGTTTACTTGTTGAAGGTTTCCTTGTGCTGAATGAATTAATTCTTCAAGTACCGTCATCTTCACAGCACCTAGATATCCTGAATTAACATTTTCAAATTTTGATTCGTATGGTTCACCTTGCTTATGTAAAATTATTTGTGGATATCTAGATAAAATAAATTTATTTAAATAAATTTCTGAATCAAGATAATCTCCATATGTTGTTGTAATTTTTGAGATGTATTGGATTGCATAAGTTGAATATACTAAATATTTTGCAGTGTCTTGCTGCATTAACTCTGCAATTTTTTTAAGATCTTCTTTTGCTACTGCGTTAAATAATTCTCTAACAAATTCTTTTGATTCGTTATCTGCAAATACTTTATTTCCTTTAATCTTCTTTAATTCTGTCAATTCTAGAATTTTTAACGAAATATCTTCAGGAACTTTAACTCCTAGAAATTCTTCTACTCTATTTTTAAAATCTGGTAATATTTCATTTGCAATTTCATCTATTTCCTTGAATTGCACTTTGTTTGCAATATCGTCTTTGGCTTTGATTGCTAACTCTATAATCTCTTTTTCTTCGTCAATTTCAACTGATAATTGTCCAAATAGTGCCTCGGCAAATTCTTGAAATTCTCCCATTTCGTATAAAATCTGAAAATACTCCATTTAAGATTAACTTGATTTTTTTTATCAAAGAAATTATTAATTCAAAAATTACTGATTTGTTATCCGATCATGTTAGAATCTAGTTTAGAATTTTTAAAATGTGTAAATTGTGGTTCCAAATTAGAATTAAACGCATTCAAACATGAAAAAGAAATTGTTGAAGGAATTTTAGAATGTACAAAATGTAGTAAACAATTTCCCATTATCGATAAAATTCCAATTTTATGGGATGATTTTTCTCTTTATCTTTCATCACATAAAAAATTAAGTGGCCAACTTTACCAATTAATTGAAAATCTAAATTTAAAGAAATTTTGTAAACTTTCTTTATCAAAAATTAAACAATTCAGTGATGATAGAACTGCCCTTGAGGAACGTTGGTCATTGATATATCAAAATAGCAAATCTGCAAAATTCTATACTGAAATTAAAAAAAATATTCGCCCTATCAAAAAATCTAACCTTGTTTTAGAATATGGGTGTTCAATTGGAATAATGTCTTCGTTTTTGGCTGAATCTCACCAAAGGGTTTTTGGAATTGATAGATCATTTACTGCATTAAGATATGCTAAAAAATTACACAGAAATAATCTTGATTATGTTGTAGCTGATTTTATGTCTCCTGTATTTGGAAAATTACAATTTGATCTTGTTTTAGCTCTTAATGTTCTAGAATTAGTGGAACCTCTAGAATTACTAAATCATGTTTCAGAACAAATTACTAGTGGCTATTTTATTATCAGTGATCCTTATGACTTTGACAGGGGATCTCAATCTGTCAAAAAACCTCTTGATGAAATTTCATTACGTCAGAATTTGAAAGATTTAAAATTTAAAATTACATCCAAAACAAAAATACCCTCTCACATTATTTGGAATTTGAAACTTAATCCACGTGCCGTTTTAAATTATCAGGTAGATTTGGTAATTGCTGAAAAATAAAATTATGTTTATCTGTATGAAAATCAAATTTTTTCATGTTGTTTGAAAATTATCACTTGAAACTATTTTGATCTTTTTTATCTGAAACTGTACCTATTTGATTGCAACTTCCACACCCGTTTTTTCTTGTACCAAACCAAATCAATGCTGCTGGCATAAGGCCGTAGAGTACCATGGCGTTTGGAAATCCAAACAATGAATCATTCCCAGTAATGTATCCTGATACAATTAATGCAAACATGCCAAGTGCTGAAATACCTGAAATTTTATTTAATTTGTCCTTGTTAGTCATGACAGTTTCATTCATTATTCATATTTAATAGAATATCCCTATGAATTGATTTCTAACCACATGAATTACATTCAAATTTCTTTTTAGATTGATGGGCTTTTTCCATATGACGTAATGTTCTTTCTGAATCTGTAAACTCCATATTGCATTTTGGACAAATATTCCCAACAATAATTTCTTTTTTACGTGATAGTAAACCCATTATTTTTTTGAAATCATTTTCACATAAAACTCTTTTACCGATTTGAATATTGGATATAATTTGGAAATAGCATTAAAGATGCATTCAAATTGAAAATAAAATTGGAAGAATTTTTTAATATGTTATGCACAAAATCTATTCAGATTTGAATCTAAAATTACTTGCACCTGTAATTGTGATTATTGTTGTACTTGCAGTATTAGCTGTTTCACTTCAGTTAGAATCTACACCTGAAATTATGAATAATCCCATTGAAACAGTTGATTTTGACTATTCAAAACTTCCCATAATGGAAACTAATGGTGTCAAACACATCATACCACTTGATAAGATCAAAGGGGGCGGACCACCAAAGGATGGGATTCCATCAATTGATAATCCAATATTTACTAACATTCAAAATTCTAATTTTATGTCTGACTCTGATACTGTAATTGGATTAGAAATTAATGGTGAGACAAAAGCATATCCGATCTTTATTTTAGTTTGGCATGAAATCGGCTACCTAGAAATCATCAATATTTTACCTGATGATTCATTAAACTAGCCATTCAGATCCATGAACCATCAAGTATCATTAC
>WASW01005556.1_pt1 | contig 22980 bp, 21 predicted proteins | sample 5698521 | NCBI WGS metagenome assembly WASW01 (sample SAMN11175560, study PRJNA528189) | sponge metagenome | isolation source: marine sponge | host: Leucetta | place: Antarctica: Western Antarctic Peninsula, King George Island | collected 2013-01
TTTTTATTTACAAATCTTCTCTGGATTGTGATTGGCGCGGGGTATATTGTGAGCACCTATCGAGTTTTTACAGATCGCTATTTGATCCATATCCACATTTCCCTGATCTTTGTGATGCTTTTAGGACTCTATTGGTGGGCGCAAGACAGACGGCCTTTTTATAATAACGCTGTAAAAATTTTAATTTTTATGCTCCTTTATGGTGGGATACAAGGGCAATGGCGTCATACTCGTCGTGATATTGCACGGCGAGAAAAAACCTATGCTCACATGGAACCTCACCGTCGATTTGGAGCAGAATTGCCGCAACATGTGCCTTTCGATGCCAATGTGCTACACACGATTCGAGTCTATATTTCACAGAAACGCTACCCTCATTCTCGTCCATTCTTTAGTGATGTTTCCACGACGATTCTTGGTCAGGAAAACTTGGATTATCTGATCATCAATAATAATTATCGCCCGGCAATGAGATCCGCAGTCTTGATGAGAGGGAGCCAGCAGGATACCTATGACGCAATCGAATTCTGGAAAAAACTGGAAAAAGACGGCATCAACGGAATGTTTTCTGTCGTGGCCCATTATCCTAAAATCGATGTCACTATTTATCGTAAAGTGACGGTTTCCAAGCAATAAATAACTGTATCAAGCAAAAAATGAATAAAATATTTTTGATTTTTCTGACGATCATCACTGTGGGAATTTCCAGTCTGTGGGCACAGGGAGCTCAAGACTGGGTTGCCATTAAAAACCATACGGTTGTTGTGGAAAACAGCGGTTGGTCTTTTCCTGTGGAAATCGCGTTTGTCCCCAATCCTGGTTCCAACCCGAAAGACCCTTTGTATTATGTTTCGGAGCTTCGCGGTACAATCAAAGTGGTGACGAATGACCGCACGGTTTTTACTTATGCTGAGAATATCAATTCCTTCCGCCCTCCAACAGAACTTCCCAATGAATTGGCTGAAGTAGGTTTAGCTGGAATCTGCCTTGATCCCGAAAAAGGTTATCTTTTTGCAACCACCGCTTACCTCAAAAATAGCACGTTTTATAACAAGATTGTTCGCTTTGAGCATCAAACTTCCCAGTTTTCAATAACACCTAAAAAGCCCATCGAATTCACTAAAATTTTTGACAACGATGAATCCACAAACTCTCATCAGATTGGTAAGTGTGTGATTGGAAACGACCGGAAATTATACGTGGGAATCGGCGATGGGCATCACCATCATAAGTCGCAGGGCTTGGACAATCCTAATGGGAAAATATTACGGATGAACCTTGATGGCACGGCTCCCACTGACAATCCCTACTACAATAATCAGAAACCAGATTCGATCACAGGCTATATTTTTACTTATGGATTGCGCAATCCTTTTGGGATCACTTTGGATGATAATGACCAACTTTACATCACCGACAATGGGCCGGATCGAGATCGTTTGATTGAGGCTGTTTCAGGGAAAAATTATTTATGGGATGGCACCAACGAAAGTATGAGAGGCAATAGCATTTGGAATTGGAGTGGCTCTGTTGGGCCGGCCGGGGCAATCTATCTTGGCAAAACAACGAAATTCCCTTATTGGCAAAAACGTATTCTGGTCTCTCAAGGAGGAACACCCCAAACGCCGGGGCCTAGTAACAAAGGGAAAGTGACCATTAACAGCTTTCCGGTTCATCCCGGACGAGGGTTGAGTGCCAAACCCGAAACCCTAGTTTCCTTTCGAGGCAACTACCTTCAAATGTTGATTCCTCTTGCAGAAGGGCCGGATGGGATTTATTTTTCAGGATTTTTTCCAGACCCGAAAAACCAGACTTCTATTTTCAAACTGGTTCGTGAAGAAGGGAAAATACCTGACTTGAAATCTTTATCCGGCGCGGAGCTTTTCCATAACAAAGGCTGTGTCGGGTGCCATCGCATTACGGGTGTTGGCGGAAACGCTGGCCCGCCTTTGGATGGCTTGGTTGACCGTTTGCGACAAACGCTATTTACGGAAAAATATACCGAACAATTGGAGGCTGTCGATCAATTGACCACACCGATCCATCTCAAATATCGAAAAGCTCGTGAAGAATTGCAACGTTTAGAAGGAGAACAAAAAATTCAGCTTTGGATGCGGTTGCGTTTGGAAGAACCCCGCTTTGACATGCAATTCTCTCAAATGCCCAAACCGGATCTTTCCGTTGCAGACATTGAAAAATTAACCGCATACCTGCTGACTTTGAGAAATCAACAACAGCCCCAATTGAATCAGTGGGAAGAGTGGCATCGACGTTTTAGAGTGTGGTGGGATACGGATTATAACGCAAGGCCCATCGTGGGATTTGTCATTGGCGCTTTGTGCGTTCTCTTGCTCCAATCGGTTCTGCGAAAAATTTACTGACTTCTTTTTAAACGCGCCTCCTGAAGTAGGGTGCGCTAAAGCGTAAAATAAATAGATGGAAAAAGGAATATTATGGAAATGGTTGGAAAAATTTTAAATTTTTGGTTTGGGGATCTTCAGGCAGACAATCAAATGCCGAAAGAGCAATATAAAACTTGGTTTAAAAAATCGGCTGAGACGGACCAAGCGATTCGGGATCAATTTGAGGCTGAACTTTTGAAGGCCATCGCGAGTACCGAACATTGGGAGAAAACGCCAAGAGGATTCCTGGCATTGATCATTCTTTTTGATCAGTTCTCCAGAAATTTGTTTCGGAATTCGCCTCAATCCTTCGCTCAAGATCCGCAGGCGCTTGCCCTCAGTCTGGAAGCATTGGACGCAAAAATTGATGATTCGTTGAGGCCGATTGAACGGATATTTGTTTACATGCCTTTGATGCATTCAGAAATTTTAGCTCATCAAAAACGAGGCATCGAATGCTTTGAAAGATTAGTGGAAAACGCCCCTCCAGAAATCAAGGAAATGGCACAAGCCTCGTTAGATTCCGCTCATCAGCATTGTGAGATCATCGAAAAATTCAGGCGGTTTCCTCACCGAAATCAAGTTTTGGGGAGGCCGAGCACTCCAGAAGAAGAGGAATTCCTCAAACAACCCGGCTCCAGCTTTTAGTGTTGCGACATTGATATGGCAAACCACAAACCGGATAAATGGCATTTGTACCACTGGAATCTTGTTGATAATTTCTTAGGCTTGCCCAAAAGAAAAATGCAAATTGAACCTCTGGAACCTTGTTTATTATATGTCGCTATCTTGGCGGCGGCCCCGATTGGAAGGAAAAAAATACCCCGCAAAAATCAATTTTGACTCTGCTGCTCAATGCCTCCCCTTTTTCACAATCCGAGCAGAATTATTACAAATTCTTTGATACCTACAATGTCGAGGAATTGAGTCAAAAATTCGCGGTGACCGTGAAACGCCTAGCAGGGCACGACCGGGCACGCTGGCAGTTGGAACGCAATTGTTTAGGAATGTCGGATAGCGAGATTGATGCTTGGATTGGCACGGTCATTCAATGGCACAACCAGGAAGTCAGGAAAATCCTCAACGACCGGCCGGCTTTATTTTCTTAAATTTTGTTGGATATTTTCCTCTAGCGCAGATTCAGTTGTTCACAGATCATCGTTGAAATTTCCAGTTGTGAAAAATGGTTGCACTCAATCGTGACATCGGCATATTTGCGGTACAAAATCTGCCGCTCTTCATAAAGCTCAGCAAAGGTTTGACCTGGTGCTGCCGCCACTCCCCGTGAATCCAAATTGGTCAATCTTCTTTGCAATTCTTCAATCTCTACTTGCAGAAAAACCGCAATCCCATTGGCTTTCAAATGCCGCATCGCGGCCTCACTATAAACCGCACTGCCTCCCGTCGAAATGATGTGGTTGGTAAAATGATGAGAAAGCAAAACCCGCGCTTCAATTTTATTGAAGCCGAGATTGCCTTCCGCGTCCAGGATTTCTTGCAGGGTTCTTTTTTCTTCCAGCTGAATCAAAACATCCATATCCACAAAATTGTGCGCGCTTTGCTTCGCTAAAATCACCCCAATAGTGCTTTTTCCTGCTCCAGGCATTCCGATTAAGACAACATTCTGATCCGTTCTCTGCATGCTTGATTCCATGATCGTGTTTGATAAAACAGCCCCCTCAAACAGGCTATCTCCTCTCTGTTTTATTTGTCAATCCATTTTCCGCGGGTTTTGACGAAATCTTGTAGTCTTTTCTGACCTTTTATTATAGTTTATTTTTTGATAAAGTACTGGACTTCATATTCAATCTAGGAATCTTCAATATGAAAAAAGAACGTGTCGCGATGAAACAGGTTCCTCAGTCAGAAGGAGACGTGAACCATTCTCAAAAACGAGCCGATTGGCAAGCCGAACACCTCGATGATCAAACGCGAACACTGCTGGCAGAGGATGCTCGTTATTTTTTGCACCAATCCCTTTCCACCTCTTGCTTGAATGCCTTGCGACAGTGTGAAGGAATTTATCTGGAAGACTTACAAGGGCGGCGGTACATGGATTTTCACGGAAATAATGTCCATCAGGTCGGATTTGCAAACCCTTTTGTGATTGCGGCCATCAAAAAACAATTGGATACGCTCTCTTTTTGCACTCGTCGTTATACGAATCAGGTGGCAGTGGATTTTGCCAAAAAGTTAACGGAACTGGCTCCAGGAGATTTGAATAAAGTGCTCTTTTGCCCTGGAGGCACTGGTGCGATTGGAATGGCCCTCAAGCTCGCACGGGTGGTCACAGGTCGCCACAAAACCATCTCCATGTGGGATGCGTTTCATGGCGCATCCCTGGATGCCATCTCGATTGGCGGAGAAGCGACCTTTCGCCAGAATATCGGGCCTTTGTTGCCAGGAACCGAGCATGTGCCGCCTCCCGATGAATTCCGTTGCCTGTGGGAGTGTGGGAGCCGTGGCGGGTGCGATTTAAAATGTGCGCACTACATTGAATATGTCCTTGAAAAAGAAGGCGATATTGCCGCAGTGATTGCCGAACCGATTCGCAGTACGCCTTCTATCCCGTCGCCTGATTACTGGAAAACGGTCAGAGCCGCTTGTGACCGTCATGGCGCTTTGCTCATTTTTGATGAGATCCCTCACGCACTTGGGCGGACTGGTAAAATGTTTACTTGTCAAAATTTTGAAGTCGTGCCCGATATCTTGGTGATTGGCAAAGGCTTGGGCGGGGGGATTCTTCCCGTGGCTGCCTTGATCACACGAGAAGATTTGGATGTCGCGGGCAATCAAGCATTGGGGCACTACACTCATGAAAAAAATCCCGTCGCCGCGGCGGCTGGATTGGCCACCCTCCGTTTTATTGAAGAGCACAATTTGCCGGAACACGCCGCCACCTTGGGGAAATACGCCCTGGCTCGTTTGCAGGCAATGAAGCACCAATATTCTTTGATTGGAGATGTGCGCGGATTGGGATTATTCCTCGGAATCGAACTGGTCAAAGATCGGGAAACCAAAACCCGTGCCAGCGAAGAAGCCGAAACTATCATGTATTCTGCTCTCTCGAAAGGATTGAGTTTCAAACTGACGATGGGAAATATTCTCACCCTCACCCCGCCCCTCACCATCACCAAAGAAGAACTGGATCAGGCATTCGATATTATCGAACAATGTTTGCAAGAAACAAAAACCGCAAAATAATCATTTGGCTTGTCAACCGGCACTTTGCTTGACAGCAAGGTCTGGCTTTCCTTCGTCGAGGGCGTCCTTTTTTTCCAGATTCGGAAAACTGAGCAGAAAATAAAAAAAGAGGAAGCCTCCTCCAATCAGCAAGAGAAACAGCAGGAAAGGATTGCTGTGATAAAACAACCCCGCTAAAACCGCTCCCACAAAATTTCCCATGTAGTGTGAAAAGCTATAAACGCCACTGGCGGTTCCTTTGGTATGAGGCGTCGTCAGACGAGTCAGCAAACTCGGGAAGATCGGCTCAAAGACATTGAATCCCATAAAAAATAGAAACAGCGCGGCAATGGAGAGCGGAAACAGGCTCAATTCTCGTCCTGCCCAAGCCAGGGCAAAAGAAAGCAACAACAACCCCGCCCCTGTGATCATCACCTCTTTAAAACGGTTTTTAGTTTCCGCAAAAATCGCGGCGAGTACCATCGTGATCCCTCCGAGGAGGAGCATCGGGAGGTAGATTTTCCACAAATCCGATTTTCCAAAACCATGTTCAAACAAAATCAAAGGCGTGATGAAAAACGTCGAGGAAAGCCCCATCGTACAGACAAAGGCACCAAAATTGATTTTGAGAAGAGTTCGTATCCGCAGAACCGTTTTGATCATCGACCACGTGTCTTCAGAGGGAGAGGATTTTTCCGGCGTGGGAACCCAAACCAACAAAATGACCAAACTGACCAATGCCATCGCTGTGCTCAAAATGAAAATCCCCGTCAATCCCAGCCAGCTTCCGAGGAAAGGCGCAATGAAAAAAGCACCACCAAACGCCAGCCCGATACTGGCACCCAACCCGGCATTGGCACGGGCACGGACTTCAGGGCGAGTTAGATCCGCAATCAAAGCAAAAACAGCACTGCTGATGGCCCCGGCTCCTTGCAAGAGACGCGCAATAATCATCCAATAAATGTCATCCACCACCGCCGCCATCGCAGACCCCAGCATGAACAAAACCAACCCGAAAGCAATCACCGGTTTCCGACCGATATGATCACTCCAAATCCCAAACGGAATTTGTAAACAGGCTTGTGTGAGAGCATAACCACCGAAGGCAAACCCAATCAACAACGGAGTCGCGCCTTCCAAATCGAGCGCTAACAAACTGAAAACAGGGATGACGAGAAAAAGGCCGAACATTCTAAAAAAGAAGATACAGCTCAAACTGGAAACACTTTTTTTTTCCAAGCCAGTGAACACAGGCTTATTCTTAGATTTTGCCATAAATCAGACTTGTGCAGGTGGAAATTTCGCTAACGGAGATTTGAGTTAAAGGTGGTCGCCAAAGCGATGGTTCAGCGAGATTTTTATACTTGCTTTTGAGGGAAAGAAGCAAGTCTATCCATGACGGAGCAGGGGAAGAGAGCCTCTCGGCAGGAAGACTCTCGATTTTTTGGGGTCAATGGGTAAGTTCAAAAACCTGATCACGCAGTTCCGACCAAATATCCGTCAATGTTTTTTCAGGCGGCAATTCTGTCCAATCCATGATCTGTAAGATGTAATCGCGAATACGGGGTCGTGACAAACCACGACTTTGCCAACCTTCGTAGATTTCATCTTCAGCAGGCGGGAGAGGCTTGCCATCGAGTTTTTTCCGATAAAGGAACTTGACCGCGCTGTCGGGGTTTTTATGGATGAAGTCCACCGTGGATTCTTCCGTCACCCGGCCCGTTCCGAAGACCGCATCCGAATCTTCAACTTCCTCGTTATAATTCTCGGTTCCCATTTCAAGATCCTCATATTCAAGCTCATCAACCGATGGAACCGCCGCTTCGTTTGCTTGCGGTGCTGCCTGTTGTGGTGGCTCCATCTGTGGGGATGCCATCTGAGGGGGTGCCATTTGTTGTGGCCCTGCCCCTCCAGGTGCTTCAATTCCCGGTGCGACGACAGTGCGTTGCCGCTCTAGGATTTCCTGAGTTGGAATCGCCATCACGGTTAGTAACAACATTCCTACGACCGCAAAGGTGAGGCAATAGACAAACCCTTGAAAGTAGAGATTATACTGATTGTTATCGAAATAGTAGGTGGCCTGGCCGGAATAGGTCGAAACCACAAAACTGGTGGTTTCCATCCCTTCATAAAAAAAGAAGCAGCCAAAGAGAGTCGCGCCAATAAATCCGAGGATGCCATAAATGTAAATGTTCAAATAGGTAACTTGGCCCATAGTTTCCCCTTATTTATGCCAATGAATCAGTGGGTCATTCATCGCACTAGCTTGAATAATTTCTGCCAACTTGATTGCTCGCGTGAAATCTTTCTCAAGGCAAGAGGGCAGACGAATGCCTCGCGTATCATGGAGATTACCACCCCTGGCCCCTCCTCGAAGGGGAAGAGAGGAATTTTATTCCATAGTCTGTTTATCGACCAATCTTGAAAAAACTTGAGCCGCATTTTACCTAAAATATCAACCGCTCCCTCGTTTTTTTAGCTTGAAGATTAAAGGGGGAGCGGTTAATTTTAACCCTTGAACCTTGAAAGAAAAGGACGATTGCCCATGTTATTCACCAATTCGCAAAAAATACACGAAGCCCAAAAACAATTGAGCGAACTGCGCCCCATTGTGCTGATGGGTCGCGGGCATTCCGGCACAAGAGTGCTTTCTTGGATGTGTTCGGAACTAGGGGTCAACCTTGGCACCAGTACCACCCTCGCGACTGGGGATGCGGATGATCAGAAATTTACGCAACAAATTAAGAAGATCACCACGAACAATATCGGAAACCGTGTGCTCAAACAAAGCGATCTTCGGGACTTTCAAAAAGCGGTCTTCGGTTATTACACGCGCTTGAATTGCCCTCAAAGCCATTGGGGGTGGAAATTTCCTGAAACCTATTTGATCGCTCCCTACATTGCTGAAACGTTCCCAAAAGCACGTTACATTCATTTAGTCCGTGATGGTCGAGATCTTGCGTTCAAACAGCATTTGACCGACGATCCCAAACGAAAATTAGGCAGAAAAATCCTCGAATCTCAGAATGCGTTAGGCTTGCCTCATCATTTACAAGCCGCAATTTCCTGGGCGTTTCAAGTCGATAATTTTGACGATTTTCGAGAATCGATTCCGCAAGAATCTGTCTTAGATGTCTCGTTTGAAGCAATCTGTTTGCACCCTTATGAGACGGCTCATCAACTCTGCGATTTCTTAGATCTGTCTTTCACAAAAACGTGTGAGACTTATATTCAGGCGCAAATCAATAGCAAAAAAGTAGCCCAATATCAAGAGAATGACCCTCAATTGATCCAAGAAGTTGAAGACCGCATTAAAGACACTTTGATGCGATATAATTATCTTTCATGAGCAAATCTCCTGTTCGTTTGATTGTTGATTCTGATGACCTCTCTCCAGAGTGAATGATGAATATGAAACTGCGATTCTAAAGGATAACGGAGCAGGAGAATAAGATGGCGACACCCAAACCGATCCGCAAAGGCATCAAAAAGAAAAAGTCTTTTAAAGATTCAGGATGGATCTATGTGGTTGCGCCTCTTTTTGTCCTGTTGGGAGGAATTGGAATGATCGGCTATATTACATTCACGTCAGACACGATTCGTGGGAAAGAAAACAAAGCCGCCGGCCAATGGGCTGTGGAGCACTGGCAAACGCCAATCCCTCCTCAGGGGGAACCGCTCAAAGAGCATCAAATGCTGGCACAGGGAATTCGGGCGCAGGATTGCAAAAACTGCCATCTCGACAAGTTTGAGGAATGGTCGACTTCTCTTCATAGCCAAAGCATGGGAGCGGGAATCTACGGGCAATATCTGCAATTTAGCGGATTTGGTAAAGCGGAATGCAATGTTTGCCATGCACCAATGACCGAACAATGGGAGCAAACCCGTAATGCCGAAAAAGAATGGAAAGACAATGCCCTTTTCAATAAACCGCTCTTTGAAGAAGGGATCACTTGCGCCGCTTGCCACCTTCGTCAGCACCAACGGCATGGCCCCCCTTTGAGGCCAGGGAAAGAGTCCCTCTCCCAGGCATTACACGGGGAGCCGGCGCGCACGCCATTTTTTGAAGCAGCAGAATTCTGTCGAGGGTGCCACCAGCATCATGCCAATACCTTGAAGATTGGCGGAAACACTATCGAGAATACTTATCTTGAATGGCTCGAAAGCCCGGCCTTTGAAAAAGGGCAAACTTGCCAAAGCTGCCATATGCCGGATCGGCGCCATTTATGGAAAGGGATTCATGACAAAGAGATGACGGCTTCTGGGGTCACAATCACGCATAGCGTCAGTCCCGACACTCCGAAAAAAGGAACGGCATTCAAAGCAACGCTGACCATTAAAAATACAGGAACAGGGCACATGTTTCCAACCTATACGACGCCAGGTGTTTTCTTAAAAGCCACATTTTTAAACGCGAACGGGGAAGTCGTCCCTCAATTTTACGAGGAAAAAATCATTCAACGTCGCTTGAATATGGATCAAAATCCCTGGACAGAATACTTTGACACTCGTCTTGCACCTAACGAAGCAATGACGTTGGAATTTGATAAAACCGTTCCTCCTGAAGCACACCAATTCATGCTTTGGATTTGGGTGGAACCGGATCACTTTTATGAAGGGTTTTTCCAAACTACGCTAAAAAATGAACCTAACCACAAAGGACGAGAGTTGCTGGAAGACGCGTTACAAAATACGATCAATCGGCAATATTCATTGTTTTCAAAAACGTGGGATGTGAGGTAACATGTCTCTTAAAATTTTCAATAAAGGTGATTATGGAATTTGAACCAGTGATTGGTTTGGAAATTCACACACAATTAGCAACCGCCTCCAAAATTTTTTGTCGATGTTCCACTCAATATGGAGCCGCGCCCAATGCCAATACTTGCCCGGTCTGTTTAGGGTTGCCAGGCGTGTTGCCTGTTTTGAATAAAAAAGTGCTTGAATTTGCGGTACGGTTGGGACTGGCCACTCATTGTACGATTCGCCTCGATTCGCAATTTTCCCGCAAAAATTATTTTTATCCCGATTTGCCAAAAGCCTATCAAATTTCACAATTTGATCGCCCCATTTGTGAGAATGGTTGGCTGGATATTGAAAGCGGCGGCGAAACCAAACGGATCGGCATCACCCGAATCCATCTGGAAGAAGACGCCGGAAAGCTCGTCCACGACGAAGGCGGCGGTGATTCCAGTTATGTCGATTTGAATCGGGCAGGGGTTCCTTTGCTGGAAATTGTCAGTGAACCCGATTTCCGAACCGCCGAAGACGCGAAAGCCTACATGGAGAAAATCCATTCAATCGTCACTTATTTGGAGATTTCCGACGGCGACATGGAGAAAGGCAATCTGCGCTGCGATGCCAACGTCTCCATCCGTCCGGTCGGCCAGGAAGAATTTGGCACGCGAACAGAAACAAAAAACATCAATTCTTTCCGTTTTGTCCAACAAGCGATTGCTTATGAAATCGAACGACAAACCGATCAGGTGCTGGATGGGCATGAAATCACTCAAGAAACTCGCTTATGGAATGCGGACAAAAAAGTAACCTACAGTATGCGTAGCAAAGAAGAAGCCCATGATTATCGCTATTTTCCCGATCCTGATCTGCCCGTCGCCCATCTTTCTCAGGAGTGGGTCGAGGCGATTCAGGCGCAGTTGCCGGAATTGCCAGATGCCAAACAGCAACGTTTTATCAGCGATTATGGTTTAAGAAGTGAGGATGCCGAAAGATTGGTGGCTGATCAAGCGGTGGCTGATTATTTTGAAGAAGTCGTGGCTGGTAAATCAGATCCGAAATTAGCCTTCAACTGGGTCGCTGTCGAGCTTGGGCGGGTGATGAATGAGACGAAAAAAAACATTCGAGAAATCGGCATTGCTCCTGATCAATTGAGCCTTTTGATTGGCATGATTGCGGACCATTCCATTAGTGGAAAAATCGCCAAAACGGTTTTTGAGGAAATGCTCGAAAGTGGCCAATCGCCGCAAGTCATTGTGGAAAGCAAAGGGCTTAAACAAATATCCGATGAAGGCGCATTGGAAAAAATGGTCGCAGAGATCATGGCGAATAATCCCGCTCAGGTGCAACAGTATCGCGAAGGCAAGCACCAAGTTTTTGGTTTTTTTGTAGGCCAGGCCATGAAAGCGTCAAAAGATCAGGCAAATCCTCAAATTGTGACTCAATTATTGAAAGAAAAATTAGATGCGTGAAACCTCATTGATGATGCGTTTGGTTAAAATTTTAGAACCGATTTCGATTCTGTCTCTGCTGGGGTGCGGAATTTGGATCTTTGTGGGAACCCCGATTGAAACGGAAATGGGCTTTTCCCAGAAAATCATGTATCTGCATGTCCCCACGGTGATTGTGACCTACACCGCATTTTTTATTGTGTTTGCTTTCAGCATTGCTTATTTATGGAAGCGAGAAATGATGTTTGATCAAGTCGCCAAAGCTTCTGCTGAAATCGGCTTGATTTTTTGTGGGCTGGTTTTATTGACCGGAGCGATTTGGGGAAAACCAACGTGGGGGACTTATTGGGTTTGGGATGCGCGCCTCACCACGACGCTCTTACTTTTTCTAATCTTTGCTGGATATTTTCTTCTCCGCGCTTTTGCCACCGATCGAGAAAGAGAGGCAAGGTTGGCTTCTGTGATGGGGATCATCGGTTTTTTAGACATCCCGATTATTCATAAATCTGTTGAATGGTGGCGTACGCTTCATCAACCGACAACTTTGTTGAAAGTCAGCGCCACTGGAGAAGCCAAACCCGCGATGCCAACAGAATTGTTGCTCCCTTTACTGGCAACCATGATCGCCATGTTGCTTTTTTATGGTTATCTTTTATTTTTGCGGATTCAAATGGAACAACGTTACCACACCTTGCAAGAAATACTGGCCAATCAAGAAAGAGGGGAATGACGATGCCGATGAATTTAGAATATGTCTTGAGTACTTACGGAATTTGGCTGGTCACGATGATGCTTTATGTCGGGATCATGAGACGCAAATTAAAAGTCTATCACCATGCCTTGGAAAACCTTGAAAAAAAGAGGAAATCATGAAAACTACTTACAAATTTTTAATCGGTGGACTGATCATTTTTGCGGTATTGGCGGCTGTCGCGTTTCAAGGAATGCAAGAGATGACCGTCTTTTTCCATACGCCTGCCGAGATTTTGAAAACCCCTGATGACTTTCAAAATAAAACGATTCGGATTGGGGCATTGGTGCAACCGGGCAGTGTCCGGTGGGACTCCAGTACGCTTGAACTCTCATTCAATGTGACAGAAGATTCAAAACAATTCATTCCCGTGGCCTACCAGGGAGTGAAACCTGATATGTTCCGAGAAGGCCAAGGTGTTGTCGTTGAAGGGAAAATGCAGGGAAATGTTTTTCGAGCGCATCAACTGCTAGTCAAGCATAGTGAAGAATACAAACTCGATGAGAAAACACATAAAGACCGCAAAGATTACTACAAAACCTTGAGCGCTTCTTAATTAATCCAAACGGAAACAATAAATATATAGTAAGGAAATACATATGAAAGATGGTTTTGAGTTAAAGAAATCTCACAGAAAAGGAGAAGGTATTTTCGCCACGAAATTATTTAGGCGTAATGACCTAGTAATGGTTGGAGCCATTAAAGAAGTATTGAATGGGAATCACTCTCATGCTTCACAGGTAGGTGAAAATGAGTATGTGCTTCACGCCGGACTAATCAATAAGGTTAATCATTCCTGTGCCCCCAATTGCGGTATTAGACTAAATGAAACGGGTGCCCATAATTTTGTAGCTATTAAAAATATCAGTGCTGGCGAGGAAATAACCTTCGATTATGCTATGAGAAATTACGGTATTGATTATTTCCCGAGTCAGTGTGCTTGTGGCTCTAAGGTATGTCGCAGTAAGATTACAGGATGGAAAGATTTACCCGATGAAAGAAAAAAAGAATATGAAGGCTTTGTGGCTCCTTACCTGATCAAGTTAGCTACTAAACAGTCTTGCGAAAAAGTTTAGGCCATAAAACGAGGAACTCAAGAAATCTAACAAGCTGCTACTTGGCGACACACTTTACTATTCGCTTTTTGTGTAAGTCGCTACGCTCCCATTTTTGCACAAAAATCCACCCCTCAAATGCTTTCGGCGGCAAAAGCAGGAAGCATTGATTTCTACATCCGTACGGGCCAGAGCCATGTCCAGACGAAACTGCATGGCAATCATTTCGGCTTCTTTCCCCTGGAGTTTCAGGCATTCAACGTAACCATGCAGGCTCCAAACATTGTCAGGATGCTGTGCGGAGCGGCTCAAGGTATTTGACAGGCCCAAATCATCCCGATAAACTTCTTCGGCTTCAGCAATGTGGTTTTGTGCCAATAATAAAGCTCCCAAGGCATGTCTTGGAGGGTGCATCCAGGCCCAAGGTTCCGTATAATCTAAATGGTCATTTAGTGCGACCGCTTTTCTCAAGTGAGCAAAGGCGGCTTCGTAAAAACTTTGATGGTAAGCCAATTCTCCATTCAGCATTGCCTCGCCAATGGCGAGAATATCGAAGGCACTGTTGTTGAAAAAACGACGCGTTGCGGGGATCTGAGGGAGGGCTGATTTGAATTGTTTTTTTTCCTCTTCGGCGTCAGCAAAATGACCCAGCGTGGCATGAGCGATTCCTTTCGCATAATGGTACATGGCGGTGGTCACACAATAAAATTGAGGGTCCGCAGGCATCGCTTCATCGAGAATTTCCTGCCATTTACCAAACCGCACGAACACATGCATTTTCATGGAATAATAACCTTCCAATGTGCTTGCTGTGTGAGTTTTCTCGGTGCGCAAAACTTCCTCAGTCAAAAGAGCCGTGATGCCATTGGCGGCTTTTATCGCCGGTTGATAACGTCCCAGAAACATGGCCGCGTACATCAGGAAGTGGAAATCATGGCAACAGGCAGTTGTGTAAAAACTGAATGGCCCCCTCTCCTCCAAATATTTTTTATCGACAATAACCGCTTTTTCATTGGCCGTGATGGCATTGTAATAATGCCCACAAAGGATATCAATATGAGAGGGCATGTGGAGCAAATGCCCGCCATCGGGAACCAAATTACGCAAGATATCGGCGACAGGGAGGGCTTTTTCGGGATGCGGAGACATCTCCAAAACATGAATATACAGGTGTCCGATGCCAGCGTGCATCTCGATCCCCCGCTCCTCTATAAGGCGCAAACCTTCTTCAAGAACCTGGAGCGCTTCAAGCGTATCCGCGCCTTCTGCGGGTTCGCCGGTGTTGACATCCCACAGCTTCCAGGGAGTGCGGGTAATCATCGCCTCAGCATAAAGAGAGACCACATCAAAATCTTCAGGAAAGGCCGTGTATACTTTTTTCATGCCCGTGGCATAGGCATCCCAACTACGAAAATCCCCTTCACTGACAATCTGCTCCGATTGGTAACGCTCAGTCAGTGCTTGAATCAAGGCTTGTTCAACGGGGGAAGCTCGCTGACTGAGTGCCAACGCTTTTTGAGCAAACTGATAACAAATACCAAGCGCTTCTCGGAGTTCGTCTTTTTCAAACATATCCCAGGTTTTGTTATAAAAAGGGCCATTGGCATAAGCCACCCCCCAATACGCCATCGCGCAATCTTCGTCAAATTCAATCGCCTTGCGGAAACAATAACCCCCTTCTTCTTGATTGAAGGCATAACACCAAATCAATCCGCGATCAAACCACAACTGCGCTTCTGCGGAAGTCGTTGTAATCGGGCGCGTATAATTGCCTAAATCAAAATAACCGTTCATCTTTTATCTCGCTGACAAGGCGGTTCCCAGTTTTTTAAAACGTAAATTTTTATAATAATAAATCCCGTTAGTGAGGAAAATTCGCTTCATTATTGACAACTAGGATACTCAAAAATACGCCTCAGTCGCAAATAACTCAAATTTTAAATTTTTGAGATTGAGATGCTTAGAAGCACAATGCTTTCAATCCTTTACTGATGATGCTCGCTTTATTTTGAATGAATGCGACTGGAACGAAGAATTTTGGAGATGCTTTGGCAGGGGCGGACTTCCTTTTCAGAAAGCCCTTTTTTATTTCAATGGCCAAGGTAATGGGAAAGCCCTTGTCTGAATTGAGCGACCGGATAGCCATGCTCTGCCGACAATTGATACCACTTTTCGGCGGTTTTGTAATTTTGTTCAACCCCTTTCCCGAAATAATATAATTTGCCTAAATAATACTGGGCTACGGCATATCCATTTTCAGCTGATTTTTGATACCAATGGACGGCGGTTTGCATTTTTTTTTCGACCCCTTTGCCATGTTCATACATTTTGGCAATCGAAAACATGCCTTTATTGTATCCATTGTTCGCTGATTTTTCATACCATCGCGCCGCCAGATGAAAATCCTGCTGCGTCCCTTTGCCCTCTTCATAGAGTGCTCCTAAGTGCTCCTGAGCTTCTGCGTGTTCTTGCTGAGCGGCACTGAGATACCAACGGTGGGCTGATTTATTGTCGGTTCTCATCCCTTTTCCCCCCTCATAAATCAATCCCAAACGGTATTGCGCTCCGACATGTCCCTGTTTGGCAGCCTTCAAATACCAGTGAGAGGCAACCTGGAAATCATGAAATCTGCCTTGAGCTAAATCTGCCATCAGCCCCAGATGATACTGAGATCCAGGGTGGTTTTTCCTGGCAGCAACCCGGAACCAATTGTCGGCTGGCGTATGGCGCTGACTATTATAATAAAACAAGCCCAACCGAAATTGAGCCTCTCTGACCCCTTGGTCTGCTGAGCGATGGAACCATTCTTCTCCTATGGGCGCATTGACTGCCGTCCCTTGTCCTGAAAAGTACATATTTCCCAAGTAAAGTTGGGCCTGGGAATGCCCCTGTTTCGCCGATTTTTGAAACCAAACTAAGGCGTTGTCAAAGTTTTGTTCGACTCCCTGAGCAAAAAAATACAAATGCCCCAGATAAAATTGTGCTCTCAAATCGTTTTGTTCCGCAGATTGGCCAAACCAAATGAGAGCTTCCTCAAAATTCTGTGGAACTCCTTGAGCATAAAAATACATATATCCCAGATAAAATTGCGCGTTCGCATACCCTTGTTGAGCGGATTGGCGAAACCATTTTTCCGCTTCTTGATAATTGCGTTCCATTCCTAACGGAAAATAAAAGAGGCTTCCCAAAAAGAATTGAGCCGCCGGATGTCCCTGTTCCGCCGACTTTTGCAGCCACTTTTGAGCTTCTTTGTAATCCTGAGTGACGCCTTCTCCTAGAAAAAATAGACTCCCTAAATAAAATTGCGCTTCCGCCTGATTTTGTTCCGCCGCTTTTTGAAACCAGCGTTGCGCTTCTTGATTGTCACGAGAAACCCCTTCTCCCAGAAAAGACATTCTCCCCAGAAAAAATTGAGCTTCGGGGAGCCATTGTTTGGCGGCTTTTCGGAACCATTTTTCGGCTTCCTGGTAATTTTGATCAACGCCATATCCGTAAAAATAGAGTCTGCCCAAGGCAAATTGTCCCAGGGCATTGCCTTGTTCTGCGGCTTTTCGGAACCATTGCTCCGAGGCTCTATAATCTTTTGTGATACTTTCACCGAGTTGATATTCCTGTTGATAATAAGACAACATTCGAGGATAAGGCGGCAGCTCCGGTTGTTTGAACAGTGCCGGAACTGAAGTGATCGGTCGTGTTAAAACTTGGGAAAGTTTTTTTTGCAGGGTAATCAAATCCATATCCGCGCCACGAACCTGAGAAAAATTAACCAGAAATGCCGCCATGCCTAATAAAAATATTCTGAACATAATCCTCCTCCAAGAGGGGGTGCATTGAGAGGGAGTTCCCTATGAAACGATTTGCCACCGGGTCTGTTTCGGGAGCTTCTATACTATTTATAAGTATTTATAAGATTTGGACAAAGGTAGGCAAGTAAAATTTTTTAATAAAATTTTGGCAGGTGCTCAGGCAAGCAATGTTTCTTTGGCATTCTTGAGCGTTGGATCGATCTTAACGGTTCCCGCCACACCACAAAATTGATGATCTCGCAGTTCCCAGAATCCATTTCAGATTACCGGAAAAAGTTGCAATTCTCTGCCAGAAATGAGATGAATTCCCAGTTTCTAGTCTCGTTTTAAAAAAAATATCAATCACTGAATTTTATCTAAAAAAACCACCCAAGAGAGGATCAAAATTATGGCTGATTTAGAATTAACTCATCAAGACGGAATTGCAACCTTGACATTGAATCGACCCGAAGCGAGGAATGCCTTGAGTATGGAGATGCGCTCGATGTTGTGCGATGCTCTGCATGACATCGAAAACGACTCATCTGTGCGTTGTGTGGTCTTGCAAGGGGAAGGTGAGCATTTTATGGCAGGTGGGGATGTGAAAAATATGTCACAAACCTTCGAGCAATCTCCCGAAGAGATCAAAAAACAATATGTCCTCCGAATTCATGACTTGCATCCGATCATGTTTGCCATGAGGCGCATGCCAAAACCGATCATTGCCAGTGTGCGAGGAGCTGCGGCAGGGGCGGGAGTGAGTATTGCTTTGGCATGTGATTTAGTGGTTGCCTCCGAAGATGCCTTTTTTACATTGGCCTATTGCCATATCGGAACCTCCCCCGATGGCTCTTCAACCTTTCACCTCCCTCGGACCGTCGGGATTAAACGAGCGATGGAAATCACCCTCCTAGGGGATCGTTTCAATGCTGAAACCGCCAAGGATTGGGGATTGATCAATTTTGTGGTTCCCACCGAAAGCCTCGTTGAAGAAACCGACAAATTGGCAAAACGCCTCGCAAACGGCCCTACGTTTGTTTATGGGCAATCCAAAGCCCTGCTCTATCGTTCCCTCGAAAGTCAATTTGAATCGCAACTGCAAGCCGAAGGAGAAGCCTTTGCCCAATGTGCTTCCCGTCAGGATTTCCGTGAAGGCGTGACCGCATTTGTCGAAAAACGGAAGGCCGTTTTTACAGGAAATTGATGGTTGGTTGACTGAAGAGCAGGCACTGCTAAAAAGATAATCTTGCGGAGAAGAAAAGAACTGATCCAGCAATTCCCAGTTTGAGCTTCAAGATTGATCACGATTTGTGTAATTTAGTTGATGTTGAAGCCTCTTATCAGGTACAATGTCGCTTGAACCATCCCGATCCAGATTTTGATAAATCTATTTCGCCCTGTCTAAAAATTATTTTTTTGAAAACTTCAACCACTCCGTAAAAAGATTGGTTGAGGCTCGCTTATCTTTTGAAGAGGAGTACCGGTTATGCCAAAAATTCAAGCCATTCTTTTGTTTTCTGTTTTTTTCCTCAGTTTGATCGTGCCTGCTATGGCTCAAACCCCTCAGGAAACACCGCCTCCCGGTACGACAACCGCAGGGCCGGAGGGCAGTGAAATCACACCGGATGAAGATTTTTCTCAAGGAGAAAACCTCGGCATTGGCGTTACTTTCGGACAAACGTTCCTCACTGGGGATGATGCCGGAAATAAAACGGGTTTCAATAACGCTGTTGGTCAAGGTGTTTTTCTGACTTACCGTTATCGAGAAAGATTGAATGTCGCTTTAAAATATTGGACCAGTCAGCATGATGGCCGTGAAAAACCCACCGGGGATTTGAACCGCTCTCATGTCACTATCGAATTGGAAACTTATCTCTTTCGAGGACTGTTTTCTCCTTATGGAATCGGAGGCGCAGGGGTTTATTTTTCAGAATTCAGTCCCAGTTCAAAACAAAAACGAACCGGGATCAAATCCAGCTCTGTGAGCACCTTTGGAGTGCTTATCGGAGGTGGGGTTGATTTTGAAATTCAAAAAAATTTCGTGCTGGGTCTAAGTGCCATTCAACATTATTCTTTCAAACGCCGAAATTCGGAAAGAAAAGTTGATGAAGCTGGGCCTGTCAGGACTGTTAGTTTGTCTGCAAAAACTTATTTTTAATCACTATTGATGCAAAGAGGAATGATGAGAACGTCACTATTTTTTCTAATTTTGGGATTGTTGTTGAATTTTGTGCTCAGTGCTTGTGGCCCGAAGGCTTTCACTAAAGGGAAATATATTGATCCCAATCAAATCACCTTACTCTCTGATAAATTCAATGAAAATGATATGCAACTGATTGTCAAAAAGCTGGTCAATAGCCTCATTCGAGATGGTGCTATTGGGACTTTGAAGGAAAAACCAATCATCGCCATCAGCAGAGTCACCAATCGCACCGATGAGCATATCGATCTGAAATTATTGACAGACAAGCTCAGAAAAGAATTGATCGCCAATCGCCGTTTCCGCTTCATTGATGTCAGTTCTCGGGAAAACTTACAGAAAGAATATGATTACAATAAAACCTCCGGCAATGTTGATCAAACCACGGTGAAAAGCCCCCAGCAAATCGCAGTACAATTTTTGATCTCTGGAGATATTGGAAGCTACATTCAACAGGTCGGAGACGACAAATTGATTTACTACAAACTGACCCTAAACTTAACCGATACGAAAACCAACGAAATCATTTGGAGCGATGACAAAGAAGTGAAAAAACGTTTCAAAAAACAAACGTTGGGGCTTTGATGATTGGAAAAGGAAAGAGATGAAACAAATCAGCTGGGATGAATTTGAGCAAGTGGAATTGAGGGTGGGAACGATTGTCGCTGTGGAAGATTTTCCTGAGGCACGGATTCCCGCTTTTAAAGTCAAAGTGGATTTTGGTTCAGAAATAGGGATCAAGAAATCCAGCGCAAGGATCACCGATTTATACAGCAAAGAAACGTTGCTTGGAAAACAAATCATCGGGGTTGTCAATTTTCCGAGCAAACAAATCGGCCCCATGAAATCCGAATGTTTGATCACCGGTTTTTATCAGGAGGATGGCGCCGTGGTCTTAGCAATTCCGGCAACAGCAGTCCGCAATGGTTCTAAACTCGCTTAAACGCTTCATAAAAATTGATAAAGGGAATCTTCATGAAAATAGGATTTGCCGGGATGGATCTACCGGAAGGCAAGGTCAAGTATCAGGATCAAACATTGCTTGCCTTAGAAAAGAAGGATAAACCGAAAAAGGTGGTTCCTTATTTTGCAGAATTGATCCGGGATGAATTTGTGCAGTCCGAAGCGATTGTCGTTCCTGCTGAAAATATTCTGGATTTATTGATCCTCGATATGGAGAAAATTGAGACACGCTTGAGCCGCCTCACGGATGAGGGAGAGCAATCACTGATGAAAAAGTGTTTGCAGAATCTGGAAAATGAAATCCCACTTTGCGAAGTAGAATTCAATGAAGAAGAAAGCAATTTACTCAAGGAAACTGCGCCTTATAGCTTCAAACCCGTTGTCCAAATCGAAGGAGAGATGGAGCTCAACGCCATCATTGCCTTGGCTTTGGAAAAAGCAAACTATATGTTTTTTTATACCTCTGGCCCTCCCGAAGCCCACGCGTGGTTGGTACAAAAAGACTCCGATATTGTGACGTGTGCTGGTAAAATCCATTCCGATCTTGCCCGCGGCTTTATTAAAGGGGATGTCGTCAGTTTTGAAGATTATATGACCTGTCATAATTTCAATGAATGCAAATCAAAAGGGGTCGCCAAACTGACCAATCGCGATTATATCGTGCAACCGAATGAAATCATTGAAATCCGCTTCAATGCGTAGGAATGCTTGGCGGCAAAAGAAAATCACCACAACGATTCATGCGGGTGGCCGAGTTGAAGGTCAAGCAGCAATTTTTTTAAGAGGTGAGGCGTATCGGTGATGATGCCGTCAACATTCATCTTGATCATCGTTTTCATCTCTTCTTGGGTATTGACGGTAAAGACATTGAGAGAAATGCCGGCTTGATGGACGTGATCAATATCTTCCAGCGAAACTCGCCAATAGTGAGTATTATAAGAAACGGGTCGAATTTCCTCGATCAGCTCTAGTTTTTTTTCGATGCCGCGATCCAGCAAAACCACCTGAGGTGCCCCAGAAATTTGATTCAAACGTCTCAAGCAATCAGGCTCAAAGGAAGAAACCACCACGCTATCTTTCATCCCCCTTGCCCGAACCAATCCCGCAATTTGTTTTTCAATGGAATCTGGAGTTTCCTTTTCTTCATAGGCGGCAGGCTTGATTTCAATATTCAGTTTTGCTTGATCGCCGATCAATTCCAACACCTCTTCCAGCAGAGGAATCCGTTCTCCTGAAAATTTCTGATCAAACCAGGAACCGGCATCCAGTGTTTGCAATTCTTTCCAGGTGTGATTTTTAATCAAGCCGCTCCCTGGGACGGTTCTTCCTAAAATATCATCATGATGGACCACCACTTTGCGGTCTTTGGTCATGTGGACATCCAATTCAATCATATCGACACCAAGCGCCAAGGCTTCTTTGAAAGCAATCATGGTGTTTTCCGGGAATTGGTCGTTGAACCCACGATGGGCGATAATTTCGATTTTTTTTTGCATAATTTCAACTTTGTATCCGGTTTCCATTTTGGGAATCAAACAAATGCAATTTGTCTGACGTGACAGAAAGTGGCAAATTCATCCCTCTTTCCAAATGATGAATGCCAGAAAGACGCACAATAAAGTCCGTATCAATCTTGCCAAGGTGCCCATGAACCAAAGTATCAGCGCCGAGGGTTTCGACCATATCGACTTTCAAGTGCATCATGGCAGCTTCGTCTGCGACCACTGTGAAATGCTCAGGACGAATCCCAAGCGTCACTCGATTTCCAGCACGATTGCTCAAGGGATTCTCTCCCAGAGAGAGGCTCGTTGCATTAACAAGCTCGACTTTGCTTCCGTCACCATTCACTTGCGCGCTGAAAAAATTGATCGCTGGAGAACCAATAAAACCCGCGACAAACTTGGTCAGCGGGCGTTCATAAACTTCAAGAGGTGATCCAATCTGAGCGGCGTTGCCATTGTCCATCACAATCAAACGATCTGCTAGCGTCATCGCTTCTATTTGATCATGAGTCACATAAATGCTCGTGATTTTCAGACTTTCATGGAGCTGTCTCAATTCAAACCGCATCTGAACCCTCAGCTTAGCGTCAAGGTTGCTCAACGGTTCATCAAAGAGAAAAACTTTCGGTTCTCGGACAATACAACGTCCCATCGCAACTCGCTGTCGTTGCCCTCCAGAAAGCTGTCTCGGTCGGCGTTGCAGCAATTCGCCAAGCTCTAAAATTTTTGCGGCGTTCTGCACTCTTTCTTCGATTTCTTTTTTGGGCAATCCACGAATCTTGAGGCTATAGGCCATATTTTTATAAACCGTCATGTGCGGATAAAGGGCATAATTCTGGAAGACCATCGCCATATCGCGTTCCGCTGGTTCGAGATCATTGACGATCTTATCAGCAATACTGACACTGCCCCCAGTGATGACTTCCAATCCGGCAATGACACGCAAGAGGG
>WASW01047459.1_pt1 | contig 22965 bp, 22 predicted proteins | sample 5698521 | NCBI WGS metagenome assembly WASW01 (sample SAMN11175560, study PRJNA528189) | sponge metagenome | isolation source: marine sponge | host: Leucetta | place: Antarctica: Western Antarctic Peninsula, King George Island | collected 2013-01
TCAAAACATACGCATCAAGCACATCAAACCTGCAAAATTTGCCCACACAACCCCCGGCAATCAGCTACCTGGGCAGTTACTGTTTTTTAATCTAACGGCACTCGGCGGGAATAATCTGACTTAGAGACCTTACGTCATTATGGGCGGCGAGCGATAAGTTCAATTTCCACATTTGCATAAAGTGGTAACGCGGCAACGCCTATCGTTGTACGGGCCGGGTAAGGTTCGCTAAATTTTGTTTCGTATACCCCGTTCATCGCGGCAAAATTTTCCATATCAGTCAAAAATACGTTAACCTTGACGACATCTGCCAAACTCAGGCCACCCGCACCAAGCACAGCTTCCAGATTGTCAAAACATTGTTCGGTTTGCGCTTCAATGCTGCCGTCAACCAATTGTCCTGTTTCTGAATTGATGGGTGTTTGTCCTGACAGGAAGACGAGGCCATTTGTATCAATACCATGTGAATAGGGGCCGACAGCGACGGCATTCTGCGCTGTGATGTTTTTTCGCGTCATTTACAGGTTACCTTACGGGTCTGGTCGGTTAAGGGGCATACTTCTATGATCGGCTTGCGAATTTCGCGCGGTCACATTAGACCGGATGCAAATCGCAGAAAAATTTGAATCTAATCAAAATGGCATTACAGTTCAAACCAACGAAATGTGTTTGAAATTATTAACTATTTTACTGCATCATTTTATTCAAGTATGAATACATGAATATATTAGGGCGTTATTGGGGAGTGGCTTGGATATGCTCGGCGTGACAACAATACAAAAACATCGGTCTCGTGCTGGTCGTAACGGTATGATGACAATGACCTTGCTGGCCGGTAGTTTGCTCGCTGGGTGCTCTCAGGTTCCGGACGCCGTTAATCCAGTAGAATGGTATAATAGTTCCGTTGAGTTCTTTTCTGGCGAAGATCAGCCTGCCGACTCAGCAACGGGTGGTAATCAGGTGGCCCGCCAACCGGTACCTGGTGCAAATCAACAATTTCCGGATCTTGTATCGGTTGATCGGAAACGGCAGTTGGACCAGGCACGATCCCAAGGTCTTGTTGCAGATGTCGAAGGGCGGAAGTATGCGCCTGCTGTCACCCGGCAGGGTGAGGCCGTAAATGTGTTAAATGCGCCGCCTGCAAAACCACCTGCACCCTCAGCGGTCGCATCTATCTCGTCTGCTGCGCCAGCTCAACCAACGCCGCCCGCATCGCCAACGATTACAGTGACATCGACTGATGTTTCGGCCAGTACCGCGCCATCCGCTATGGTCTCCGGCGACGGACTGTCGACAACCAGTGGCCAGCAAGATTTCCAGGCTAAGATGGTTCAGCGTTTGGCTGAAATCAGGGCGCGCGCACGTCAGGGGTCAGGGCTACCGGCGCTAGAAACGCAGACGGCTTCATTTGAATTTTCTGATACCGTCGTGATATCGTCTGATGGGGTGCAATCGGGATTAATTGCTCCGGCACCTGTGCAAGCTCTACCAGTAAGTAATAGCGTGAGTTATATTCAGCGTCCCGTGCAACCATTAAACAACGGAGCTGTTCGGGTGGCGACAATCATGTTTAATAATGGCTCGTCCGTATTAAGTGCGCGCGACCGGTCAATTCTTGCCAATGTTCGGAAAATTCAAAAAGAACGTGGCGGCCGCCTTCGGGTGATTGGGCACGCATCCAGCCGCACGCGCAGTACGGATCCTGTACGTCACAAAATGATCAACTTTAAAGTGTCGGCGGCCCGCGCTGATTCCGTCGCAAAAGAGTTGCTGCGTCAGGGCCTTAACAAGTCATCTCTTCAAGTAGACGCCGTGTCCGACAGCACTCCTGTGTATTTTGAGTTTATGCCAACAGGAGAAGCCGGTAACCGGCGCGCTGAAATTTACCTGGAAAGCTAGGTTTAGTCCTGAAATTCGCTTGAGAACTCACGGCAGTTCTGGCATTTCATACCTATGGACGCAGAATTTCACAAAATAAGACGGTTGCCGCCGTACGTGTTCTCGGAAGTTAACGCAATGAAGGCCCGCGCGCGCGCCAATGGTGAAGATATCATTGATTTTGGCATGGGTAATCCGGACCAGCCGCCGCCTGAACACATCATCGAGAAGATGCGTGAAACGCTGCTCGACCCAAAGGTCCACCGGTACTCAAGCTCAAAAGGAATTCCCGGCCTGCGCAAGGCATTGGCGGCGTATTATGGTCGCCGATTTGGCGTTGAGGTCGACCCGGACCGCGAAACCATTGTTACGCTTGGGTCGAAAGAGGGACTGGCGAACCTGTCGTCGGCGATAACGACGCCGGGCGATGTTATTCTGGTGCCGAACCCGAGTTACCCGATCCACCCTTTCGGTTTTATTATTGCCGGTGCTGCCGTTCGGAACATTCCAGTATCACCGGACGAGACGTTCTTCTTAGCCCTGGACCGGGCTGTTCGCCATAGCGTACCCAAACCAACGGCCGTCGTGATTAATTTTCCCAACAATCCAACGGCTGAAGTCGTTGACCTGGCGTTCTACGAACAAGTTGTTGATTTTTGCCATTTTCACGGCATTTACGTGCTCTCGGATCTCGCTTATGCGGAAGTCTATTTTGATGGCAATCCACCGCCGTCGATACTGCAAATTCCCAAAGCCTGGGACATTGCCGTTGAGTTTACGTCGCTCAGTAAAACCTATTCCATGCCGGGTTGGCGTGTAGGTTTTGCGACAGGAAACCAGCGCTTGATTGATGCCCTGACACGGGTCAAATCCTATCTTGACTACGGTGCGTTTACGCCGATCCAGGTCGCTGCGACAACCGCACTAAACGGTGATCAGAGCTGCGTAGACGATATGCGTGCACTCTATAAGGACCGCCGAGATGTATTGATCGAGGGGTTGCATAATGCAGGCTGGGACGTGCCGTCGCCAGCAGCGACGATGTTTGCGTGGGCACCAATTCCCAAACAGTTCGCCCATCTGGGATCGATTGAATTTTCCAAACTCCTGTTGAGTGAGGCCAAGGTCGCGGTCGCGCCGGGCATTGGATTTGGCGAACACGGAGACGGATTTGTGCGTATCGGTCTTGTTGAAAATACCCATAGAACGCGTCAGGCGATACGCAATATCAAGGCGTTTCTGTCGTCCAGCACCGGCTAAATAACTCATTGAGGATGAACAGGTTATGTTAACACCCCTAAACGTTGGAATAGCAGGCCTTGGCACTGTTGGTGCCGAGGTTGTGCGTATCCTGGCCGTTAACGCCGGCACCATTTCCGCCCGGGCCGGACGAGCAATAACAGTAAAGGCTGTTTCGGCACGAAATCGCAGCAAAGATCGCGGCGTCTCTTTCGATGGGTTAACCTGGTACGAAAATGCCATCGATATGGCGTCCGACGCCAATCTAGATGTTGTTGTTGAGTTGATTGGTGGCTCAGATGGTATTGCCAAAAACCTAGTTGAAACAGCACTTTTGCATTCCAAACACGTGGTCACTGCAAACAAGGCACTGGTCGCGCATCATGGATTAGGGCTTGCTGCGGCGGCGGAAAAATCTGACGTCTCACTGGCTTACGAGGCTGCGGTCGCGGGCGGTATTCCGATCATCAAGGCGCTGCGTGAAGGTCTTGCTGCCAATACAATTGACGGCGTGCACGGAATTTTAAACGGCACCTGCAACTACATTCTGACCAATATGACAGAGTCCGGACGCCCGTTTGATGAGGTTCTTGCAGAGGCGACCGCGCTTGGTTATGCCGAGTTGGACCCCAGTTTTGACGTTGGCGGTATAGATGCAGCGCATAAACTTGCGATCCTTGCGAGCGTCGCCTTTGGTACGGAAATTGACTTTGCGTCAGTCTATGTTGAAGGCATTGAACACGTCTCTCCGGTCGACATTCATTTTGCCAAAAAGCTCGGTTACGGTATTAAACTGCTCGGCGTTGCAAAGCGGCGCGCGGATGGAATTGAACAACGCGTTCACCCCTGTATGGTCCCCGTGGACAGCCCCATCAATCATGTGTCGGGTGTCTACAACGGGGTTGTCGTTGATGGTGACGCGGTTGATACAACGCTATACGAAGGGCGCGGGGCAGGGGCAGGACCGACCGCATCGGCCGTCATTGCAGACATCATTGATATCGCGAGAGGTGCTAACGTTCCCGCATTCGGCGTAAAAACCAATTGTCTCAAGGCAACTAAAACCGTTCCGATGCTGGATCATATTGGTCCTTATTACGTTCGCTTGATGGTCGTTGATGAACCCGGTGTGTTTGCCGATATTGCGTCGTGCTTAAAAAACAACAATGTATCGATGGGGTCTGTCCTTCAGCAATCACGCGATCCTGGGGAGCCGGTTGCCGTTGTCATGACCGTGCATGAGACGCCGGAGAAAGCGATGGTTAATGCGTTGGTGGAAATGGCGGCTCTAGACGTTGTCGTTGAGCGCCCGATTATGATACGTATCGAAAGTTTTTCCGACTGACCCGGTCCGCTTGAAAAGGTTGGTACGGGTCGATAAATGGGTCAGATTAAGCATATGAACACAAATTCTATCATTGACCGTAACCTCGCTATGGAAACTGTCCGGGTTACCGAGGCTGCTGCCCTTGCTGCCATCGATCTACTGGGCGGCGGCGACGAAAAGGCGGCGGATCAAGCTGCTGTACAGGCCATGCATGACGCTCTTGGCAACATGATGATCAACGGCACCATTCGTATTGGTGAAGGCCCGGAGGGCGGCGTTGATAAATTATATACTGGCGAGGCGATCGGCTCCGGCGAGGGCCCGAACGTTGATGTCGCGGTCGTACCGCTTGAAGGAAAAAGTATTGTCGCCCGCGGTGGTCCCAATGCGTTATCGGTTATTGCCATGGCGGAAGATGGTGGGTTTTTAAGCGTTCCGGATCTTTATATGGAAAAAATTGCCGTTGGTAGCGGATTGCCGGACGGTATTGTCGACCTTGACCTTGAGCCTGACCAAAATCTTAAAAACCTGGCTGAGGCCAGAGGGTGTAAGATATCGGATCTTCTCGTTTGCCTGCTTGATCGGCCGCGGCACAACAAACTCATTGGAAAAATTCGCGATGCCGGAGCCCGCATTCGCCTGATCCTCGACGGCGACGTCAGCGGCGTCATTCAGGCCGCGGAAAGCGATAGCGGGGTTGATGTCTATATGGGCATTGGCGGGGCCCAGCAGGGTGTTTTGGCGGCTGCGGCATTGCGCGGCGTTAACGGGCAGATGCAGGGACGCCTCGTTGTCCGTAACGCTGACGAGGGTGCCAAAGTCAAAGATGCCGGTATTGAAGATCCAGGCCGCAAATATTCAGTCACTGAAATGGCATCGGGTAATGTCACCTTCGCGGCGACTGGGGTTACTTACGGGCCAATGCTGGACGGTGTCAAAATAACGGCCCGCGGTGCAATTACAAAATCGCTGGTCATGCGCTCGTTAAGCGGCACCATTCGGTATATCGAAGCCCGTCACAAATTTGGTAAATGGACTGGAGATGCCTGACGCAACACCTGAAGGGACTCCTGCGAAAACCTCTCCCAAACCGCTGCTTGGCGTAGAGGCCTCTCTCAGCGGTAAACGGTGGGTTCAGCGTCCCGTCAATGAACGCATGGCATTGATGTTATCCCAGCGCCTCAATCTTTCAGAAATAGTCGGACGGGTGCTCGAATCCCGCGGCATCACACTTGAGAACGCCGCTTCCTATCTATCTCCCACCTTAAAACAAGATTTGCCCGACCCCAGTATCTTGACCGATATGGATATCGCCGCCGAGCGGATTACCAGCGCTGTCATGCAGGGTGAACAGATTGGTATTTTTGGTGACTATGACGTTGATGGGGCAACCTCTTCGGCGCTGCTTAAACGGTTCCTGGATGCCGTCGGTGGGCGAACCAAAATCTATATTCCGGATCGCATGAAAGAGGGCTATGGCCCCAATGGTCCGGCGATGCTGGAACTAAAACAATCCGGCGCATCCGTGGTGATCACGGTTGATTGCGGCACTATGGCGCATGACGCCCTGACCATTGCCAAGGATGCCGGACTTGATGTCATCGTCGTTGATCATCATGCGGCGGAAGCCAAACTGCCGCCGGCGGTCGCCATTGTTAATCCCAATCGGATCGATGATACCAGTAACCAGAACCAGCTGGCCGCGGTCGGCGTTGCCTTTCTGGTCATCGTTGCGGTTAACCGTGAATTGCGCAACGCCGGATGGTATAAAACCAGAACGGCTCCCGATTTAACCCAGTGGCTTGATATTGTGGCGCTGGGGACGGTCTGCGATGTGGTCCCGCTAACCGGCGTTAACCGCGCGTTCGTGACCCAGGGCCTGAAAGTCATGGCGGCGCGGCGTAATCCGGGACTGCGCGCATTGGCCGATGTTGGCCGGGTTGATGAGGCGCCGGGGACGTTTCATCTTGGATTTGTTCTGGGGCCCAGGGTCAACGCGGGTGGGCGGGTCGGCGCGTCTGAACTGGGCGCAAGACTACTATCAACAGACGATGTTGCAGATGCTACCGAGATTGCCCATCGTCTCGACGGATTTAACACTGAACGCAAGGCGATTGAAGATATCGTGCTTCAGGGCGCTATCGATCAACTGGAGTCCGGTGCGTTCGATGATGCCCGCGACGCCATTGTTATCGCCGCTGGTGAAGGCTGGCACCCCGGCGTTGTTGGTATTGTCGCGTCTCGCTTGAAAGAACGCTATAATCGCCCGGCCTGCGTAATTTCCCTGAATGGCGATACGGGAACCGGGTCCGGCCGCTCGATCACGGGTGTCGATCTTGGTGCCTGCGTCATCGCGGCGCGTCAATCGGGTTTGTTGCTTAAAGGGGGCGGCCACCAGATGGCGGCAGGGTTCAGTGTTGCGCGGGATAAACTGAAAGATCTGCAGGCGTTTCTTAATGAGCGTATTGACCAGCGGGTCGAGCAGGAAGGTATAATTCCGACCTTGTCTGTCGATAGCGCCATCAGCCCCGGCGGTATCACCGTTAAAATTATTGAAGAGCTTGAACAGATCTCCCCGTTTGGCTCTGGTAACCCGGAACCCCGGTTTGTTATCCCTTCCGTGCGCATAGCCCATGCATCCGTCGTCGGCACCGACCATCTGCGCCTTGATTTGGAAAACCCCGGCGGTCAGCGCGTCCGCGGCATCGCCTTTCGCTGTATGGATAGGCCCCTTGGTCAGCAATTGCTGCAGCACAGCGGCAAACCGTTCCATCTGGTCGGCAAACTGCGCCTCAATAACTGGCAGGGCCGCAGTTACCCGCAAATCCAAGTTGAGGACGCCGCGCCGGCATGGTGAGAATGCGCAGCCGCACTGTTTTACCGCGGTTGTACCGATCAGTGCTGAAATTAATCAGCCCTTACGTCTCTTTGAAATCTCTCTATAGAGGGCCTCTGGACTCACGCCAATCTGCACTGCGATGTTTTTCCACTGTCCTTTTGACGGTAAGTCACCGCCGTTCCAAGCGAGCCATCCATCCAGTCGATCTGCTACCGTTCTGCGTGATAGAATATCTATTTGGCTTCGTGCTGATTGAACTTCTCGTGCCAGATGAGCGGCCCAGGCGGATGACAAATCCTTGTCCTGCTCAAGGCGTTTGAACACGGTAGCTTTCTGAAACGAGAAAATTTTTGAGGGTAATTTTACGACGGCATCACAATGGTAAATGTCGCTATACAACGATGCCTCGGCCAGAAATGACTTCCGTCCGGCGCGTTGAAGCACAATTGACGTTCCATTGGGGTGGTGACGGATGAGTTCAACCAGTCCGTCCTCAACCATATAAACTGATTTTACGGGATCATTTTGATGGAACAGCCATGTTCCTTGATCAACTGCTCGCGGTTTTCCCGCGCCAGTGATGAGTTTCTCAGTAAAATTATATAACATGATATCTATCATGTTATATTTTTAGGAGATGTGGCAACCTCTTACTGTCGAAACCAGAAATCAAAGGCGCTCAAAATGAAACACACGGTATTTTTGTTGTTCTTGGTGTTGCTCATTAACCCTGCTTACGCCACTGAGTCCACGCATGGCGGATCCTCAAAATATGCAGGACAGGAAAAACGCGCCGTCAAGAGTCTCTCTTCTGATGATATCAAAGAATTACAGAGGGGCGGCGGATGGGGATTGGCCAAAGCCGCTGAATTGAATGGCTATCCGGGGCCATCACACCTGCTCGAGATGAAAGGTCGGATTTCGTTAACCAGCGAACAGGTAACCATCATCGAAACGTCATACAAACAAATGAAAGCGCGGGCTATTGAACTGGGTGAGCGCTTGATCACTCAGGAACAGGCACTTGAAAATCTGTTTCAAAACGGCTCCGTCAATCCTGATACTTTACGGTCTTCCCTCACTAAGATCGAAAATACAAGAATGGAGCTAAGATATACGCATCTGGTAACGCATTTGGAAACACCTGAAATTCTGTCGAAAAACCAAATTGAAAAATACAACGCACTGAGGGGGTATTCTAATCCTGATCCATGTGCCCAAGCCCCCGAAGGACACGACGCCGAGATGTGGCTGAGGCACAATGGCTGCACGTAATCGGCATTCTCGCATGCGCGTGAATAAGTGGCCCGCACAGTAAACTGGTTGTTGTCTACGCCGCGCTGGGGTGGCTCAATATTTACTGGCGCTCAATCTCGCTTCTTACCTAAAACGTTTCCGGCGATTTTTGGTTCGCCGGAAACGTTTAAACTCACCGGTATGGTTGTAAGGCTGTGTTTGTTAATTGACCCGTTTTTTCCGATTTAATTTTAGTTTGAATATTTACTTTGCAGACAACCAAGTAGTGCTTTGTAAATGGGATCGCAGAAGTCTGCGACAGCAGGATTATCGTTTTCCCATGAACTCGACCATTCAACGAACGTGCCTTCACCGATGGTTATGGGTGAGATTTTTATTGTGCCGCGGTATCCGGCAAGTGTGTCTTTTGAAAGAACCTCAGGTCCGTCATCAATACTGTAGATAATTGTTTGGTCGTCAGTATTTACCTCTTGAAGGGTTTCATGAATGGCGCCGTTTATAATGCGTTTGGCGCCAATTTTCGTCGCGCTTTTGTCGCCAACCACGTCGACGCTTTCAACCACGCCTTCGGCCCAGTCCATATTGTGGAAATTTGTTAGCGCGGTCCAGATTTCACTGCTATTCGCGGAGACGACACAGCTGTTATAAGTTGACATTTTGATAGCTCCCAATTGTTCAGTAGCTAACCCCTTGTTAGCTGACGGGGAGACCCTAACAAGGGGGCCCGGAAACCGGCATAGGGGAAACCCCCTAATGTGCAAAGATTCCGTGTTTCATGGCAAAAAGCGCTGCTTGCGTGCGCCCGGATGTTTTTGTTTTTCTATAAATCTGCGTTAGATGATTCTCAGCCGTTTTCGGCGATATGCCAAGATCATCCGCTATTTGGTTATTCCCCATGCCGCTGATCAGGCACCGTAGTATATCAATCTCGCGGGACGTCAGCCCCGCCGGATATACAATGTTAGCGGCCTGTTTATCGTGACCACAGACCTTTAACAAAGCCTGCACAGCCTGAGAAGGAAACCGTCCCTGCGTAACTTCATCCAGCATTTTATCTGCCGCGTCGTCAGGGGTATACGCCTTGCGCCAGGAACGCCGGTTAATCAGCGCGCAATAAACATCTGCCACGGCCAGACAGGATGCCGCCACGTCTTCCAGGCGGCCACGTCGATGATACCCACTCGCGTCCTGGCGTTCATGAACGCTGTCAGCAATCGCAACTAAATCCGCGAATATTTCGGTTTCCGCCAAAATGCTTTCCGTATGAAAACTATGGCGCTCAGCTTCACGCCTTTCGGAGCTGGTGAGTTCGCCGTTCTTTTCCCATACACGGTTGGGAACGGCGGCCCGGCCAATGTCGTGCAGAAGCCCCGCCAAATATACCTTTTGCCGCTCTTCCTGAGGCATGTTCAATTCCGTCGCCACCCGCAACGCCAAACTGGCAACCGCCCGCGAATGGCCCAGCATCCAGCCTGATTTCTGATCGACAAAATCTGAAAAATTCTCTGCTATTTCCGTCCTCTGGGCCGGGCCGATATAAATCGGCTCTCCCGGTTCTTCGGCCAGATACAAGTCCAAAGCTGAAGAGACATTCATGCTGGAGAAAATTTCTTCCGGATCGTTCAAAAACAGATCGCATAAGTCCGGATCGAATTGTCCGCCGCGGCGCTGCCCTAGTGTTTCAATACAAGCGGGAATCCCGCCCGTTCTACGGAAAAGCTCCACGGTAATGGCCAAAGTGCATAGGCGGGAAATTTCCGGTACCTCGGCTCCTGCAGGACCCGGGTAATTACCATCCCACCGCCCATATCGGTGCCGTAGCAAAACCGCGGTTTGAGCCGGAACAGGAAGCTCCGCCGATAATAACTCCGCCTGGGCGCAGTGGTGAACGGTCAGGGTCGGAATGACATCGATACCCTCACATATAGCGTCGATGAATGTTTGTTTTTCGGCCTCCGATACGGCCGGATTAAAATTGTCTTCAAGCGATTTTCTCAAGGCTACCGGATCACGCCAATCGCATAACGACATTGCATAAGCGGCCTGATTGTCTTCGCCAAATGCCAGCTCTGAAACGTCCGTTGATGTGGAGGTGCAGCCGATAAAAGCCAAGGTCGTACCAAAATAGAGGGCCTTAAGATCGCTCGTCGATAACCCTTTTTTGCGGCCGAGGCGAACAGCAATCACGGCGGCTCCCATAGCAACACCGGCAGGCTGGCCAGCGCCATGGTCGGTTGCGATAGATAAGGCCCCAATCACGCTTGCCAATCGATAGGCTTGATCAGCCATTCGTCCCCCTCGTTTGCCGAACAATTCATATTTCAGCAGTTATTGATTATATGTCCCGTAAGGCAATATTCAATCTGAATTTGGCATCTGTTACGGCCGGGTCATAACGTCATAACAATAAAAAGTCGGCCCATGGATTTCTGTGCCTGCTCAACCCACTCTGTCAAACTTGTTTCTCAACGATTATCCCGTGGAGATGGGCGATTTTTAATTTCCTGGAGCAGGCCACCTGTACCCATTTTCATGATATCTTGGCTGGATACACGAACACCTGCAGAGAGATGTGCAAGTACGATATCGAAACCATTGAATTTTGGTGATCTGGCACAACCAGGTAACCCGACGACAGGAGTACCGTCGACGAGGTAGGCGAGCAACAGCAGGTTGCCGGGGTCAACCGGCATGCCAAAATGCTCGATTTCCCCGCCCGTACGTTCAATAGCGAGAGGCACCGTATCGCGACGATCTGAGATGGCGGAGGCGCTGGTAACGATGATGATGTCCGCACCTGCATCGTGAACTCGTCTCTATTCTTCAGCAATCGCATGGGTATCATGATCACAACGCTCTTCACTACTTATCCGACCACTGAGGCGCTCCACACGGCGTGCAGTCACCGTGGCCGTCTTTTTGAGAACCTTGTCCGTTGTATTTGACATCGTCGTCTGGATCAGACCTACATCAGGGGACGTGAAAGCGGCAACAGATAAAAGCGGACCCTTTTCTTGTCCTATAGCTTCGCATTTCGTGAGAACATCGAATTCAATACCGTAGGGAATGATTTTTATAGTCGCTACCATTTGCCCGGCCTCGACCAGACTTCCCGGCGGCAGCGTGGCAACTGTAACGGACCCATCGATCATATTCAGCTGGTCGACCCGGTCACGATCATAAATGAGAACACCGTGGCGCGTCGAAAATAAATTAACCCGTCCGGTTGAGGGAGAGCCCTTGTTTATGTTCAGGCCCGTCAATACTTGAGACACCTTGTCCGCGGCAACATCCTCGATTATGTCGTATTCAGTCAACGATGCGACGCGCCCGGTTTCGTTTCCCGTTGCCTGCAATTGTTCGATATCATCTCTGGTTAACATCTGACCTTTGCGAAGTGAAACGTTCCTGGCTTTTAGCGCGTGCGCCAGGATCGTCCCGCAGGCGTCATCAATCGGGATTGTTCCAAACTTAATATTGATTTCGTTTCGTGAACCGGATTGAGGCGGCAATCGCCGCCTCAATCACAGCAGTTCAGCTGTCCTTGATCATTGGCAGGTCTCGGTAAACTATGCCTGTAGACGCTGCTATGGCATTGGCGACCGCTGGGCCGATGGGCGGCACGGCGGGTTCACCGATTCCGCTGGGCGGTTCGGTTGATGGAATGATGTGCACCTCAACGTCCGGCATGGCATTCATGCGGAGTGGCGTATAGGTGTCATAGTTGCCTTGGTCGACGACGCCATCCGTCATGGTGATTTTTTCCGCCAAGACGGCACCCAGACCAAATCCGATAGACCCTTGCACCTGAGCCTCAATGACATTGGGGTTGATGGGAATACCGCAATCCACGGCGGCCACGACCCGGTGTACTTTCGGCGTGCCATCTTTCATGGAAACCTCCGCCACCTCGGCAACGTAGGAATGAAAGCTTTCGTGAACAGACAGACCGAGCGCATGACCTTTCGGCAATTGCTTCTTACCCCAACCGGCTTTCTCAGCAGCCAGTTTCAACACGCCAACATGCCGGGGTTTGTCCTTGAGAAGTTCCAACCGCAGAGCAAGAGGGTCTTTACCGCCGGCGCGTGCAACCTCATCGAGAAACACTTCTGTGGCATAGGCATTGTGCGTGGATCCCACGGAACGCCACCACAGTACCGGTACGCCAACGTCCGTATTGGTTACACCAACCCGGAAATTGGGGATGGTGTAGGGCAGGTTTCCGGCCCCTTCAACAGACATGAAATCCAGTCCGTTCTTGGCCAACATGAACGGCAGAGTATCTTTGATGATGGATTGACCAACAATGTGGTGGTCCCAGGCGACCAAATTGCCTGCCTCATCCAGGCCCGCTTTCAGGCGATGCACATAGGCAGGCCGGTACCGTCCACCCCGCATATCGTTCTCTCGGGTCCATTGCAGTTTCACCGGGGCCTTGAAACCGATCGCATTGACAATGCTCGCCACTTCCGAGGTGATATCACCGTCGGCCGGGCTGGCGCGTCTGCCAAATCCGCCTCCGGTTTTCATGATATGCATGCGCACCTGCTCGGGTTTCATACCTGCAGCCTTGGCCGCGTGACCCTGATACATGTCGGGCATTTGGTGGCCCCCCCAAACTTCCAAAATCCCATCAGCGTTTCGGTGCGCGACGGCATTCAAGGGTTCCATGGCGGCGTGCGCCAGGAAGGGGAAGGTATATTCGGCTTCGAGAACCTTTGCCGCCTTGGCAAAAGCCTGATCCGCGTCGCCGTTATTGACGGCGGTTATTCCGGGCTTGCCTGCGGCCAGCGCCTTGTATTCAGCCATGATCTGATCAGTACCGCGCATTTCCGCTCTGCTGTCGTCCCACTCGACAATGACAGCATCACGGGCGCGCAGCGCTGCCCACATGTGTTCGGCAACCACGGCAATACCCCGCGGTACGGTAACCACGTCGACGACGCCCGGCATCGATTTTGCCTTTTTTGCGTCGAATGATTTCACCAAACCACCGAACCTTGGCGGATGGATCATCACGGCTGTCAGCATGCCCGGTAACTTCACGTCGATGGTAAAGTCGTGGCTGCCGTTGGTCTTTGGTGCTGTGTCGTGACGTCGCCCGTCAATTCGGCCAATTTCGGTCCAATCGGCAGGCGGTTTCAGGGCAACGTTCTGTGGTATCGGAACGTTAGTGGCCGCGGCTGCCATGTCGCCGAATGAAGCCGATTTACCCGACTTGTGCGTGAGCCGCCCATCGGCAACGGTAATCTCCGATGTCGGTACCCCCCAGTCCTTTGCCGCTGCGTCACTCAGCATCATTCTGGCCGTTGCACCAGCCGTCCGATAGCGGTTGTATGAGGATGCAATCGACGTTGAACCGCCAGAACCCTGAAACGCCCCGCCAAACGCCAGGTTGGCGTAATAACCCTTGTTGCCGCTGGCACCTTCAACGGAAATTTGGTCCCAACTGGCCCCCAGTTCCTCAATCACCAGCGTGGCGATGCCGTGATAACTACCCTGCCCCATATCAAACTGCGACGACAGGACTGTGACCTTATTGTCCGGCGAGATCTGGATGTAGGCATCGAAGGGATCGATGGCCTTGGCCTTTTTCTCTGTCGATGATGTCGCTGCACCGGCGCCGAAACCAATAACCAGACCGCCAGCGGCAGTTGCGGCTCCAAGAATGAATTGTCGACGTGACGTTTGTAGCGCCGGTTCAGATGCATATTTGCGAATGATGTTCATCATGATTAAGTCTCCAGCCGCTTGGCGGCTTCGTGAATGCCGGCGCGAATTCGATGGTAGGTTGCGCACCGACAGAGGTTGCCGGACATGGAAGCATCGATGTCCTCATCCGTTGGTTTCCGGTTCTCAGTAAGAAGGGCTACGGTCGCCATGATCTGACCCGACTGACAGTAACCACACTGGGGCACGTCCGTTTCCGTCCAGACTGCGCGCACCGTTTCCGTGACGTGCCCGTTCAGGCCTTCGATGGTGGTTATCTTTGCGCCATCGACATCTTCGACGAATGTTTGACAGGAGCGAACGGGTTCGCCGTCGAGATGAATGGTGCAGGCCCCGCACTGCGCGATGCCGCAGCCAAATTTGGTGCCCGTCAGACCAACAAGGTCACGTATTGCCCAGAGCAGGGGCATATCTCCTGGCGCATCCACTTCATGGGCTGTGCCGTTGATGTTAAGTGTCACCATAATGTATCTCTTTCCCTTTCCTGACGTTTTTCCTGCCCATGAGCACTCGGGCCTCGTATCGCATAAATTGTGTTAACAAGTTGGCTCGCAAAAATAGATTTTGATTTCCAAATCTTCAGATGAGCTTTACTGCGTTCCTTACTATTTAGAACACCGCTCGCCGGCAGGTGTGCCAAATTCTCCGCAATTTCTGCCTATTTCTACAAATGGTCACAATCAGTGATGATTTCCAGAGTGGACCAAGTATATCATACAATTAACAACGGAGCTTGCGATGACTGGACCTGCTTGGATCTCAAAAATCTCTACATACGTTGAAAATCAAGGTCAATGGGGCACACGCTTTTTTGTCGGTGGAATTTGCGCGCGCCCATTGGTGCTGATTGCCATTCTGAATATGTTATAAATGACGCGGTTTAGGTGCTGCTGAATTTTAAGCTCGGTCCTAGAAACTTCCCGTCAAAAACATACGCATTATACGCATTTATACGCAAAATTATGCATTTTTGGCCATATTGGCTTCTCTGGGCCTGTTGCGGCGATTATTATGCCGCCCTCCACAATACTCTTTTGGGTTATCTTCGCTTCGGTAAGGGGCGTTGTAATTGTTTGCTGGGCAGCGGCGTGATAGCAGGGGGTATGCCCCGTTTTATTTCAGCCCTGACCGTGCTCGTCCCCGATTATGATGCGGCAATATCATTTTATGTCGATCAACTCGGGTTTATATTGATTGAGGATACTGTTTTGTCTGCGGACAAACGGTGGGTGCTGGTTGCGCCGTCCCCGGTGTCGGAGACGCGGTTGTTGCTGGCCAAAGCGGCATCTGATCCGCAACAGGCGACTGTTGGTAATCAGGCAGGCGGGCGGGTCTTTCTGTTTTTGAACACCGATCAGTTTGATGCTGATTATGCGGCCTACAGGCAGGCTGGCGTTCATTTTGTTGAAGCGCCGCGGACCCAGTCCTACGGCAAGGTTGCCGTGTTTGCAGACCCATTTGGAAACAGATGGGACTTGATCGAAACGGCCGCAAATTAAGGCTGCGATAACACCCAAGGCTTGCCAAGCCGCGCGGAGTGTTCATTATCAATTAGGCGGATTTTAACAGGCGGGAAACATCATGGCGCTCGATAAGTGGGATACGCGGTTTTATGGATTGGCGGGGTATATTGCCGACTGGTCAAAGGATCCGTCAACCAAGGTAGGCGCTGTTGTCGTTGATCCGACCAACAAACGGATCGTCTCGACCGGGTTTAACGGGTTTCCGTACGGCGTTGAAGACAGTGCCGAGCGGCTTGAAAATCGCGAAATTAAATATGAGATGGTTGTTCATGCCGAAATGAACGCGCTTGTATTTGCCGGCCCTCAGGCCGCCGGATGCACCTTGTACGTCACCCCGTTGCCGCCCTGTGCCCGCTGCGCAGTGATTATCATTCAGGCCGGTATTACGCGGGTTGTCTCGCCGCGCCCGGACATGTCAAAAGAACCTTGGGCAACACAAAGCCGGATTTCAGAGCAGATGTTTACGGAAGCCGGGATCGCGATTGATTATGTTGACCCGTGAGCGTTAAAGATGGAGCGCCCAATAGGCGGCGTAACAGCCGCCGAATAACAGGGGTTGGTGGGCCATATACAGCAGCAAACTGTGCTTCCCCGCAAGATGGATCAACCGCGTTACGAGATTGCCCGATTGCCAGTTTATGAGGCCCGTTTGCGGGCGCCCGGTAAACCGCTCGATAAACCATAGGCGCCCAATGAGTACGCCGGTCACGGCGACCCCAAACCACGGCAACAGCGGCACGTAGTCGATCGTTGGCGGCGTTACCGGCGATAGTCCAACCCACCAGAGCCAGGGCACGAAGAAGATTTCGTTGGTGAAATACAACGGCCCGATCAGGCAGATGGCTGCAATCAGGACAAGGTTTTGGGTTTGCATACGGATAACCACCAGCATCAGGATACTGGCCAGCGTTATATGGTGAAGGATGCCAAAGAAGATAAAGGTATTGGGGTCCATCTGGTACGTGGCGATGGAGATGCCGGCGGCGCAGGCAAGGATGATAACAAGGCGCTTAATGAATATACCTCGGTTGAAGGGGCGCTCCGCGGCAATGGCTTGGGAGATGCCCATGACCAGTAATATGGTGCCGGCGATAAAACGCGCGAACCATAACCAGTAGGGGTCGGTGGTGACCTGAAAATCAGCGAACCCGAAATAAGTCAGATCCCAGGAAAAATGGTAGATAAACATCAGCCAGATCGCGACCCCGCGCAGGGTGTCGATGATCGCATACCGGCTGATCTTCTTATCCATTTGTAGCTACTTATCCCGCGAGGATCTTTTTGACGCGCGGTGCCTTTAGGCGGTGTGCTTCAGGCATGTCAGAGCCGAGAAGGGGGGTTAGGTAGTCGAGGAAGATCTGGGTAACCCCATTCGCGGCGGCATTGATCATATCATCTGACATTACTTTAGTTTTGCCGGCGATGTCTTCAAGCGCATCAAGGCGGTATTCGACCTGGTAGTCGCCAACGCGGTTGATGGTGACCGACCCGTCGCGGTCTTCACTGGCGGCGAACTGCACGCCCTTGATGCCAACTTCGCGGGCTTCATGTTGATCAACGTCCGATATACAGCCGAGGAACGAGCGCTGTAGATAACCAAAGGTATCACCGCGAACCCGGCTGATGGTCGTATTTTTCTTGATCTGGTCGGTTAGCAAATCGGCGAGGGCGCCGGTGCCGGACATCTGAACATTGCCATGAGCATCCTTCTCCACGGTGCTGGACAGTTTGCTGACAATCGCGTCCCCTGTTTCATCATGAATGCCTTCGGAAATGGCAACAACGCAGCGGCCAAGGCGGTCATAGACGGATTGCACGTCTTTCAGAAATGCCTTCATGGAAAACACCCGTTCGGGCAAATAGATCAGGTGCGGTCCGTCGTCCTCATGACCGCGGGCGCCAGCCGCAGCGGCGGTCAGGAACCCGGCGTGACGCCCCATAACGACGCCGACATAGACGCCGGGCAGGGCGCGGTTGTCCTGATTGGCCCCGGCAAAGGCAGAGGCGACAAATTTTGCCGCCGACGGGAACCCTGGGGTGTGATCATTGACCATCAGGTCATTGTCGATGGTCTTGGGAATGTGGATGCAGCGCAGTGGATAATTGGCTTTTGCAGCTTCGACCGCAAGAATTCGAAGAGCGTCAGACGAATCATTACCGCCGATGTAGAAAAATGTGCTGATCTCATGCGCTTGCAGGACTTTGAAAATTTTCTGGCAATAGTCGAGGTTCGGTTTGTCGCGGGTAGATCCGAGGGCTGAGCAGGGGGTTGCTCCGACGCGGTCAAGGTTGGCTTCTGTTTCGTCAGCCAAATCGACAAAATCCTCATTAAGGATACCGCTAACGCCATGCAGCGCGCCATAAATTCCGGTCACTTCGGGGTGCCTGCGGGCTTCCAATACAACGCCGACCATGGATTGATTGATAACCGCGGTGGGGCCGCCGCCCTGGGCGACCAGTATATTACCGTGCAGCATGTTGGATAGGTTCCTTAAGCTAGGTTTTAATGATTCTATGACAAGCGATGTGGCGGATTTTATGAGCACGTACCGGGGATTGAAAGATGTGAATTTGCCGTGATGGGAGAGAAGGTAATCCCACGGGACAACCAGAAAGGTACAAAATCCGCCATTCGAGAAAAAAAATCAAAACAATTGCATTGTTGTGCATCAAAAGGGGTTGATTTTATCGCCTGAGGGGGGTACCTAACGCTCGCTTCCGACGACCCCTTCGTCTAGAGGCCTAGGACACTGCCCTTTCACGGCGGCAACACGGGTTCGAATCCCGTAGGGGTCGCCAATTCTATCACTTTTTAGATGTGACCTCTTTTCCAGCTTTTTTCCGACAATCTATAGGCGCCCACTTAATTTAGGCGGACCTATAAAAATAACACAGATAATCAGGCGGCGATCAGAATTGGTTTGTTCTGAGCTTGGCGATAGAACTGCGGGCATTTGTATCAAAACAAGCCAAGCGATTTTTCTTTTATATGGTCAGCTCTTAGGCCCCACCAATCGCGGGCAATAGACGCGTACAGTTCTCGAAAATGGACCCGGTGTTTGAGATTGCCATTATCCAGATCATCGAGTGGTGGTTGTTCCCCATAAAACCCGCCTTTGACCTTGCCGCCAAATACGAATTGTGGCGCGGCGGTTCCATGATCAGTACCTGAACTGTTGTTCTGCTTAGGTCGACGGCCAAATTCTGAATAGGTCATTACAGCGACCTTGTCCCACAGGCCTCTCGCTTTCATGATTTTGGCAAAGATTGAAATATTGCTTGCCACCTCTGACAGCAAGTCGGCATGCACGATTCCTTGGCTGGTGTGGGTATCAAATTGACTAAGTGTCATTTTTAATACCGGTGCACCAGCGCCGGCAATAATCAGCCGAGCCGCTATTTGGAATTGCGCGCCCAGTTTCGATTTCGGGAAAACATTGTTCAATAGTTCTGTTTCTATATTTTTGGCACCTAAACTCTCCGCCGCGTCTCGCAAGTCTTGCCGCTGTTTTAAAATATGGAGCAGTGCGCTGTTGTTCATATCGGAACGGGCTGGTTGAACGCGAATCGCATTTTCAACAAACACTTCAGGTGAAGCGCCCAATGTCACAATTCTTGCGTTGTTTCCGTTGAGGGCGCCAGCGGGATTATTTGCGAGATTAATTCCATCCGATGCATACCTCTTGCCAGGCCATGATTCCTGAAAGAGGTGAGATATCCAGCCGTTAGGAAGAAAATCTTCAGAATCTGACGCCGAATTCCATATATCGATACCGCGAAAATGTGACAGGTTAGGGTTCGGATAACCTACGCCAAGGATCACCGCCATTTCCTGGGTGTCCCACAGCGGCATTAAGGGGGCGAACGTCGGATTAAAACCGATATTTTCAGACGTTTTCAGGACCGAGTCACGTGGAACAGCAAGCGTTGGACGCAGGTCATAATGTCAATGCAAATGCGTATGCAGCCTTTGCCTATGCGCTTCATTCCCGTCATGGCAGGCCGGATTTACAGGATGTTGCGCGAGATAAGGCGAAGAGATTGGCGCAGTGGGTTATAAGTAGGCAAAGAGACAACGGATCTTGGTTATACTATTCCGATGACGATACCGGAAACTTTATTGATTGTTTCCATTCCTGTTTTGTTATGAAGAATCTGATCAAGGTGGGTCATTTATTGACTGATGTTTCTGGTATGGTGACTGCGGCCATAGCTTTGGGGAGGGCATATGTGCGAAAGGAATTATATGATGAGGAATTTGTATTATGTCGCCGGTTTGCCAAGCGCGACATTCGCGATCCTTATCGCTGGGACCTTTATGATCAGGCAGAATACCTCGGTTTAATGATCGATATGGGTGAGATTGAAAAAGCAAAATCATTCGCACGGCGAGTCGAGGATAAATTCCAAATAGCTGAGCATTGGTATTGCCGAATTGATGTCTTTGGGCGACGCTGGGGTAGAGGCTTTCTACGCTGGGGAATTGCTCCGTATTGGTATCACAAAACGCGCCTTGATCGTGTCATTGAAGGAACAGTCTGATGTGCGGGATTTTGGGAGCATTAGGGTTAGAAATTACCGACCACCACGTCGCTTCTCTCGGTCACCGGGGACCCGACGACCAGGGCTTGAACGCCATTCAAGTCAAAGGAAAACAAGTTCATCTAGGGCAAACCCGTCTTTCCATTCTTGATCTGTCTCCAGCCGGCAGCCAACCCATGCAAAGCAAAGACAAACGGTGGTGGATTACCTACAATGGCGAGCTCTATAATCATCTGTCTTTACGAGAAAAATTGGACGGTCCGTTCCGCGGGCATTCAGATACGGAAACGCTGATTGAATTGATTGCCGCACAAGGGATTGATGCTGTCCTTCCGCAATTGAATGGAATGTTCGCGTTTGCCGCTCTGGATACATTAAACGGCCAACTATTTCTGGCTCGTGATCCATTTGGGATTAAACCGCTGTATTATTGCCAGCGGCAATCAACGATTGCCTTTGCATCTGAAGTCCGAGCATTAAAGGCGATGGGGCAGGTCGGAAATGACGTTGATGTAGACGCTGTTCAGTTGTTCCTGACCCTTCGTTATGTACCATCACCCAATACACTTTTTAAGTCGGTGAATAGGCTACCGCCCGGGCATGTGCTGCGCATAGACATCGCGTCCGGGGAAACAGATCTGCAATATTATGGTCAGTCGCCCACGCCACAATATAAGGGCTCTCTTCAAGATTCTATTCAGTCTTATCAGCAGCAAATGAGTAATGCCGTCAATCGGCAATTGCTGTCTGATGTTCCTGTAGGGGTTCTTCTTTCTGGCGGCGTAGATTCAGCGCTGGTCGCTGCTATGGCCAAAGATTCTGGGCATGATCTTCCGTGTTATACCGTTGGTTTTGGTGGTGAGCACCCAGAATGCGAGATTGATGATGCGGCTGAAACTGCCAAGATTTTAGGACTGCCTTTTAATAAAGTTGAAGTTACTTCTGAACAGTTGCTGCAGGTTTTACCGGATATAGTACGGTCCATTGAGGAGCCACTCGGAACCACCTCGGTAATGCCGATGTGGTATCTGGCGAAAAAAGCGAGAGAAGATGTAACGGTTGTATTGACCGGCCAGGGAACGGATGAACCCTGGGGTGGGTATCGACGGTATCAGGTTGAAATGGTGCGTAAGATGATGCCTTGGGCTGGCATTTGGGAGATGGTTTCGTCAATTGGTAAACATGTGAGGGGGTTGCCGGATGTCCTTGAGCGCGGATTACGAACCCTCCCAATTTCCGACCTGGCAGGCCGTGCGGTTGAAGCCTCTGCTCTCTTTGCATCCAGCGACAGAGAATTGCTCGTTGGTCGCCGTGATGATGGTGGCGCCATTCGACTGGTGGATGATTGGCTACGCCGTCTCGGTATGGAAGACCGCCAACCAGCGGACCGGTTGATGAGGTTGGATTCACGTATGAACCTCGCCGACGACCTTTTGTTATACGGTGATAAAATCTCAATGGCCACATCGCTGGAAGCACGAGTGCCCATGCTGGATATCGAGTTGGTTCAATATATCGAGTCATTACCCACAAATTTTCGTCTGGCTCTGGGGAAATCTAAAATCGTTCATAAATTGATGGCGGAAAAATACTTACCCGCGTCGATTGTTCATCGGAAGAAAAGAGGGTTTGAAGTGCCATTCGGTGAATGGTCTAGGGGACCATGGCGTGACTTTATCGAAGACACATTGATCGCCAAAGATGCACCTCATTTTTCGATTCTGAGTGCGAATACTGTCCACAAGATTTGGGCCGATCATCTCGCTGGTCGCCCAGACAGAAGTCGCCAAATATTTTCTTTGTTGATGCTCGCGATATGGTGGCGCGAGGTATTGGAACCGTGAAAGAACCGATAATATTATTTGGTATCCCGATGCACACTTGGACCATGTCGGAGACACTTGATGAAATTGAACGGCGATTGGAAACTCATTCCTTCACTCAGCATGTCGTTGTCAACGTCGCTAAACTGGTCAACATTCAATCTGATTCAACCCTTCGCGAGTCTGTTGTAGAGTGTGACATAATCAATATCGACGGGGCAGGGGTCGTTATTGGTGGGCGGTGGTTGGGATACGATATTCCTGAACGAGTTGCCGGAATAGACCTTTTTGCTAACCTGTTAACTATGGCCGAGCGCCGAAATGAGTCCGTATTTTTCCTGGGAGCAACAGAGGACGTTGTCCTTCAGGCCGTGGAAAATATTCAGATGGAATATCCTGACCTAAAAGTCGGTGGGTGGCATCACGGATATTTTTGGGATGACGAAGAAACCGTGGTAAATGAAATATTTAATTCCGGTTCATCAATGTTATTCGTCGCAATTACCTCGCCGAAGAAAGAGCAATTTATCAACAAATGGCATGATCGACTTGGTGTTAAGTTTGCGATGGGGGTTGGTGGTACATTTGACATATATGCAGGAAAATCATCCCGTGCGCCAGTATGGATGCAACGTTACGGTATGGAATGGATCTATCGGATTATTCAGGAACCGGGGAGAATGTGGAAGAGGTATTTTCTGACCAACTCAAAGTTCCTATTGATGATATACCCCGACTCATTGAGAAAGCGAAAAGAGTTTGCCAAATCCGTTTGGAAGGGTTCTTGTTGTCAACATGATTCGCGCG
>WASW01077404.1_pt1 | contig 22943 bp, 19 predicted proteins | sample 5698521 | NCBI WGS metagenome assembly WASW01 (sample SAMN11175560, study PRJNA528189) | sponge metagenome | isolation source: marine sponge | host: Leucetta | place: Antarctica: Western Antarctic Peninsula, King George Island | collected 2013-01
ATGGAGGCACCCGCGAAACCGGCTTGGATGCGTATCAATGGGCCTTAGAAATAGAAAAAAGAGGGGCGGGGGAAATTTTACTGACCAGCATGGATGCTGATGGACAAAAAAATGGGTATGATTTAGCGATCACCTCCCAAATCAGCAAAGCGTTGAAGATTCCTGTGATTGCTTCAGGAGGCGGAGGCGAATTGTCGCATTTTCAAGAGGCTTTCGAAGAAGGCGCCGCAGATGCGGTTTTAGCGGCTTCCGTCTTTCATTATGGAAAATATACGATCTCGGAAGTCAAACAATATCTGCACTCACACCACATCCCGGTCCGACTGACCAACTGAGAAAATTCCACCACTTTGCTCAAACAAAATCAGCACATGAAACCGATTCTCTCGCTGTTCTGTCTGGCATCGAGGAAATGACCGGCAGACTACATATTGAAGCCAGGAATTTTCATGCCATCCAATCCGCCCAGTTGTTTGCCTAACTCATCCTGCACCAATTGTTGGCTTTGGCGAATCCCTTCTTTGACCGCGGATAAAATCAAATCCTCCAGAGTTCCAATATCGTTCGGATCAACCACTTCTGGATCAATGTGAATTGAAAGCGCTTCCTGTTTGCCATTGAAAGTCATCTTGACCATTTCGCCACCGACTGAGACATCGATCCGCTTTTTTGCTAATTCTTCTTGCTTGGCTTGCATATTTTGGGAGACTTCCTGAGCCTTTTTCAGAAGATCGTCCATAGAACCGTTGAACATCGTTCTCCTTCTTAGAAAATAATTAAAGTGTGGGTTCCTGGATTTGGATATCGACAATTTTACTACCAGGAAACGTTTTCAGGATTATTTGAGTTTGCTCATCCTGTTCGGCGACATGGCGTCGTCGTTCTCTTTCCTCATCTAAACTACGTTGTCTTTTTTCTGACATTGTCATCAATTCACTCGCTTGAGTGCTTTCTTGAATCACAATCTTTTTAGGCATCCGGTAGAACGTTTCAGCAATGTTATTCAATCCCGTCAACTGTTCTTCGGAAACCATCTTGGCAAACTGAGTTTCCTTGAACGCGATGCGAATTTCCTGCTCATTTTTTTCCAAGAGCATCGCATTTTTTAAAACGCTCCCCATTCTGGGAGATTTTTGCTGGACATGCTCCACAAAAGACTCCCATTCCTGAGAAGGCGGTGACGAGGCTGGACTGGCCGCAGGCTCCATTGCTTGAGAAGGAGCGACCGCTGGCTCGGTCAATTCCACCTCTTGAAGCGACGCTGGAGCGGCAGGAATTTTTTCCGCCTTGATTCCATTGTGAGGTATTGACGGTTGATGCTCTGCCGTTCTTTGAAGAGATGGTTGAGCAAGCGGTCGTCTGTTTCCAGGAGTCCCTGAAATCGGTTTGCCACCGCCATTTCCACTGCCTCCCCCAAGTTTCTGAATCTGTTGCAATAAATCGGCAATCCCCACCAACGGTTGGATGGAAGTCAACTGGAGCAAAGCCATCTCGAAACAAATCTGAGCATGATTGCTCCGTTTGATCCGTTCCTCTAGCTCCAGCAAAATATGAAACATTTGCTGCAATTCATCGAGGCTCACCTGAGCAATCATTGTTTGATAATGCGCGACATCCTCTTGAGTCATTTCCTGAAAAAGGGTCGGCGGGACGGTGCCGGAACTCTGCATTAAAGTATGGACTAGAGCAAGATTTTTAACCGCTTGTAATAACTCTGAGAGGATATCTTGATAATCATGCCCATGTTCCTGCATCTCATAAAATTGCGCCATGGTTTCCGCAGAATTTTTTTCAACCACGGCAACCAGCAAGCGGAAACGCGCCTGAGAATCCACCATCCCCAAAATGTGAGCAACCTCTTCATCTGTGGCGGCATTTCCTGTGTAGCTCACGATCTGATCAATGGTTGTCAAAGCATCCCGCATCCCTCCAATCGCATGACGTGCCACCATTTCCAGCGCATTTCGTGAGAGTTGCACCTCTTCATTCCGCACCACTTTTTCCAGATAATCTGCGATTTTTTTGAGTGGAATGCGCACAAAATCATAACGCTGGCAACGAGAAATAATGGTCTGGGGAATCTTGTGAGGATCAGTGGTGGCAAGAATAAATTTGACATGATCGGGCGGTTCTTCCAGGGTTTTCAATAACGCATTGAAAGACTCCAACGTCAACATGTGCGCTTCATCAATAATGTAAACTTTGTAGCGACAATTGGCAGGCGCGTACTTGATATTTTCTCTCAATTCTCGAATATTATCGATTCCCCGATTGGAAGCGGCATCGATTTCAAACACATCTGGAGAGGCATTATTGGTGATATCAACGCAATGCTCGCATTTTTCACAAGGATCAGCACCGCGCGGATCAAGGCAATTGATTGCTTTGGTCAGCATCCGTGCCGCCGTGGTTTTTCCAACCCCACGAGATCCTGTGAATAAAAAGGCATGGCTGACACGATCTGTGAGAATCGCGTTTTTGAGAATCTGAGCTGTGGTTTCTTGTCCAACCAAGTCATCAAATTGGGTGGGTCTTAGCCTACGTGCCAAAACAACATATGACATTTTAGACCCTCATCAGGAAGAGGCGGCTGGGTTTCGCGGCACATTTCCGGAATCTTAGTGCTGCTTCCGTTAGGATCTGACACGATTCGAAACTTTCAATTGCGCAAAACCCAACCATTTATCAGAATAGTTGCATTTAAAAAAAATTAAACTGGCGGAAAGGGTGGGATTCGAACCCACGGTACGTTGCCGTACACACGATTTCCAGTCGTGCACCTTCGGCCTCTCGGTCACCTTTCCAAAGCTAACCCATGAATTTATACTACCAGGCACCGCATTTCAAGTTTTTTACTTTACCTTCTCTGCTCTGGATTGGATTCAGAAAAAGCGAGGCGCTCGCTTGTATTCTCTCATATTTCCTTATACTCTTACATCATTATCCATACGAGTAAAGATCTTACCAACCTCAATCCTTAATTTATCAGGTGAATTATGAGTCAGCATGTTGCGATTGCCGGTGCCACTGGCGCAGTCGGCCACGAATTTATGAAACTAATAGAAAAGCGGAATTATCCTCTAAAAAGTTTAAAACTCTTGGCGTCTTCCCGGTCAGCCGGTAAAAAATTGCCCTTCATGGGGGAAGAATTGATCGTAGAAGAATTGACGCCGCATTCCTTCAAAGGCATCGATGTCGCTTTCTTTTCAGCAGGCGGCGGGAACAGTAAAAAATTCGCTCCCCACGCAGTCGATTCCGGCGCCTTAGTCATTGACAACAGCAGCGCGTTTCGTCTGGATAAAGATGTGCCGCTCGTCGTGCCAGAAGTCAATCCAGAAGCCGCGAGGCAGCATCAAGGCATTATTGCTAATCCCAATTGTTCGACGATTCAGATGGTCGTGGCCTTACAACCGCTTCACCAAGCAGCCCAGATCAATCGCGTGATCGTTTCGACTTATCAAGCAACATCAGGCGCTGGAGCTTCCGGCATGCAGGAACTGCTCAATCAGGTCAAAGCCTATCATGAAGGACAACCGCTCATTCATGAGGTTTTTCAATCCCAAATCGCATTCAATGTGATTCCACAAGTTGCGGAGTTTCAAGAAAACGGGTATACGGCAGAAGAAATGAAAATAGCCCTTGAAACTCAAAAAATCATGTCTGCCCCTGATATGAAAATCTCCGCGACCTGTGTGCGCGTGCCTGTCTTGAGATCCCATTCCGAATCCATCACTATTGAAACGGAAAAGAAATTGACGGTGGCAGAAGCCCGCGAGATCCTTTCCAATGCGCCTGGGATTGTTGTCAAAGACACCCGTGAAGATGGCGGCTATCCGGTTCCTTGGCACGTTACTGAAACGTTTGACACGTATGTTGGCCGTCTCCGAGAAGACATCTCGACCCCCAACGGTTTGGCCTTCTGGGTCGTCGCTGATCAATTGTACAAGGGGGCGGCCTTGAACGCCCTCCAAATTAGTGAATGGCTCAACTCCCACAAGCATTGATTCATTTTCAGGAGCCTCCCTCTACCGGAGAGTGCTCCTGCCCTCACTTCTCTTGAACGCCTCCATGACATCTAAGAAAAATTTATCAGAAACAGACATCCGCACACAATATATTCTCCTGCCTTGGCAAAGGCTGGCTGGAATCCGCAAACTCAAATTCGGCAAGAAGTGACTTTCACGGATGGGCGTATCTATGTCAAAGGTCACCTGACAAAATGACTTCTTACCCGCCGTTTTTCAATCCAAGTTTATTGAAGGAAAGGAAAAGTAATGATGAAGGTAAATTTTGATGATTTATCAGTACGGTGTTATAAGAAAAATTTTCAACTAAATGGTGAGCTTTTAAGAAAGGAGAAATCAGATGTTACAAAGTAAATATCTTACTGAAGTTGATTTAAAAGAATTCGGTTTTAAATCAATTGGTAAAAATATTCAAATATCTTCAGATGCTAGAATTTATGGTCAAGAAAACATATCCATAGGAAATGATGTACGAATTGATGATTTCTGCATACTTTCAGCTGTGAATGGTTCTATTGATATTGGAAATTATGTTCATATCACACGAAATTGTCATTTGAGCGGTTTCTTTGGAATAGAGTTACACGATTTTAGTAGTATGGGTGCTAATACTGTGATTTATAGCGGATCAGATGACTATAGTGGTGACTATCTCACCAATCAGGTTATTTCTCAGAAGTACACAGCTCATCTAGGTGGACCGGTAAAAATTGGCAAACACGTTATTATTGGCAGTAGCTGCACTATTATGGGGCCAGGCAACATTGGAGAGGGATGTAGTATCGGAGCAATGACCTTTGTTCAAAAGGACTTACAACCTTGGGGGATTTATGTTGGTATTCCCTGTAAACGAATTAAAGAACGAAAAAAGGGGTTACTATCTCTTGAAAAGCAGTTCTTAAAAGAAAAGCTAACAAATGTTTCAACCTAACGTTTTTCGCATTTATCTTTGCTTGTGAACGGCGTTGTTGCATAAATGGAGATAATAATTTCAGTAGATTACGAGTTTTTAAATTTTTACACATTTTCTGGAAAGCCCCTATTTTAGGGCATTCCTAATTTTTACTCAAAAATCATGATCTATCTAACTCATTGAAATCAAAAAATTTTATTTATGCAACAACGTCCTTGTGAACTATTCAATAAATGAAGGAAATGCTAAAGTTGAAGAACTCGAAAAAAGTATTAATTATTTAAACTTAGACCAGACAACAAGTGTACATCTAAATGACCTGTTTAGTAGCTTTAAACTTGGGGTTCAATACTTTCTCGAAATAGATGATCTCAACGATGAATGTCAAGAAAGAATGTCCAAACATTTTTCACAGTCGAGCAAGGATTTAATAGAAACTTTCAATCATAAAATGACAGAACAGCCAACATAACAATCCAATACACAGGAGACAAACTCGCAAACTTTATTTCTTTTGCAAAAGGGAACAGAGTTCATCAATCAAATTTAAACATCTCACTGGGTTTGTCTCTATGATTAGGCCGTTATATTTGCCAACCGACCACCAAGGCCAGCCCAAGGATAAAAAGTAGTATTAATTCATGACATCTAAGAAAAATTTATCAGAAACAGACATCCGCACACACTATATTCTCCCTGCCTTGGCAAAGGCTGGCTGGAATCCGCAAACTCAAATTCGGCAAGAAGTGACTTTCACGAATGGGCGTATCTATGTCAAAGGTCACCTGACAAGCAGAGGAAAACGCAAAAGAGCGGATTACATCCTCTATTACAAACCCAATATCCCTATCGCCATCATCGAAGCCAAAAGCAACAAGTATTCTGTCAACGCCGGCATACAACAAGGTTTAGACTATGCGGAAATTTTGGATATACCCTCAGTTTATAGCAGCAATGGTGATGGTTTTTATGAACATGATCGCACCCGCACGGATGGCAAGATCGAACAAGAACTCACCCTGGATCAATTTCCATCACCACACACGCTCTGGCAACGCTACAAAAAATACAAAGGGATTGTCACCCAAAAACAGGAAAGCATTACGGCACAAGATTATTTTTACGACGGCACAAGCAATACCTCACGCTATTACCAAACTTGTGCCATCAACCGCGCCGTTGAAGCGATTGCCAAAGGCCAGAATCGCCTATTGCTGACAATGGCAACCGGCACGGGCAAGACCTGCGTCGCCTTCCAGATCATCTACCGCCTATGGAAAAGCAACACCAAAAAGAGAGTTTTGTTTTTGGCCGATCGAAACGCTTTGATTGATCAAACCAAACGCGGTGACTTTCGTCATTTCAAAGATAAAATGACCGTCATCAAACAAAAGAAAATAGACAAATCTTATGAAATTTATCTCGCCCTTTATCAAGGCTTAACCAACTACAATGAAGATAAAGACGCTTATCGGCAGTTTAGCCCTGATTTCTTTGATTTGATTGTGGTTGATGAGTGCCACCGTGGTAGTGCAGATGAAGAAAGCGCGTGGCATGAAATTCTCAACTATTTTAGGAATGCCACCCATATTGGTTTAACCGCCACCCCCAAAGAAACCGAAACCATCTCCAGCAGCGAATACTTCGGCGAACCCATCTATACCTATTCGCTCAAACAGGGCATACAAGATGGCTTTCTGGCTCCCTACAAAGTCTTACGGGTGGGCTTAAATATTGACCTGGAAGGCTGGCGACCAGAACAGGGGAAAACCGATAAACAAGGTTTACTGGTAGAAGACCGCATCTATAACCGCAAAGATTTTGATAAGAATCTGGTGATCGACGAACGAACAAAAGCCGTTGCCAGAAGAGTCACCGAGTTTCTTAAAAAAACGAATCGCTTTGATAAAACCATCATCTTTTGCGTAGACATTGACCACGCCCAACGAATGCGAGCCGCCATTGCCAATGAAAACAGCGATCTGATGGCGCAAAACAGCAAATTCGTGATGCAAATAACTGGCGATAATGAGGAAGGCAAAATGGAGTTGGGCAACTTTATCAACCCAGAAGAAAAATACCCTGTCGTTGCCACCACCTCAAAACTGATGACCACCGGCATTGATACCCAAACCTGCAAGCTCATTGTGCTGGACAGTAACATAGGCTCTATGACTGAATTTAAACAGATTATTGGGCGTGGCACTCGTATCAATGAAGAATTTGGCAAAACCTTCTTTACCATTATGGATTTCCGCAATGTCACCAACCTCTTCGCTGATCCTGATTTTGACGGCGACCCCGTTCGAATCAAAGAAATCGGAGAAGCGGATGAAATAGAATCACCCGAAGATGAAATAGAAACAGGCGACCCTGTCATTGATGAAGACGGTGAAGAAATCATATTCGAGCCACCAAAGATCATTGATGGTGGTGACATCATCGCCGAACCCCAAAAAAAATACTATGTAAACGGTGTCAATGTCGCCATCCTCCATGAGCGTATTCAGTATATGGATGGCAATGGCAAACTCATTACTGCCAGCCTCAAGGATTACACCAAACAAAAAGTGCTTGAGCAATATCAATCACTGGATGATTTTCTCAATAAATGGAATCAGGCAGATAAAAAGAAAGCGATGATTGACGAACTAACCGAGCAAGGCATTGTCCTTGACAACCTGAAAGAAGCCATCAACAAAGAAATAGATATTTTTGATCTCATTTGTCATACTGCCTTTGACCAACCCCCACTGAGCCGAGCCGAACGGGTCAACAACGTCAAAAAACGCGATCATTTCACTAAGTACGGCGAGCAAGCCCGCAAAGTCTTAGAAGCCTTACTCGATAAATACGCCGATGAAGGCATCGCAAATATTGAAGACCTGAAAATACTCCAAGTCCATCCGTTAGATCAGTTCGGCTCCCCCGTGGAAATTGTTAATTTGTTTGGTGGAAAAGTACAATATCAACAGGCACTTGCTGAATTAGGGCAAGAGATTTATAGGGTGGCATGAATAAAAAATCATATATTTCCGTTTTTGCAGGTTGCGGTGGACTTTCATTAGGGTTTAGAAACTCTGGAAAGTGGACGGGGTTATTTGCAGTTGAAAAAAACACAGATGCCTATAAAACACTTGATTATAACTTAATTTCTAAAGGCCACTATTCTTGGTTTGATTGGCTGGATAAAGGAGCATTGGATATTAAAAAGGTGATAAATAACCATGAAAAGGATATCATAAACCTAAGAGGTCAAGTTGATTTGGTCGCAGGCGGTTCCCCATGTCAAGGTTTTTCAACTGCTGGTAGAAGGCAAGAGGACGATTCAAGAAATTTGTTAGTAGATTCATATTTTGAGTTTATTAAGCGAGTGCAGCCTAAAGCCTTATTTTTTGAGAATGTGAGAGGTTTTACATGGCCGTTTAATAAGAACAACATTCAGGGACGTACATATTCAGACTACATTCATAATAAATTATCAAAAACTACCAAAACTTTTTGTGGTTATGATGTGTGCTTTCAACTTGTCAATTTTTCAGATTATGGGATACCGCAAAAAAGAATTCGGTTTATCATGGTTGGGCTTCGCAAAGATTTGAAACGGAAAGATGCCGTCGATGATTTTTTTAACCAGTTATTCCAAAATAGGGAAACCTTCTTAAATAGTAAGGGACTTTCAGTTAAGGTTGATTTAAAAACAGCCATATCAGACTTAACTCAAAAATATTTGTTACCATCTGCGGATAGCCCTGATTTTTACTCAAGCAATTATAAAACAGCAACAACAAACTATCAGAAATATCTAAGACGCAATATTGTTGATGAGATGCCAGATAGCCATCGATTTGTTAACCATAAAAAAGAAACAATAGAAAGATTCACTTATTTTTTGAAAAACTGCGATTACGGAAAGAATATCCCAGATGAGGAGAAAAAAAAATTTAAACTAAAAAAGAAGCATATTATGTTGCTTTCGCCTAATGAAGCCGCTCCAACACTAACAACATTGCCAGATGATTGTATTCATTATGAAGAACCCAGAATATTGACTGTACGAGAATATGCAAGAATCCAATCTTTTGATGATTGTTATAAATTCAAGGGTAACTACACAACAGGCGGTAAAATGAGAAAAATAGAAGTGCCACGATATACACAAATTGGCAATGCGATCCCACCATTATTTGCTGAAGCTGTTGCATTAGAATTAAATAAACTGCTATGACAGAACAATTTTTTAAGATTAGTTCAGGGTTAAAACAAATTATAGGTAGAGAATTAATTACGGATAAGTTTGTTGCTATTTTTGAATTAGTTAAAAACTCACTTGATGCAAAAGCTACAGAAGTGGTAATCAGTTTTGAAAATATAAAATCCAATAATACAACTATAAGCGTTACAGACAATGGTATTGGAATGTCCGAGGAGGACATTATTAATAAATGGTTCTTTGTTGCCTATTCTGAGAAAAAAATAAGTACCGATTATAGAGATAAAATCTCATCAAATAAGTTTTATGCTGGTTCAAAAGGTGTTGGTCGTTTTTCATGTGATATATTAGGTAAAAAATTAAAATTAATATCTAAAACTATAACAGATGAAGCACGTCAAATTGTTGTAGATTGGGGTGAGTTTGAAGCCGATCAAAATGCTTTATTCTCTGAAATTCCTGTCGAATTATCTCTGGGAGAATTCCCTACTACTTTTAAGAATTACAAAAGCGGGACCTCTATAATTATATCCGATATTCCTAAAGATGAGTGGAAAAGAGATGATTTACTTAAACTTAAAGAAAAGTTAGGAAAGTTAATTCGGCCAGACCTAAACCAAAATATTCAAGAAAGGCAATTTCAAATTAAATTAGATGTTCCAGAGGAGGATGGCAAAGTTAGTGGAGAAATTCAAAACTTTGTTTTTGACAAACTGGATATTAAAACAACAAAAATAATTTGTGCGATTCCTAATGATGGAAAAACAATGCGCACTTCACTTACCGATAGAGGTAAAAAAATATATGAAGTATTAGAACACAATCCTTTTAATCTACTAAAAGATATCACACTAACCTTATACTTCTTAAATCAATCCGCAAAATCAACCTTTACCAGAAAAATAGGCGTGCAACCTGTCGAATACGGTAATATCTTTGTTTATAAAAATGGTTTTAGAATTTATCCTTTCGGCGAAAGAGGAGATGATACTCTGGGTATTGATAACAGAGCATTACAAGGATATAATAGACATTTAGCTTTACGTAATTTGATAGGGCAAATTGACATTCAAGGAAATAATCCTGAATTAAAAGAAAGTACCAGCAGAGATGCCGGGCTTATAAAAACAAAAACATTTTTTCAACTTGCAGATCTCCGCCCTTATGCAACGAGCATGTTACACAGTTCACTGAAGAGGTTGGAAAAGTATGCTGTGGATATCACTGAATGGGGAATAAACGATGATGATTTTTTATTTGTTGATGATGAAGAAGCAATTAAGAAATTTATTGCATCTATTGCAAATATTTCTAAAGAAAACAACTTTATTCGCATTGATTATGACAAAGATATTATTAATAAATTAACTTTAGAAGAAAGCAATATTAAAAAACCCATTGCTGATTTAAAAAATATTGCTCATAAAACGGGAGATAAAGATTTACATGAAGAGATTACCAAAATAGAAAAAATCGTTAAAAAACTGGCTACAGATCATCACAATACTAACCAACTGCTCACTCAAACAACCCAAGACAATGAGGAACTTTCTATAAAATTAGACCACCAAGAACGAGAAAACCTATTTATTAAGGCTTCTATTAGTACTGACAGTAAAGAACTGCAAAGCATTCAGCATCATATCAATAGAAGTGCCTCCCAAAATATTCCCCTGTACATTGATAAATTAACTGAAGCTGTTGAAAATAATTGCTCAAAAGAGCAGATATTCAAGTTAATTGGCCAAATAGATTTAGAAAATAAGAAAATAATTACTTTATCGCAATTTGTAACCAAAGCTAACTTTGACACAATGACCTCATATATGAGAGACGATATTGTTCAATTTATTAATCAGTATGTAAAAAATGTATATTTGGAATATAAACATCTACTCATTAACAATCAAAAAATTAATATATCGATAAGTAACCCTAATAATTTGGTTCAAAAACTTAAATTCCGCCCTATAGAAATAGTCATAATCTTTGACAATTTACTAAATAATTCATATAAGGCCGGTGCAAGTCAGGTTGACCTAGTTTGGCAAACGGATGCCAATAATAACATACAAATTATAGTAAGAGACAACGGCAAAGGTATCCAAGACGAATTTATAGATAAAATTTTTAACTTTCGTTTTAGTACCACAGATGGTTCTGGTTTAGGGTTATATCACGTAAAAGAAATAATTGAAAAAATGGGAGGGCATATCAAGGCTGATAATAATTCTTCAAAAGGCACATCTTTCATAATGGAGTTTGGTAAATGATAATTCAATATAAAATATTATGGGTTGATGACCAAATCAAAGAGGATGCTTTGGTTCATTTGATTGACCAGATAAAGGAGCATTTAGAGAATTTAGGGTTTGCCTCAGTTATTGATCAATTTGAGGGAACCAAAGAAGCATTGGATTCTTTGAATGAAACACCAAAAGGAAGTTATGATTTAATACTTTCAGATTTTCATCTCGGTCATGAAGATAATGGTGATTCGTTAATAAAAAAGATAAGAAATAATGAAATATACACTGAAATATTGTTTTATTCAGGACAAAATGATTTCGAAGAAACAGCTAAAAGTCTATATACGGATAGACTTTCTTTTTTTAGTTTAAGAGGCGACCAAGGTTATACTGAATTCAATAAAAGGATAACTAATCTAATTAATTTAACTGTCAAAAAAATACAAGAAGTTGATAACTTAAGGGGGGTGATAATCGGAGCGGTTAGTGAAATGGATGCAATGATTGAAAAGAAACTTAAAGAGATTTTTGATGACAGTAAGATTGAAGGCATAAGAAATTATGCTGTCCGTAAAATCTCAAAAAAGGTAGAGGGTAATTCTCAAAAAATTAGTGAGATTGATGAAAACAATGTAGATCAATACCTGGATAACCCAAATTTATTCGATGTATCCATTAAATCAAAGATATTGAATGAATATATAAAGAAAATAAAATTACAAAATGAATTTAAAAGTGATTGTAAAAATTTCTATGAGAACTACCATAAAAATGCCTCTAAGATAAGAAATAAAATGGCACATTGGAAGAAAAGTACAACAGAAGATAATACGATTGTGAATAATGATGGAACCCAAGAGACGCTTGGGACTGAAGAATGTATAAAACTCAGAATAAAAATAAATGATTTGTTCAAATCAATTCAATCACTTCAAATAGAATGACCAACATCAGCGGCATCGTCAAATCAGCAAGAAACATCATGCGTCAGGACAGAGGGACGGGCAGTGATGAACTGCGGATTTTGCAACTGGGCTGGATGTTGTTTCTAAAAATATTCAGCGATAAAGACAAAGAACTGGAACTGATCCAAGATGATTAACGTTCCCCCATCCCGGCGGGCTTGCACTGGGATGAATGGGCCGGGAATGATGAAGGCATCACGGGGGATGAACTCCTAAAATTTGTTGACCAAACGCTGTTCCCGACTCTGGCCAAGCTTGACCTCTCCCTCACGAACAATGGCACGATTCACAAACGCGCCTTGCTCGCGCGTGAAGTTTTTTACAATAACGACAACTATATGAAGTCCGGCATTCACTTGCGACAGGTGATTAACAAACTCAACGAGATTGATTTCAACAACAGCAAAGACAAGCAGGTATTCGGGCAGATTTACGAAACCTTTTTAAGTGAACTGCAAAGTGCGGGCACCTTAGGAGAATTCTACACCCCCCGTGCCATCACCAAACTCCTGGCAGAACTCACCAACCCTGAAATCCATGAAACAGTGCTCGACCCCGCTTGTGGAACGGGCGGGTATCTCACCGCGGCCTTGGAGCATCTTAAAGCAAAGGCGCGCACCATTGCCGAACATGAAACCCTGCAACACCATGTGATGGGCTGGGAATACAAACCGCTCCCCTATTTGCTGGGCAATACCAATCTGATTTTGCATGATATTAACCTGCCCAATATCCAATACCGGGATTCGCTGGCAAAACCCTTGACCGAATACCGTCAAAAAGATCGCGTTGATCTGATCCTCGCCAATCCGCCGTTTGGGGGCGTGGTCTCCAATAATAACGAAAACAACTTTCCACAAACTTACCGTACCAAAGAATCGGCGGATCTGTTTTTAATCCTGATGATTCACCTGCTCAAAGACGGGGGGCGCGCGGCCATTGTCCTACCCGATGGCTCACTGACAGGGGATGGCGTCAAACAACGTATTCGTCAAAAACTGCTGGAAGATTGTAATCTGCACACGATTATCCGCTTGCCCAATTCCGTGTTTCAGCCTTATGCGTCGGTGGCCACCAATCTGCTGTTTTTTGAAAAAACAACAAACTCCTCTCCTGTTTTAGGGGGAGTCCCACGCAGTGAGGAGGGGGTCGGGCGGAAGGGTACAAAACATATCTGGTATTACGAACACAAACTCCCTGAAGGCTACAAAGCCTATTCCAAAACCAAGCCCATCCAATTGGCCGAATTTGACAGCCTGAAAGCATGGTGGCACAAACGAGAAGCCAACGAACAAGCCTGGCAAGTGGATATGGAAATCATCAAAGCCAATGGTTACAACCTCGACATCAAAAACCCACACCAGCCCGCAGCCGAAAAACAATATAGCAGTCGTGAATTGCTGAATTTATTACATCAATCCTTTAATAAGAGTGATGAATTGCTAGGGCAATTACGCAAGGAATTGGGATGAAACCACCCCGTCAGGCTTCGCCTGCCACCCCTCCTTTGCAGGAGGGGAATTGGAAAAAAACTAGAATTGGACAGTTTCTTTTTGAGCGGAAAGGAAAGTACAAGCCCGATGATAAGGCTATTGCTGGATTGAATCGTATCGATAAAATAGATTTTTCAGGGAATTTTCACATTGCACAAAAACCAAGCAAAACTAATATGATATTGATTTGTCCAGGTGATTTGGTTATCTCAGGAATCAATGTTTCAAAAGGTGCTCTCGGTATTTACCACAGTGATGAAGATGTCACGGCAACTATTCATTACTCATCATATACATTTGATAAATCAAAAATTGATGTCGAATATTTTAAGCGTTTTCTAAAAAGTTCTGCATTTATCAATCTTTTGCAAGAGCAAGTCAAAGGTGGCATAAAAACAGAAATAAAACCAAAGCACATATTGCCGTTGGAAATTGAATTGCCTGATATTAAAGAGCAGAAACAGAAAGTTCAACATTTCAAAAGTATTGAATCGGAAGATACGGAATTGAAACAAGAACTCACCCACCAACAAACCTTGCTAAAAAAACTCCGCCAGCAGATTTTGCAAGAAGCCATCGAAGGCAAACTCACTCAAGATTGGCGCAAACAACAAAAACTCTCCCCCTGTCAAGGGGGAGTCCCACGAAGTGGGGAGGGGGTCTCAGGGCAAAACTCCCAGAAAATTACAGAGACGGGAGTCCCACCCAGTGGGGAGGGGGTTGGGAAGAGGATCAACAACTTACCCTATTTAAAAACTTTCAGAAAAAAATTACGGAATAACTTAACACCTGCAGAAGCCAAACTCTGGACAATGCTAAAAGGCAAGCAACTGCAAGGTAGAAAGTTTCGAAGACAGCATAGTGTTGCAAACTATATTCTTGATTTTTATTGTCCTGCTGAAAAATTAGCAATTGAACTTGATGGTGAAGTACACAATAATCCTCAAGCCGCTGAACATGATCGAGAAAGAGATCTATTTCTTGCACATACAGGTATTCAGGTTTTGCGTTTTGAAAATAAAATTGTCTTTGAAAACCCTGATGGATTGCTAGAACAAATAAAGCAAGAATTTAGTAAAACCCCCTCCCCTCATTTTCAAGGAGGGGTGGCATCACGCAGTGATGACGGGGTGGTTATGGAAGTCCCACGCAGTGAAGAAGGGGTTGGAGACGGGGTGGTTCTTGACCCCTCCGCCCCTACGGGGCACCTCCCCTTAGCAGGGGAGGTGTTTGAGAGTGCCAGTGAATTATTAAAACGCATACAGGCAGAAAAAGCCCAACTGATTCAAGATAAAAAAATCAAACCGCAAAAACCACTCCCCCCGATTAGCGAAGCTGAAAAACCGTTTGACTTGGCTTTAGGGCTTGCGGTTTAGAATAAATAACATTATCTATTTTTGAGAAATCAAAAGGCAAACTATAACCAACAAGAAAATTAAAAAAGCACATAGGAGAATCAAATGAAAATAACACGTAGAGGATCATCTGCTAATCATGGCGACAGCGAAATTGAGTTAGAAAATTATGAAATTAAATACGGAAATTCAACGATACATCTGCAAAAATCTCGTATCAAAGATTTCAACACAGATTCTACGCATGACTATACAATTTCTTTGTCAATGGAAGAGCTATCAAATTTAATAAAATTCTTAGGCGATAAAATTCCCAATAAAGATCCAGAGTCAATATCGTCTGCGTTTTCTCCTTGTCTTAGAGAAATAATTAGAATTCATAATACATGTGTGGGACAAGTGGGCGTTATGGAAAAAAAGACAATTACTAAAAATTCTAAAATTAACCGTAGACCTACTTGATGAGGAGAGACAATGGCGCAAAATGAATCAAATACAATTTTCGATATTCCGGATAATTACAAAGAAGATGCCTTAATCAATCAGGAAACTTATCTGCAATGGTATCAAGAATCCATTGAAAATCCGGATCGGTTTTGGGCAAAACAAGCAGCGCGTCTGCATTGGTTTAAAAAATGGGATACCGTCCAAAAATTCGATTATCACAAAGCGGAAATCGCCTGGTTCATTGGCGGGAAATTGAACGCGAGTTACAACTGTCTGGATCGGCATCTGGACGCAGGCAAAAAAAATCAGGCCGCCATCATTTGGGAAGGGGACAATCCTCAAGAATCGAAAACCTTCACCTACCTGCAATTATATCAGGAAGTCTGCCGATGCGCGAATGTCTTGAAGAAACATGGCGTTAAAAAAGGGGATCGCGTTTTGCTTTACCTGCCGATGATTCCTGAGTTGGCTATTTCCGTTTTGGCGTGTGCCAGAATTGGTGCGATTCATTCTGTCGTTTTTGGAGGATTCAGCGCGGAAGCCTTAAAAAGTCGCATTTTAGACTGTGAGCCTCATCTTTTAATTACCGCAGATGGGGGATTCCGCGGAGGAAAAAGTTTTCCTTTGAAAGCGAATGCGGACATTGCGATGGAAGACACAAATGTGACAGCTTGTTTAGTTGTCAAGCGTAATCAGATGGAAGTCACGATGAAGGCCGAACGCGACCATTGGTGGCATACCGCCATGTTTGCCGCTGATATTCAAAGGGATTGCCCTCCTGAAGCAATGGACGCCGAAGACCCCCTGTTCATTTTATACACTTCCGGCTCCACTGGAAAACCGAAAGGCGTGCTTCATACAACCGGAGGCTATTTAACCTACACTTCCTTCACCCATCAATATGTCTTTGATTATAGAGACGGAGAAACCTATTGGTGTGCCGCTGATATTGGTTGGGTCACCGGACACAGTTATATTGTTTATGGCCCTCTCTCAAATGGAGCCACGACTCTGATGTTTGAAGGCGTTCCTAATTATCCCGACCCAGGGAGATTTTGGGACATTGTCGATAAGTATCGAGTGAATATCCTTTATACCGCCCCCACTGCGATTCGTGCTCTTGCGAAAGAAGGGAGAGGGCATGTCGATAAACGCGATTTGAGCACATTGCGCTTACTCGGAACCGTTGGCGAACCCATCAATCCAGAGGCGTGGTTATGGTATCATGCTGTGGTGGGAAAGGGTAAATGCCCGATTGTTGATACCTGGTGGCAAACGGAAACAGGCGGGATTATGATCACGCCTCTCCCTGGAGCGACCAAACTAAAACCTGGCTCAGCGACGCGTCCTTTTTTTGGGATACAGCCGGTGCTCGTCGATGCGGATGGCAATGAATTGGAAGGCGCCGCTTCGGGTAATTTGTGTATAAAAGCCTCATGGCCTGGTCAAATGCGCGGCGTTTATGGAGATAAATCACGATTCTATCAAACCTATTTTTCTCAGTACAAAGGTTTGTATTTTACAGGCGATGGCTGTCGCCGAGACGAAGATGGCTATTACTGGATCACCGGGCGAGTAGACGATGTGATCAATGTCTCAGGGCATCGCATGGGCACTGCCGAAGTAGAATCCGCGCTGGTGCTCCATCAGAACGTCGCGGAAGCAGCGGTGGTTGGATTTCCTCATGACATTAAAGGGCAAGGGATCTATGCGTATGTGACGGTCAATGCGGGCATTCAAACGAATGATGATTTGAAAAAAGAACTGGTCGCATTAGTCCGCAAAGAGATTGGCCCCATCGCAACAATAGATGCCATTCAATGGACTCCCGCTCTCCCAAAAACTAGAAGTGGAAAAATCATGCGCCGCATTTTACGTAAAATTGCGGAAGGAGCGACCGATCAATTAGGCGATATTTCAACATTGGCCGAACCGGAGGTCGTCGCTCAATTGATTGCCGGAAAAATCAGATGAATGGCTAACCAAAACCGGGTCTCTTCTTTGATTTGAGAAGAGGCACGGTTGTTTGGATTTGAGGGACTCCTGCCTCAATTGGAGGTCGCCAACTTAGTGGAAATTTTTAATCTCCGACGGACCATCTGAGAGGTCGAATCAATCCCCATATTGAGAATGGCCGTGAGAATGATCAGTAGAATCGCTTTATCCATTTTGTCATCCGACAGAGCACTATCAATATAAAATCCTAACGTATAGATCCCAAGGATTCCGAGAATCGCCGATTCCCGCATCATGACTTCCCAGCGATAAAAAAGGAAGGCCAGAAATTGGCCATAGACGCGGGGGAGAATTTCAAAAAAATACAAATTCACTTTCTTTCGTGGCGCGTCGGCTCTCAATGGGATCAAATCTGCGTTTTGCCCGCTCAGATAGCCGATAATGGCGCCATTGTGCAAACTAATCGCGACAATCGCCGGGAGCATGGAAGGCCCCCAGAGTTGGAGAAAAATGTAAGCCAAAATATATTCAGGCGTGGTCCGAATCACAATGAGCAGGGAGGAAGAAAACCGCCTTGGCCACTTTTTCTGGAAATGTTTGCTGACCCAGGGAAACACCGCCAAAGCCATGATTCCTGTGCCGACCAAAACGATTTGGGTTAAAACGAACGTATTCCAAAGCCCCGCAAACCCTTCTTCCATCATAATTTTTGCGCCCCAGTTCCAGACCTTTTCCGCAGAAAATTCCACCCCGTAGGAACCATCCGCAACCCCTGTTCTCCGCATCGGCCACGGAAGAATCTCATACGTGAGGAATCGGGTGACATTGCTCCAGGAAAAGGAAATTTCTTTGGAAATTAAGGCGAAGGCAATCAGGATATAAAACAAAACCGCTTTCTCTTTGACCCAATATTTAAGCGAAGCAATCAATAAATAAAAGCATATCAAAATCGCCGCCGCCTCCGAATACGAGCCTTCACGGAAAGCCGTCTCTAAATGAAACCCCAATGTCGGCAACCCAATAAAACCGAGAATCGCGCTGGAACGTAAACCACACTCCAGACGATAGGAAGAATAATGTTTGAGATCGGCATAAATCACAGGCAACACGCCGAAAAAAAATTGACTGATCGGATGGGTTTGAGACGGAAATCCGAGCAGGGGGGTTTGATCCGATTCTTGACGGATTTCAGCATAGACTTTCGCAAAAATACCGGCATACGGGATGGCAATGGCCAAGATCCCACAAACCGAATTCAATCCCACTATCGGCAAAAAGAGGAGTGCCCAAAAGATCTCATGGATCGCGCGAATGAAGGCGCAAAACAAGCGTACCGGTCGAAACTCAAAGAAAAACGCCAGAATCGCTCCGGCCACAATGGCTAAAAATATGCCACAAAATGCGAAAGTGATCGTGTTCAGAAAAGCAGTTTTGATTTCGTAAGCCGCCATCAAATCAGGAGTCATCGCTCCTTGAGCCATCCGTTGGAGTTCTTGCCAGGGATCTAAGGTTAAAACCTCTAAATCCGCCATAAACAGGCAGATCAACGCAACCCCAGCGAACAAAAGACTGGTTCTCAACATGGCTGATACAGTTGGGTGAGGAGCGCATCGCTGACTTTCGCGACTGGCAAATCGAAGACGAGTTGGCCAAAATGTAGCCCGATAATTCTTTCTGCGAATTCTAACGCCAAATCCACCGCGTGCAATGAAAGAATCACGGTTTTTTTCCCTTGGGTGATCAATTCTAAAACAGCGCCCGCTTGATGAGGGTCAATCGAAGAAACCGGTTCATCCGCGAAAATGATCGGGCTTTCCCGAAACATCGCTCTCGCAATCGCGGTGCGCTGTTGTTGTCCTCCTGAGAGCGCGCCAACACGTTTGTTGATGAAGGTCGCCATCCCTAACGAATCAAGAATGGGGCGAATCTGCGCCACTTCTTTCTGCTGAGGCTTGAGGAGATTCAAGAGGTTATAGGGGGTGGGGTAATGATCCAGGCGCCCGATATAAACATTATGAAAAACAGATAGTTGCGAAACTAACGCGTAATTTTGATGAACAAAGGCCGAACGCCGCTTTTTAAGTTCATACAAGGTATAGAGAAGCGTTGTTTTTCCTGAACCACTGGGGCCGATAAAAGCGATTTTTTCGCCTCCATCAATCCGCATCGAAATATTTTTTAAAGCCAGGGTATCTTTGTAAGACACACTGACATTATCGAGTTCAAACATTATTTTTCGATGATCCCCACTTCCATTGCCGTGTCTAAAATGGGAGCATACAGGGCGTTATCGGCTTTGATGAAGCTTTTACGAGGAAACGATTTGAGAAGATCCGGGGATTTCATACCAGTCAACGTATTTTGCAATTTTAGAATGAAGCCTTTTCCAAATTTTTGATCCGCGTCCCCACGCACGGTCCAGTTATAATCAACATAGGCCGGAGTTTTCCAAATCACTTGAACTTTATTCGGATCAATTTTCCCTTCTTTCAATTCACGTTCCCAAACCTTAAAATTTAAAGCACCCGTTTGATAGCTACCCGCTTGCACCAGCGCAATCGTTTTGGAGTGATCCCCACTAAATCCAACCCGCTTAAACACGCTTTTAGGGGCTTTTTTAAAATGTTGGCGAATAAAAAATTCCGGCATCAATCGCCCTGAGGTTGAGCCTTTTGAACCAAATGTGAAGGTTTTTCCGGCGATGCCTGCGGGGAATGAATTGGATGGTTGGAGTCCCGTGCTCTGATGGGCAATAAAATAAGTGATGAAATTCTGGTCTTCCGCTCCTTGCGCAATTGCTTGAGAGCCGGGAACCCCCCGCCGCGCTTGTACTCCAGAAAGCCCTCCAAACCATGCCAGTTGCACTTGATCATTTTTAAAAGCATTGACGGAAGCACTATAAGATTTCACGGGGATATATTTGACCGCCACCCCCAGTTTTTTAGAAAGATAATGGGCCACTTTTTCAAAACGCTGCTGTAATCTTGCCATATCTTGATCAGGAATTGCCGTAAAACTTAAAGTTTGGGCACCGACGAACGAACTTAACAACAATAACGATACACAAAATAAGACAAGGTTCTTCATATTTTCTCCTAAAAAATTCATCACAACGGGTTTTCACAATTTCAATTCTGTGGAATAAAGGAATAAAGCATAGAGTATTTAAAAGAAATAACAATCCAAATTGAAGCGTTAGAGTCGCTCAAAAAGAACGGCAATTCTAATTTTTTGGGAAGTCTCAAAAAATGGTTTGGGAAGCAGATTCATATTTTCATATTGAATTTTAGGAAGATCTCTCCTATGATGCTGGTTGACTTGGATGATTCCTTTCTCCCCATCAAATTTTATGAAACTCACTTTGCTTCAACAACGGATTTTTCAGTTCCTTGTCCATTCTTTTTTATATTACCAGTTGGGAGAATCTCTCATTTCAGATCAACAATACGACAGACTTTGTAAAGATCTCAACACCTCACTGGCAAGCTCATCTGAGCAAACTGGTTCAAATGCGATTCCCTATTTAAATTTAGTCCAAAAGCTCGGACCGGAAGCGTCGGGATTTTCTATTAAAAAATACCCCCCCGCCATTATCAGTATCGCCATCCATCTGATCTATCAAGAAAATTACGCCCGTCGCATCAGCTTCGCGGACTTCGTTGCTCGACACGGTTACCGATTTGAACTCGTGTCACCGTCTCCTGCCTCTCTTTCCTAAGAAATCTTTGAAAAGTAAAGAAAGACCGCTTGAGGACAATCCTCTCCCTGAAACCTATCCTGAGGGACAAAACAGGATTTGACTTGAGATTTTTACTGAAAAAAACGCATATATCTTGAATAAATTCGCAGAGTTTTTACCATTTTATGATTAAGGTTGCTTATGAAAGTTGGCGTCATCGGGGGCAGTGGACTCTATAATTTACCAGGGATCACAGAGGTCAAAGAGGAAAAAATCACAACCCCTTTTGGAGAAGCCTCGGATCTGTTTGTTAGTGGAACCCTGCATGATGTCCCCGTGGTCTTTTTACCTCGCCACGGACAAGGACACCGCCTCTCGCCCACAGAAATTCCATTTCGCGCCAATATTTGGGGAATGAAAAAATTAGGGGTGACCCATCTGATCTCTGTGAGTGCGGTGGGGAGTTTGAAAGAGGAAATTGTTCCAGGGCATATTGTCTTTCCTGATCAATTTATTGATCGGACACGACAACGGGTTTCTACTTTTTTTGGAAATGGCATTGTGGGGCATGTGCAATTTGGTGATCCGGTTTGCCCGCATTTATTAAAACAGGTCGCGCAAGCGGCTCAAGACGTAGACGCATCCTTTCATTCGGGAGGCACGTATGTCTGTATGGAAGGCCCCGCCTTTTCTACCCGTGCTGAATCAAACCTTTACCGCTCTTGGGGGGCTGCTGTGATTGGAATGACCAATATCCAGGAAGCCAAATTAGCCAGAGAAGCGGAAATCTGCTTTGCAACCATCGCTTTGGCGACGGATTATGACTGCTGGCATCAATCCGAAAAAGAAGTGACTGTCGAACAAATCTTAGCAGTGATGAGTAACAATATTGAAATATCCAAAAAAATTCTGTCACAAACCCTAAAAATTTTACCTGCCGAACGTTCCTGTTCGTGCGGGTCTGCTTTAGAATATGGCATTATGACAGCACTTGAAATGATTCCAAAAAAAGTACGAGCCGATCTCGATATCATCATTGGTAAATACCTTTCTAGAGAATAAAAACTCTTTTCAACTGCTTTTCATCGGAGCCTCACGCATGAAGTTCAACCTTAAACTGAGAATTTTTCTTTTCTGAGGGAAATCAATGGCCGAAACAACAGAACAACCACGAACACCATTAGAGCGAATTGGTCAGCAACTACAAGAAGCGCGTGAGGCAAAAAATTTCTCTCTCGAACATGTTGCTAAAGTGACACGCATCCGTATCAGTATTTTAAAAGATATTGAACAAGGCCACATGGCGCATAGTCCCGGCCCAGCCTTTTTGAGAGGCTTCATTCGCACTTATGGTGAATTGATGGGATTGGATAGCGAAACGCTCCAGAAAGAGATCGTCGCTATTCCCGAATTGCAGAAGTTCTTTGGTATCAGTGGCTCGAATATCATACCGGCGGCGATTGAGCACCCATCTTGGCAGGAACCAAAATATAGTATTTTTCTTCTGATTTTAATTATTTTGGGAGGCGGTTACTTTCTGTTTAATTATTTTGATCAGCGCCCGACTCAGCTCATTACAGAATCACAACCACCTGATCGAAACAACAGCCCCGCGAAACCCGCCCCGCCAGATGTTGATAAAAAACAG
>WASW01023425.1_pt1 | contig 22885 bp, 20 predicted proteins | sample 5698521 | NCBI WGS metagenome assembly WASW01 (sample SAMN11175560, study PRJNA528189) | sponge metagenome | isolation source: marine sponge | host: Leucetta | place: Antarctica: Western Antarctic Peninsula, King George Island | collected 2013-01
ATATTGGCGGCCTCGGCGCGGGCCTGGCATTGTTGGCACTGGATTCATTCCTGCCGCCGGTCCTACTGTTGCCGATTGGTATTCTTGCCGCTGGATTGTTCGGTGCCGCCTGGGCATCGGTTCCAGCATATCTCCAGGCTTACCGAGGCAGTCATATTGTTATCACCACCATAATGTTTAATTTTATTGCTTCGGCATTGATGGTCTATTTGCTGGTGAATGTGTTTATCAAGCCGGGGCAGATGTCACCGGAAAGTCGGGTGTTTGAAACAGCCGCACATTTACCGTTCATGCATGAAATGTTCGCCTGGTTCGGAATTGAAATTGCGCGCTCTCCCTTAAACGCATCGGTATTTTGGGCTGTATTATGCTGCATTGGTCTTTGGCTATTTATCTGGCGAACGCGCTGGGGCTACGAGATCCGCACCGTAGGGTTTAATGAAAAAGCGGCCGTTTACGCCGGTATCAAACCCGCCAAGATGGTTATTCTCGCGATGTTTATTTCCGGTGCGCTGGCCGGTTTTGTCGGAGTCAATGAAGTGATGGGCGTGCATCACCGACTGCTCCTCAACTTTACAGCAGGATATGGATTTACGGGTATTGCTGTGTCCTTGATGGGCCGAAACCATCCGTTTGGCATCGTTATGGCCAGCTTATTGTTTGGCCTCTTGTATCAAGGCGGAGCCGAACTTGCGTTTGAAATTCCAAGCATTACGCGTGAACTGGTTATTGTTATTCAGGGTCTGGTGATCCTGTTTTCCGGGGCACTAGCCTATATGTCAACGCCGTGGGTGACCTGGGTTTATCAACGCGTAACACGAACGCCAATCCGCACCGCGGAGGAGGGGACATGACGGATGATCCGTTCCTATTCTTTATTCTCACTCTGGACGCCACTGTGCGGGTCTCAACGCCGCTCATTTTCTGCGCTATGGCGGGCCTGTTTTCAGAACGCTCCGGTATCATCGACATCAGTCTTGAGGGTAAGATGTTAACCGCAGCATTTGTTGCGGCCAGTATCGCCAGTGTCACCGGATCAGCGTGGGTGGCGATGATGGCGGCGATCTGTATCACCGTATGTCTGTCGGCCCTGCATGGGTTTGCTTGTATTACCCATAAGGGCAATCAGGTGGTCAGTGGCGTAGCGATCAATATTCTGGCGTCAGGTTTGACGGTTGTTCTCGGCATTGCCTGGTTCCATCAGGGTGGCCAAACTCCAAGTCTTCCGGCGGACGCACGGTTTATGCCCATCGAGTTTCCCTTAACAGACCTGCTTAGCGCGGTGCCGCTGTTCGGGGTGATCTATAAAGAATTGCTGAGCGGGCATAATCTGCTTGTCTACGTTGCCTTTGCCATGGTTCCCCTAACGTGGTGGGTTATTTTCCGAACCCGTTTTGGATTGCGCCTGCGCGCCGTAGGCGAAAACCCGAACGCGGTCGATACGGCTGGTATTTCAGTGACCTGGCTGCGCTACCGTGCGGTCCTGATCGGCGGTATGTTGACCGGGTTAGCCGGGACATATCTGTCGACTGCACAGACCGCATCGTTTGTCCGCGACATGTCAGCGGGGCAAGGCTACATCGCTTTGGCAGCGATGATTTTCGGCAAATGGCGACCGTTTACGGCTTTTGGTGCCTGCCTGATATTCGGGCTTCTGGATGCTGTCGCCATCCGCCTACAGGGCGTCCATATGCCGGGCATTGGCGAAGTGCCGGTCGAACTTATTCAAGCCCTTCCTTATATTTTGACCGTGGTTTTGCTGGCTGGTTTTATTGGCAAAGCGGTGGCTCCGAAAGCCATTGGTCAACCTTATTTGATAGAACGTTAAATGAGTCAAGAGATGTTAGAAATGGCACGCGCCGCCATGGATAAGGCCTATGCCCCTTATTCAAGGTTTCAGGTTGGCGCCGTGATCCGGGGCGCGAACGGAAAGTTGTATGCTGGATGTAATGTGGAAAACGCCGCCTATCCTCAGGGCTGCTGCGCCGAAGCGTCGGCAATTTCTGCGATGGTCATGGACGGGGAAACAGAAATTATCGAAGTTACCGTAATGGGCGGCGGAGATGCGTTGGTCACGCCGTGCGGCGGGTGCCGCCAACGTATTCGTGAGTTTTCAACGGATGACGTTCTCATACATATCTGTGGCCCGGAAGGCGTGCGTAAATCCGTAACGCTTGGCGCATTGCTTCCCCTGTCTTTTGGCCCGGACAACTTAAAGGATTAATGCCGTGGAAATAAGCGAAACCATAAATCGTAGCGCTGCGATCATAAACGAAAAATCCGGCGGTATGGTGCCAAAAGTTGGCATCGTTTTGGGATCCGGCCTTGGCCCGTTTGCCGACCAGATGACTGATGCTGTTAGGATACCGTACAGTGATTTGCCGGGATTTCCGGAGCCAGGCGTTGCCGGGCACGCTGGCCGGTTAAGCCTTGGCACCGTCAGCGGCACCCCTGTCGCCGTTATGCAGGGCCGGGCGCATTATTACGAAAAGGCGGACGCAGCGGCGATGAAAGTTCCCGTCAGAACATTACAAAAAATTGGCTGCGAAACTTTGATCCTCACCAATGCAGCCGGCAGCATCAATCCGGACGCTGGACCAGGCAGCGTTATGCTGCTGTCGGATCACATCAGTTTCACTGGCGTGTCGCCGCTGTTTGGTGAGCCGGGTGATGACCGTTTCGTTGATCTGTCTGACGCGTACGATGCCGCACACCGACAAAGTTTTACTGACGCTGCAAAACACGTCGGTATAGAATTATATGATGGCATATACATGTGGTTCTGCGGGCCGCACTTTGAAACGCCTGCCGAAATCAGGGCGGCGAACGTCATGGGCGCGACGGCGGTTGGTATGTCGACAGTCCCTGAAGTGATCCTCGCCCGTCATGCGGGCATGCGGGTCGCGGCACTCTCAATTATCACCAATCTGGCTGCCGGAATGAGCGAGACAAAATTAAGTCATGGACAGACCATGGCCAATGCTGCGATTGCATCCGAGCACGTCCAGAATCTGCTGCGGCAGTTTTTAGAAACCTATCAGGATTGATGATTTACCAATGATACCTCAGGAGATCATTCGCAAAAAAAGAGACGGCATTGAACTGGCGGCAGACGAGATTGCCTTTATGGTCAAAGGCCTGAACGATGACTCGATCAGCGAAGGACAGGTTGCTGCGTTCGCCATGGCGGTGTTCTTTCAGGGCATGACCATGGATGAACGAGTAGCGCTGACCAGGGAAATGACCCATTCGGGTGATGTTCTCAACTGGACTGATCTCGATCTGCCAGGTCCCGTTCTCGATAAACATTCTACCGGCGGCGTTGGTGATAAAGTCAGTTTGATGCTGGCGCCGATTGTTGCGGCGTGCGGTGGGTTTGTTCCGATGATTTCCGGACGTGGCCTTGGCCATACTGGCGGAACGCTCGATAAACTTGACTCGATCCCAGGTTATACAACCGTCCCAACTAACGATCTTTTCAGAAGAACGGTTAAAGACGTTGGTTGCGCGATTATTGGTCAGACAGCGAGTCTCGCGCCAGCGGACAAACGGTTTTATGGCATACGTGATGTAACCGCGACCGTGGAATCTATACCTCTGATCACCGCTTCAATCCTGTCGAAAAAGCTGGCCGCCGGGCTGGATGCTTTGGTCATGGATGTCAAAACCGGCTCTGGCGCTTTTGCTGACACCATGGAAATGGCGGAAGAGCTGGCGGCGAGTATCGTCACGGTGGCCAATGGCGCAAGAATGCCAACGTCGGCGTTGATTACTGATATGGACCAGGTGCTTGGCACCCATGTGGGTAACGGGTTGGAAGTCATGGAAACGGTAACCTTTTTAACCGCGGCCCGTGACCCGCGACTTGAAGAGGTTGTTATCGCCCTCGCTGCAGAGATGTTGCACCTCGGCGGTCTGGTCGCAAATGCCAGCGAAGGGAATGCGAAAGCTCAAACCGTTCTCGACAACGGTCAGGCAGCCGAGCTTTTTGCCAAGATGGTAACCGCCCTCGGCGGGCCTTCAGATTTTATGGACAAACCCGATCACTATCTGACGCCAGCGTCCGTCATCAAACCATGTTTTCCAAATGAGAGTGGTCTCGTGAGTGCGGTTGATACCCGCGGTGTCGGCGTTGCTGTTATCGGCCTCGGCGGTGGACGGATACGGGCTACCGATGCAATTGATTACAGCGTTGGGTTTTCGAATGTCTGTTCTGTTGGAGCGGTTGCGGGACCGGACATTCCGTTGGCGATGGTCCATGCCGTCAGTGACGAGAAGGCGGATCAGGCGTGCCGCGATTTACGAAGTGCGATTAGCATTAGCGACGCTGCACCGGTATCTCGTCCAATGGTTTTGAAATCCGTCAGGGGTGGTAATTCCCATGAGTAGGGCATTCATCATTGTTATTGATTCGTTTGGCCTTGGAGAAGCGCCGGATGCCGCTGCGTTTGGTGATGTTGGCGCGGATACGCTTGGGCACATTGCTGAATACTGTGCGAGTGGTAAAGCCGATGTGGATGGGCTGCGCCGGGGGAAATTAAATGTGCCAAACCTCGTCCGCCTTGGCCTTGGCCGGGCGGCCCAGTTAAGCACGGGGAAAACCCCAGTTGGTCTTGAGGACGACGGACACATTACCGGGGCATACGGGTACGCCAGTGAAACCAGCTTTGGCAAAGATACACCAAGCGGTCACTGGGAAATGGCGGGACTGCCGGTATTGTTTGATTGGGGTTTTTTCCCAAAAACCGTTCCGTGTTTTCCGGATGATGTTATTGAGGAACTGGTCAGGCGATGTGACTTGCCTGGTATTCTTGGGAATTGCCACGCGTCGGGGACTGAGATCATTGCCGAACTGGGCTTGGAGCATATCCGCACGGGCAAACCGATTTGTTATACGTCGGCTGATTCGGTATTTCAAATTGCCGTACACGAAGAACACTTCGGCCTAGAGCGCCTATTGGATATATGCGTAACGGCCAAGGAAATCCTCGAGCCCTTGTCCATTGGACGGGTGATCGCCCGTCCGTTTGTTGGAGACCAGCCCGATAACTTCAAACGCACGGCAAACCGCAAGGATTTAACCTCACCGCCACATGGGCCAACGGTTCTTAATAGGGTCACGGATGCGGGCGGCAAAGTAATCTCGATCGGAAAAATATCCGATATATTCGCCGGCAGCGGAATCAGTGAGGTTCTGAAGGCGGGTGATACGGATGGTCTTGTTGATCTTACTATTGAGCAGATCAAGAGCGTCGAAGACGAAACGCTGGTTTTTACAAACCTGGTTGATTTTGATTCGCTTTACGGGCATCGCCGGAATGTGCCGGGGTATGCCGCTGAACTGGAGGCACTGGACAAACGCATTCCCGAAATTGAGGTTGTTTTACTGCCCGGTGATCTGGTTATTTTGTCGGCGGATCATGGGTGCGATCCGACTTGGCCGGGCAGTGATCATACCCGCGAAAATATCCCGGTCATTATGTTTGGGCCGAATATACCGGTATTGGATCTGGGCGGCAGGGATACCTTTGCTGATATCGGGCAAACTGTGGCCAACCACCTGAATGTTGCACCGCTTGATTATGGCACAAATTGTTTGAGTGGCGGCGCGGTATGACGGCAAACCTTCCAAAGGTTGAACTTCACGTTCACATCGAAGGCACCGTAACACCGGCGCTGGTACGGCGGTTTGCCGCTCAGCATGACATGGAAATTCGAGATACATTGTTTGATGGCAACGGCGGGTATCAGTGGTCCGACTTTCTTAGTTTCCTCGGCGCCTATGACGGGGCGAGTGAATTTATTCGGACGGCCGAAAATTACCGGGACATTATGTATGAATATCTCGCCTCAACTGCACGAGAGGGCGCGATCTATGTTGAGGTGTTTACCTCCGTTGATCATGCCGCGCGTGTTGGCATTCCCTACGATGAATTGGTTGCCGCATTAGTTCAGGGAATCGACGATGCGGAAGCAGAATTTGGTATCATTGGCCGGATGATTGTCACCTGTATCCGCCATCTTGGCCCCGATCAGGCGGTGAAAGACGCCAAAACCGCGCTTGCTAATATGCACCCCTACATTGTTGGATTTGGCATGGGCGGGGATGAGTCCTTGCATACCTGTCAAGATTTTGCCCCGGCATTTAGTCTTATGTATGACGCAGGGCTTCAGTGCACCGTACATGCCGGCGAAGTGGGCGGCCCGGAAAGCGTTATTGATGCGTTGGATTTTTTGCCGGTAACCCGCATAGGGCATGGCGTGCGGTCTGCTGATGACCCGGCGCTGATGGATCGGTTGGTTAAGGACAATATTGTTCTTGAAGTTTGTCCCGGCAGTAATCTGGCGCTTGGCCTTTATGACAGCCCTGAAAATCACCCGCTGAACAAATTACGGGATGCGGGTATTAAAGTGAGCCTTGGATCTGATGATCCACCCTTTTTTGGAACCTCGATTGGTCAAGAATATGAACGGGCGAAGGTCGATTTTGGTTTATCTGATCAAGACTTGCTGGATATTTCAAAGACCGCAATCGACGCTGCGTTTGTTGATGACGAGATGAAAAACCGGTTGAGGGCGCGGTTATGAAGAACGTCGATATAATTGCCTTTGATGCTGACGATACACTTTGGCACTGCGAGAATTTCTTTCATGATGTGCAAAACAAGTTTGCCGGTATTCTAGAGCGATACGCGCCGCATGATGACGTGCATGCACGGTTTCATGAAACAGAACTCAGAAATATTCATCTGTTCGGGTATGGCGTTAAGGGGTTCACCCTGTCGATGGTGGAGACGGCCATAGAGATATCAAACAAGAAAGTATCCGCATCCCATATTCACGACATCATTATGCTTGGAAAGAGTATCTTCGACGCGCCGCTTGATCTGATGGATGGAGTTGAAGAAACGCTGAACGATCTTAAACAACAGTATCGCCTACTGTTGATTACCAAGGGTGATGTTCTCGATCAGCGCAACAAAATCGAAAAATCGGGTCTTGAACATTTGTTTGATAAAACAAATGTCGTGCAGGAGAAAGACCCTGCGACTTACGCTAGACTTTTTGCTGACTACGATATCGATGTGACAAAAGTTGCTATGATCGGCAATTCACTACGATCAGATATATTGCCGATCCTCGAACTCAACGGCGCGGCCGTGCATATCCCGTATCACGTTACCGCCCATTTTGAGAAAGTCCCCGACCAGATCAATCATCCACGTTTTTTTGAGATTGCAGACATGGTGGATCTACCGGAATTGATCCGTTCGGGAAAAGAAAACTGAATATATAAACTTGGGAGAATAAGATGACTACCATGACGAAAACCAAACGTATGAGCTGCGGAATTATGTTGTCTCTTGGGCTAGGGTTAGGTTTGGGCGCTACAGGTGCTGCGATCGCCGGACCCATGCAGAATGACAATCTAAATGCGACTTTGTGGACCCAGCATGCAATTGAATTTAAGGCATCTGCCCAGTCCGCTTACGCCTTGGCAACCCTGCGCCTTGATCAAGCGCTGGCGGACAAAAACTGGACCGCGATTGCCGAACAGGGAGCTGATTATCAGGGAAAACCACCCGCAGTGATCCTGGATGTGGACGAAACCGTGCTTGATAATTCCATGTACCAGGCCTGGATGGTGCAGAATGGCAAATCGTTTAGTTCCAAAACGTGGGGTCCGTTTGTTAATGCGATTTTGTCTCGGCCCATTCCCGGTTCACTGGACTTTATCAACTATGCAAAGTCCAAAGGCGTGACGACATTTTATGTCTCTAATCGTACTGGTGACCTGGAAGACGCAACGCGTAAAAATCTCGAGAAATTTGGTTACCCGATTGAAACCTCGCAGGATACGGTTATCCTGAAAAAGGAAAAACCGGAATGGAAGTCATCCAAAAAAGGTGTTCGCCGGGCCCACATTGCCAAAACACACCGTGTCCTTTTGGTGATGGGTGATAACTTCGGTGATTTTGTCGATACCTATAAAGGCTCCCAGGCCGACCGTAAGGCTACTTGGGACAAGAACGCCGACAAATGGGGAAAACAATGGATCATGGTTGCCAACCCAACGTATGGGTCATGGGAATCCGCGCCGTTCGGTTTCAATTACAAATTGTCCGGTGATGAAAAACGGTCAATGAAAATGGGTACACTGGAAGCCTGGAAACCATAGCGCTTTGTTAATACGCAATTACATGGTCGTAAATTGAGCCAATTTACTCGAGAATTCCTTTAGATTTAGAAACCAAAACCCGGATGGAATTTTTTCGTCCGGGTTTATTTTGTTCCGTACATTCGGTCACCGGCATCGCCAAGCCCCGGCATGATGTACCCATGATCGTTGAGCTCACGATCAACGGCTGCAGTGTATATAGGAATATCGGGATGCGCTTCGGAAAACGCCTTGATGCCCTCTGGCGCGGCCAGTAGGCAGGCAAATTTAATATTTTTGGCACCGGCCTCTTTTACCCGCTGCGCCGCCACGATGGCTGAATTCCCGGTCGCCAGCATGGGATCAACCAGAACGCACAACCGCTCGTTTACGCGATCCGGGAGTTTTTTGTAATATTCTACGGGATGCAGCGTTTTGGGATCGCGGTATAGACCGATATGCCCAACTCTGGCAGAGGGCACCAAATCCAACATGCCTTCCATTAGGCCGTTGCCAGCCCGCAAAATTGAAATAAAACAGAGTTTTTTACCTTCAAGTTTGTTTGCCGTCATGGTTTCAAGCGGCGTTTCTATTTCCACCTCATGAAGTTTCAGGTCCCGTAACACCTCATAGGCCAACAACAGACTGATTTCCCGCAATAACAGTCTAAATTTCGCCGTTTCAGTCGTTTTTTCGCGCATTAGTGTCAATTTATGTACGACGAGCGGATGATTGAGTACGGTTGCGTTGTGTGCGGTCATGATCTGTCCTTGCTATCTTCCAGTGGGCTTAATCTATCGAATAAAAGTGGACCAAACAACGTTTTGAAAGCTGGAGGTTGTGGATAACATTACTCTCTTGCAGATCTAAACTGTTTGATTGCAAAATTTAATAATTGAATTTGATACATCTGGTTTTATCTACTGGTTCCGGGCTCTATACTTCCATCATGATTTCACCAAAACTTTCTACTCAACCTCATGCCATCCTCAAAGATGTCTTCGGCTACACCTCCTTTCGGCCTGATCAGGAAGCGATCGTCGACGGCCTGATTGCGGGAGACAATATTCTGGCCGTTATGCCAACGGGATCCGGAAAATCGATGTGTTTTCAGATACCCGCGTTGATTCTGGATGGACTGACGATCGTCGTGTCACCATTGGTTGCTTTGATGGAGGACCAGGTTGCGGCCCTTAAGTTGGCAGGCGTTTCCGCAGATACGATCAACGGGTCACGGGACCGAGAAACAAATATTGAATGTTGGAAGAACGTCGCTGCAGGGAACCTGAAAATTCTCTATCTGGCCCCGGAACGATTAATGACGGATCGTATGTTGAATGCGCTTGGTCGTTTGCCGGTATCATTGATCGCGATTGATGAAGCGCATTGCATCTCGCGCTGGGGACCGGCGTTTAGGCCGGAATATGAGGAGCTTTGCCGCTTGCGAGAGTTGTTTCAAGGCATACCTATTGCTGCGTTGACGGCAACGGCAGATGAGACCTCACGAGAAGATATTGCAGCAAAGTTGTTCGGTGGGAACGGGCGTATTTTTGTATCAGGGTTTGATCGCCCCAACATCAAATTGGCGGTTGAAATGCGGCGCGAATGGAAACAGCAACTCCTGAATTTTGTCAAAACCTATACCGGCGAAAGTGGAATTGTATATTGCCTGAGCCGCGCAAAAACAGAGAAAGTCGCTGTGTTCCTGAATGAAAACGGGATCCGCGCTTATCCGTATCATGCGGGCCTCGATAAAAACGACCGGGCTGTCCATCAGGACATCTTTATGACTGAGCCCGGCGTTGTAATGGTCGCCACCATCGCCTTTGGCATGGGGATCAATAAACCCGATTTACGGTTTGTTTTTCACACTGATCTGCCGGGCAACATGGAAGCCTATTATCAAGAAATTGGCCGCGCTGGACGTGACGGATTACCGGCGGATGCTCACATGCTTTATGGCCTCGATGATATCCGAATGCGCCGTATGTTCATCGATCAGGAAGGTGGAAATGAAGATCATCGTCGGCGTGAACATAAACGTCTTGATACCTTAATTGCGTATTGCGAATCAGCTGAGTGCCGCCGGCGAGCTCTGCTTTCTTATTTTGGTGAGGCGATTGATCCCTGTGGTAACTGCGATATCTGTATTAATCCGCCAGACGTCAGTGACGGTACCGCTGCGGCAATAAAAGCGCTGTCGGCGGCGGATCGTACAGGGCAGGTATTTGGCGCGGCACATCTTATTGATGTTTTGCTGGGTGCCGATAACGAAAAAATCAGAAAATTTGCACATAATGAATTGCCAACTTACGGCGCTGGTAAAGATATCAAGCGCGAGGAATGGCGGTCCATTCTGCGGCAAATGGTCGCTGCGGGGCACCTTAACATTGATATTAAGGGATATGGTGGATTAAACATTACCGATAAAGGGATTGCCCTGATGAACGGGAATGAAACGTTTGTTTATCGCAAAGATACCGGGGGAAACAGCCAGAAAAACAACCTGAAAAACAGGCCAGCTAAAAAACCGTTGTCAGCAGACGCCAATTTCTCTGAAGCTGACGAGGTGCTTTATGGCGCCCTAAAAGATCTTCGGCGCACCTTGGCAAAGGAGAAAGGCGTGCCGGCCTACGTTGTATTTGGTGATCGTTCTCTTGTTGATATGGCCCAGCGCCGCCCCGGCTCTGAAGTAGAGTTCGCGGACGTTCATGGTGTTGGTGCGGCAAAACTGAAAAAATTCAGCGCTGCATTTTTGGATGTTATTGCCCAATATTCATAAGCTCAATTGTGCACGTGACTTAGTTCTGGTCCGGCATTTTGATCGGGTCCGGGCCGAACAGTGGTATGCGCTGGGTCAGTGCTTCCAGCATGATCAGTTCTTCGTCAATATGATTGACCATTTTTGCGGGCTCAATGAATAATCCACTATGATCTGCGGGGTTAGCATGGAAATTTCTTGGCATGTCATGATGGAAGGTATCGAGTTGTTCCGTTATCACGACATTGAGTTTTGACCTTAAAACGGCTTTTCCATAACAGAGACAAACATAATCTTTTTCGGGCGTCGCTTCGACATAAAGACCGGTGCCTCTGATGCCAATCGTGGCCAGTGGTAAATCCAAGATTAGATCACCGGGCCCAAATACAGCCAGGAGTTTCCCGGAAACAACAGAAAGAACTTTCTCTGCGGCATTTTGTTCAGGAAATACGATTTCTCCTTCAGGGCGTAACAAATAAGCATTGGCATCGATGACGACGATCGCTTCGCCGGTTAATCCGGTTGTAAGTCTATCGCCGGGCCGGACGATTAATCCGGGGTCTGCCGATGTACCATTGACCCGAACATCACCGCGGACACTTCGCATGCCGGGCTTGACCATCGCAGCCACAGGAGCAGGAAGTAGGCTGGCCATTCCGAAATAACTCATTTTCAGCGCCCACTGTAGAACGGTCCGTCGATTAATTGTCATAGTGCAGCGATCCTCAAACTCAAATTGTAAATAGGACGTTTAATCTAGCGGTAGGGGGCCCCGGACGAAAATCACGAAACAAATGACATCAGTCACATTTCTGTTAAGGACTGGTGATAACGCCATATCGTTGAGAGTAAACGGGTCATATTTTTATATGCCGTTACTTTTTCATGAGTGATTTAACCTTGGCGCTGAGTTGGTCGACGGTGAAAGGTTTAGCGACATAAGCATTTGCTCCGGCATTGACGGCGTCCGATACCGCTTCCTTAGTGACATTGCCTGTTAATACCAGGAAGCGGGTATCGATTTTTCGTGCCCGTATTTCCTTGAGAAGTTCAAGGCCGTTCATATTCGGCATTTCCCAATCGCAAATAATAAGATCAAATTGTCCCGAAAAACGGTCCAGAATACTGAGCGCCTGTATGCCATCAGGTGCTGTCAGAAATTTCTTTATGCCGATGGATTTAAGCGAAAATTCGATCATTTTAAGCATGATTTCTTCATCGTCTACAGCCAACACGTTAAGAGAAGCGATTTGAGCCTCGGATAATTCGGCAGTCATTTTCCATCTCTTTGGTTAGATGTTCGCAATTATGCGTCGGCACGATGGTTTGTCTGGCGCCTTCATATCAATTTGAAGCGCTCTTAGTGAGCTTAATTAGATAGAGAATGCCAAGCGCAGGCCACCCCAATGGCGGCCACCAACAGTGATCGGCGAAGATATATCCTTCATCATGACAAACTTCCCGCCGCCCATATCCCTGCGATAGGTTTGCAGGAGATACGGTTTTGTGTTTGTTGCTGCAGCTTCACCGGTCCGATCATTAAATATACGGCGATTTCGGCAATTGGCGTTATTCCAGACCGGATCGTCTCCTTGGGGGTTCGCAAACTTAAGGTTGTGCGTCGGCAGGAAACAATTTCGATCTACAGCTGCGCAAAATACGACATTGGATGCCATCGTTAAATTGGCTTCCTGAATTTCCGGCAAAACCTCGTCCGTTAAACTAATGAAAGGTGTCATCAATTGTTCCGGGTCAGAACCAGCGATAGGTTGGTAATCTTCTGAAAATAGGTCTTTCATACTGATCCGCCCGGAGTCAACCGCATCTGAAAAGATCTGAGACACCCGCTGCGCGGATTCTTGTATTCTGTCGATAAATTGGGAGTCGTGCGTTTTTTTGCCACTTCCGGCGATATAACTGATGAGGTTTTCGCTGTTGGTCAATAACGAACCAATACGCTCATCCGCCGTTTTCATTTCGTCTGTGGTTTTACTTAATCCTTCAACAAGTCCGGTAATTTCAGAAATGAAACCGTCGCACTGTTCAAGAGAAATTGCCGCTGCCGACGTCATACCGTTAACATGGCTTCCAACGGATCCAATGGATTGGCCAAAATCTTCAAACGCCACATTAATTGCCGAGATGCCGCCGTTAACGCCGCCCGCCATTTCAGTAGTTTGCGTGCTGGTTTGAATAAGGTCAGACACATTTGAATTGAGGCCTGAAATCGCTTCGTCAATTGAGTTGGTTGTTGAAGCGGTTTGGTTGGCCAAAACTTTCACTTCGCCAGCAACAACGGCAAAGCCTTTCCCGGCATCACCCGCGCGTGCGGCTTCGATCGTTGCATTGAGCGCCAACAGATTGGTTTGTTTGGCAATGCCTTCAATATCTTTTGACATGCCGGTAACCTGCTTGAGCGAACTGTCCAGAGAACTCAGGTTTTTTTCAATGCCGGATATTGCTTGAACCAGATCCTCGACTTGCGACACCGCGCTATTAACGGTTTGGCGGGATTGTTCCATACCTTCTGTCGCGTCAGATGTTGTTTGATGAGCGTCGTTCCCTAAGCTGTCTATACTCCTAATAGAGTCGGCCATCTCGTTGGCGATTCCGAGCAGCTGTTGGAAAAGAGATTCCTGTCCTTGCATGAATTCAGCAAGCGTTTCGACATTCCCCGCAACATCAGCAATTTCGATACAGATCTTTTCAACCCGCGTCAGAACATCATTTGCAAACTCGTCTTGAATTTCGACCGAACCGGATTGTTCGATTGGTTCGGTGCCGGATTGTTCTGCCGACTTGTGTGTTAGTTCATTCATAAAAAATCCTCAATTTCTTATGGGTTACTAAAATAAAAGAATTTTTGATTTTTTTAATGATTGAATTCCATCATTTAGTACCCGTTTCCCTGTTTGAATTAAATCTAGCACAGTTAAGCGGAAATTGAATGCCGAAGTTCATTTGTCGCATGATGATCCAATTCACCAGTTTGGGTGACGATGACCGCGTAGTCTTTTTTCGCTGACTCAATTGATATCATACCATTTTTTACGTCCCAGGCGACCCGTTCAGGTGGCCGTGCCATAGGATCACCCAGCCCACCTCCGCCGGGCATTTCCATGACCATAACTTCTCCTGCAGGGATTGTTTGCCGTCCCTTGTTGTTTAAAGCGGTGCCGGACCTAAGAGACAGTTTGCCGAGGGCGCCCGAGCGGCCATCGTCCCGGCCTCGCGCGGGGAAATGGCAGCGGTCAAACATTGCCGAGACGGCCCATGATGCGCCTTCTCTGTGACCGATAGACATCACCTGTCCCGTACCGCCGCGGAAGGTGCCGGGGCCACCTGAATCCGTTCTATATTCTTTTTCCCAAACGATGATGGGGGCGATTGTTTCATTGATTTCGACCGGCGTGTTGCGCACGCCCGATGGAAAGGCGGTTGCGGAAAGGCCATCTTTGCCTGGCCGCGCTCCGGTACCACCGGTATGAAATACATTAATTGTAAACGGCGTAGAGGTGGTATTGTCGCCCTCGCCGCCAATACCTTGCCCGCCCAACAAAACCGGGTTCCAGAGACTGGATGACCCTTCCGCCGGGACTTTGTCAGGAACGGCCTGATGTAAACACCCCATGACGACGTCAGGCAGCATCTGGCCGATGACATGGCGTGCGGCGACGGCGCGCGGCGAAAGCGCGTTGAGGATAGAGCCTTCTGGAGCTGTAATACGGACAGGCGCCAGTGACCCCGAGTTATTGGGGATTTGTGATCCGACAACACATCTTACGCCGAACGATGCGTAGGCCTGCGTATAGGTCAGAGGAACATTTATCCCGCGGTCACAGACAGGTGACGTGCCGGAGAAATCTACATCAATACCGCTATCGGAAATTTTTAATTTGGCGACCAGATCAATCGGATCATCGTAACCGTCGATGCGCATGCTGTGATCAAAGGTCCCAAATGGTAATTCACGAATTTGATCAAGCATGGAGTTCTGCGACCGATTGATAATGGAGTCGGCAACATCGTCGAGACGGTCAAGACCAAATTCTTTCATGGTTTCCAGTAACCGGCGGCTGCCGGTTTCGTTGCACGCGGCTAGGGAGTACAGATCGCCTTCGACCTGAACGGGTTCGCGTACATTGGCGTGGATAATTTCAATCAGCAATCCGTTAATTTTGCCCGACGAGATCAACGGCATAATCGGAATATTGATACCTTCTTCATAGACCTGTCGTCCGTCTGGTCCAAAGCCCAACCCACCGACATCAACAACGTGACTGGTTGAGGCGAACAGAGCGACAATCTTGCCGTCAAGAAACACCGGAGATACAACAGTGAAATCATGTAGATGACCCGTGCCCTGCCAGGGGTCATTCGTCGTATAAGCATCACCCTCATTCATAGATTGAGGGGGGAACTTTTCCAAAAAGAACAGGACCGACGCTGCCATCGCGTTAACGTGTCCCGGCGTCCCGGTTACGGCCTGCGCCAGCATTCGGCCCTTAAGGTCAAACACACCGGCGGACAAATCGCCCGCTTCTCTTACTGCAGTACTGAATGCGGTGCGCATCAAGGCCTGAGCCTGTTCTTCAACAGTTGAGAGTAATCTGTTCCACAAGATTTGCAGTTGGATTTCGTCAAGTTCGGACGGATGACTCATAACAGATCCTCTTTTTGCCGGCTTAGTACTAAATAAGACAGGCCGTTAACCCTGGCCTGAAAGCCTGATGGAACAATCGTTGTTGTCTGCCCTTCAGCAATAATTGCGGGGCCTCTGAGCTCGGAACCCTGTGGTAATTGGTTGCGATCATAAACGGGTGTCTTGACCCAATCTTTCATCGCCGGATCAAACAGCATTCGGGTTTCTTCTGGAGTGGAAACCGGTTGTTGTTTTGGTCGAATTTCTGCAGATGGGGGCGGAATGATGGTGCTAATCGTTAAGGTCCAGCTTAGAATTTCGATCGCGAGGCCCGGAATAATCCTTCCGTATAACGCGGTGTAGGTTTCCGCAAACAAGTTAGAAAGAGTGTCCGCGTCATCCATCGTCAAGGTTCGATCAGGCAGTTCTACAGTGATTTCATGACCTTGGCCTTGATAACGCATATAAGCTGCGCGGGTTTCCACCAGCGGAGCTCCCATCGCAGCAGGCTCTACGATCGTCAACGCTTCTGTCCGCATATCTTCAATGATGGAATTGGCGAGATCAGCGTTGAAAGTATTTAATGCATGGAACCGACTTCTAACAACTTCATAAGCAACAGGTGCGCGCAGAAACCCGATTGCGGACCCAACGCCTGCCCCGGTCGGAATAACCACCGTATCTATTCCCAGTTTGCGTGCGAGGGCGCCGGCGTGAAGCGGGGCCGCGCCGCCAAACGCTATCATTGAACGGCCGCCAACATCCTTGCCCCATTCCGTTGCATGAACCCGCGCCGCGCTGGCCATGGTCTCGTCGACCAATTCTGAGACCGCGTAGGCGGCATTTGCCAGTTCCATCCCAAGCGGTTTGGCGACAGATTGATCGACTGCTGTTTCAGCAGCTTTTCGGGATAGCGACATATTCCCGGCGGCAAAATTATCCGGGTCCAGGCGTCCCATCAGAAGGTCAGCGTCTGTCACGGTCGCCTCCTCGCCGCCGTGTCCATAACAGGCAGGCCCTGGGTCGGCGCCAGCACTGTCGGGACCAACAGTAATTCGGCCGAGTTCGTCAACTCTAGCGATGGAACCGCCGCCGGAGCCAATTTCAACCATTTCAATAACCGGAATTCTGATCGGCAGGCCACTGCCTTTCATAAACCGGTACACCCGGTCGACCTCAAAGGTTCGAGATGACAGGGGTTTGGCATCATCAATAAGGCACAGTTTTGCTGTGGTGCCGCCCATATCAAACGACAAAACTTCATCAAGGCCGCATTCTGCTGCAATCTGACTGGCCAGTATCGCGCCGCCGGCTGGGCCTGATTCTACCAATCGGATCGGAAATTTTTTCGCCGTTTCCAAGTCCGTCAAACCACCACCTGAGGTCATCAATGTAAATGGGCAGGTAAAACCCATTTTCGACAACTCCTCTTCCAGACGGGTCAGATATCGTGCGATCAAGGGTTGGACATAGGCGTTAGCACAGGTCGTTGACTGGCGCTCGTACTCCCTGATTTCTGGGCAAACTTCGCTCGACAGTGAAATTTTCAGATTAGGCAGGGCGCCGCGCAGGAGGTCAGCGACGTTTTTCTCATGTGTTGGATTGGCATATCCATGAAGCAATCCGATGGCTATGGACTCAATCTTTTCTCCCTCGATATTGGGAATCAGATCGGTGACTGAAGTTTCATCCAGAGGATGAATAATGGCACCATCTGGGCCTAGTCTTTCGTCGACCGACCAGCGAAGATATCGCGGTACCAGTGGGTCAGGTCGATCGATATCAATATCATACTGGGCAAATCTGTTTTCATACGCCATTTCAACAGAATCGCGGTGCCCTTTAGTGGTGATTAAGGCTGTTTTGGCCCCCTTGCGTTCGATCAGTGCATTGGTGGCTAACGTCGTTCCATGAACAATCAGGTCAATTTCCTGAGGGTTGATACCGCTTTGGGCAATGACCATCTTCACACCGTTTAGAACGCCATCTTCCGGCGCAGAGGGCGTGGTTGGTACTTTGCTGGTGAACAGATTTGAGCCGCTCTCAAGGGCCACGTCAGTGAAGGTGCCGCCGATATCCACCGCCATACGGGTTGCAGTCTTGAGCGATGTCATCGTATTTTCCAGTTCAGTTGTAGCGTGCACAGAGTTCCAGTCATGGATAAGAAACCGCTTTTCTTTGGTAGCCAAGATAAAAATTGTATACGATTTTTTTGACGAGGATTACCATACGTGGTGTAGTCCAAATTCGGTTTGCATTAAATATCTAATAAAGCCGGAATAATTTGAACGAACGAGACAACCTAGCAGGGAGAAGTTGTTATGGGAAAAATTACGAAAATTGCCCTCGCGGGCGCAATGACGCTGGCCTTTAGCCATGCGGCGGTCGCGGCGACATGGGAAATGCCGACACCCTATCCGGACGCGACGTTTCATACCAAAAACATTCACCAGTTTGCCAAAGATGTAAAAGCAGCGACAAATGGCGCTTTGGTAATCAATATTCACAGCGCCGGATCACTATTTAAACACAAAGAAATAAAAAAGGCAGTTCGCAGTGGTCAGGTACCTATTGGCGAAATTTATATGGGACTGCTCGCCAATGAACATCCTGTATTTGCTATGGATACACTTCCGTTCTTGTCGACAGATTATAAATCCGCTGTGAAACTTTGGGGCGTGACCAAACCGCGGATTGGCGAATTGCTTGGTAAACAGGGAATGATGGTTCTGTTTTCTGTGCCATGGCCCCCACAAGGGCTTTATGCCAAACAGGAGATCAACAAGGCGAGTGACATGAAAGGGCAGAAATTCCGCGCAACAAATTCTGCAACGTCACGTCTTGCTGAACTTGCCGGCGCGGTTCCAACTCAAATTGAGGTTGCTGATCTGGCGCAGGCATTTGCAACGGGGCGGATCGATAGCATGATTACGTCACCATCAACCGGTGTCAGTAATAAAATGTGGGATTTCCTGTCTCATTTCCACCATACACAAGCGTGGATTCCAAAGAATATTGTTATGGTCAACAAAAAGGCATTTGCCAAACTTGATGCGGCAACTCAAAAAGCCGTTCTTGGGGCTGCCAAAAAAGCCGAAGCGCGCGGCTGGGACATGAGCAAAGCAGAAACTGATACTAAAATCGCTACGCTCAAAAAGAATGGCATCAAGATCATCACGCCGAGTGCGGGCCTCATGAGTTCGCTCAAAGACATCGGTAAAACGATGAGCAGCGAATGGAGTAAAAAAGCAGGCGCCGAAGGTGCAATGCTTCTTAAAGCCTATCACAAGATGTAAGGCTGATCGGGTCGGCGGCAACGCTCGCCGACCCGCATCACAACTTTATTCATGAGAAAAATTCTTGATACTTTATATCGGATTAGTGGTGCGTTAGGTGCGCTGTTTTTAGCCGCAATCTGCGCCATCGTCATGCTTCAGGTTGGTGCCAGCATGATCAACAGTCTGGTTCATGTGGTTACGGGTGTGCCTGGTGATTTATTAATCCCGTCATATTCTGAATTTACGGGATATTTTCTCGTTTCCGCTTCGTTTTTATCGCTGGCGTATACGTTGCGCGCGGGCGGCCATATTCGGGTGTCTCTCATTATAAGGGGCATCGGCGGCAAACCACGAAAATTCGTTGAACTTTGGTGCACGGGGTCGGGCGCGATATTTGTTGCTTTTTTTGCCTGGCATTCCGTTCTGATGGTTATGGACTCTTACGAATATAATGACATTTCTTTTGGCATGATTCCGGTCCCATTTTGGATCCCGCAATCTGGAATGGCGCTGGGCTTAATCGTCCTGGCGATAGCACTGGTCGATGATTTGGTGAGCGTCCTCAAAGGTCAAATGCCGACCTATGAGAAAAACGCCGAACCGTTGGTGGAGTAACGAGAATGGAACAAATTCTTCTGACAATTTTCCTTCTTGTCGTTTTATTCGCGTTTCTCGGCAGCGGGATTTGGGTCGCAATGTCTTTATTGGGCGTTGGTATGGTTGGAATAGCGCTGTTCACAGAGGCACCGGTTGGATCCATTTTGGCGACGACCGTTTGGGGCGCTAGCAATTCTTGGGCGCTTGCGGCGTTACCCTTGTTTATCTGGATGGGTGAAATCCTGTTCCGCTCAAAACTTTCGGAAGATATGTTTTCCGGTCTTTCACCCTGGATGAACAGTTTGCCTGGGCGTCTGCTACACGTGAACGTTGTCGGCTGCGGTGTGTTTGCCGCGGTTTCCGGATCGTCCGCTGCGACGGCGGCGACGATTGGCAAAATGTCGATCCCTGAACTGCGCAAACGGGGATACAACGAGAATATGATTGTTGGCACTTTGGCGGGTTCCGGAACCCTTGGTCTATTGATACCCCCGTCGATTATTCTAATCGTTTATGGTGTCGCCGTAGAGGAATCAATCGCCCGGTTGTTTGTCGCTGGGGTTTTTCCTGGATTGATGCTGGTCAGTTTATTTATGGGGTATATCGTTATCTGGTCGCTCCTGAACAAGGACAAGATGCCGGCCGCTGATCCTCCAGTGCCATTCTTCGAAAAAGTTCGCGGCACAAGCAGTTTGATCCCGATCATATTGTTAATCGCAGGCGTAATTGGAAGTATTTATGCGGGCTGGGCGTCACCGACCGACGCCGCGGCCGTCGGCGTTGTTTTATCGCTCGTACTGTCCTGGCATTCCGGGACACTGAGCAAACAGACATTTGTGGATGGACTGATGGGCGCGACCCGCACGTCCTGTATGATTGCTTTCATCCTGGCGGGCGCAGCGTTCCTGACGGTCTCCATGGGGTTCACAGGTATTCCGCGGCTGCTTGCCGAATGGGTTGGGTCAATGGAGCTCAGCCCCAATATGCTGCTTGTCGCATTAACGATATTTTTTATTGTTCTTGGATGTTTTCTTGACGGAATCTCGGTTGTTGTTCTGACAACAGCGGTAATTCAGCCAATTGTTGAACAGGCGGGAATTGACCGCATCTGGTTTGGTATTTTTATTGTTATCGTTGTTGAAATGGCGCAAATCACGCCGCCGGTCGGTTTTAACCTTTTTGTTCTTCAAGGTATGACCGGATACAATATTCTCGAAGTTGCCAAGGCGACACTACCGTTTTTCTTTCTGCTCTTGCTGGCGGTAATTCTGATTTCGGTATTTCCTGAAATTGCAACGTATCTGCCCGGAAAAATGGCAGCCAATTAACCCGAAAGTCCGACATGAATATTTATACCCGAATTTCCGAATTGCATAACGATATGCAGCAATGGCGACGTGATATCCATAAACACCCAGAACTCGGTTATGAAGAGTTCAGAACCGCCGAAATCGTCGCTGATAAACTGCGAGAGTGGGGATTAGAGGTTCATGAAGAAATCGGGGTAACGGGTGTTGTTGGTGTATTACGGGGGCGCGGCAACAGCACACGATCGATTGGTATCCGCGCTGATATGGATGCCTTGCCGATGCAGGAAATGACCGGATATGAGTATCAATCCGTCCATGATGGCAAGATGCATGCGTGTGGACATGACGGGCATACAAGTATTCTGTTGGGCGCAGCCAAATACCTGTCCGAAACGCGAGACTTTAATGGCACCGTGAATTTCATCTTCCAACCTGCCGAAGAAGGTGGCGGCGGGGGCGATGCAATGGTCAAGGACGGGTTGTTTGAGCGTTTCCCCTGTGATGGTGTTTATGGTTTGCACAACCAACCTCTGATGCCAAAAGGATCGTTTAATATTAAAGTCGGACCGATCCTTGCTGCTGCCGACGCGGTCACCATGACGGTACGCGGCAAGGGTGGTCATGCCGCGCATCCGCAGCATACAATCGACCCTGTTGTTGTTGGTGTTCAGCTTCATACGGCGCTGCAAACAATTGTATCGCGAAATGTGGGGCCCGTGGATAGCGCGGTTGTCAGTGTCACAATGTTCCATGCCGGAACGGGTCATAACGTTATTCCGGACGAAGCGGTATTAACGGCTTCCGTCCGCACGGCAACGCCCGAGATGCGTGATCTGGTAGAAGCAAGGGTCAAGGAAGTTTGTGCCGGCGTCGCGCGTACCCATGGCGCAGATATTGACGTTGATTATCAGCGAAAATACCCCTGCACGGTCAATCATCCGGCGGAAACTGAGATCGTCACAAAAGCGGCGATTGCCATCGCCGGGGAAGACAACGTTAATACCAACATTCCAGTTCGAATGGGCAGTGAAGATTTTTCCTTTATGCTGGAAGCCTGTCCCGGAGCCTATATATTCCTCGGTACAAATGACGAAGATCATTCCTATTCAGTGCATCACCCGAAATATGACTTTAATGATGAGATGTTGAGCCTTGGGGCCAGTTTGTGGGCGAAACTGGTTGAGCAGCAATTGCCGGTGTCCTGATCAAATTCTCGCAATAATATTGCCAAGCGCGACCTTAGATATCGCTGGAATCCGTCCAGATATTGGTCAAAATACTGGTGGTTTTGTATTTTGCCGTACGTTTGGACAGTCCTTCAACAACAGCAAGAATACCCGTTAGAGTATCTCCGTTGTTGCTGAGTGGAAGTTTTAACGTGTCGAACGTGATCGGGTCATCATCTTCGGCGAGCGCCGTAGAACGGATGTAAACCGGTATTTGTGTGTCTATGACCTGTTTGTACTCGGCGGCAATTTTTTTGGCGACATTCTCCGGCTCAATCTCATCCACGGATTGGCCCGTCATGTCTTTGCCCATTGCCGACGTCCGCCCGGTTCCCCAGAACCGATAAATGAGGTGTTCACCGCTTGGGTCGACGTCGAGTATTACGATCCACGGAATGATGTTTGGACTAAATTTGAGCAGGTCGGATGACCCCCAATTGGGGCCGATAGATCCAGCCCTGTCCTGTTGCCAGATATCGTAAATCTCCATCAAACGCACATTGGCATCGGGCGAGGGCAGATCAATTGTATACGATGCAAATTCTGTTGGCATATTCATCCGCGGGCCAGAAAGACACGCACTTCAAATATTGATTAAAACAGGATATCGAGAATTAAGTGTACGCGGTGGTTTTGGAATAGACAATTACGTCACTGATTGTTTTTTAGTCGGCATTTCCTTGAACACTCAGCTCAGTTGCTCAATAACATAAGTAGGGAGTTATCTTAGGGTCAGGACTCATTAATTTCATGCAATTCTGTTTGCCAGGAAGGCTACGATTACAAGAAGACAAGCGCATGTACATGCCGGGCATATTCGAGCTTTGTCTTCGCAGTAGGCGTGGCCTTCCTGGCAAACCCCGAGGGGCGGGACGCTTTTTCCCTCCGGCGTCGTTGAAAACGCCTGAAAACC
>WASW01065086.1_pt1 | contig 22872 bp, 20 predicted proteins | sample 5698521 | NCBI WGS metagenome assembly WASW01 (sample SAMN11175560, study PRJNA528189) | sponge metagenome | isolation source: marine sponge | host: Leucetta | place: Antarctica: Western Antarctic Peninsula, King George Island | collected 2013-01
CTCGTTGACTTCCAAGGTCTGATCCGTTTCATGATGTGACCCGTGAGCGTCTTCAGCAGGTGCAGTAGCCGACCCCTGACCTAAATGACACCAGGTACAACCCGTGTACCTAGGAGGATGTTTTTTGATCAGAATATCAAGGTCGGGATGAGTCTTTAAAGGTTGTTCAAAGTCTTTGTAATGCTCATCCTGATAGGAAATATGGCAGGTCATACAACGGTCTACCCGGTATATGATTTCCTTGAAACTATTTACTCCAAAACCTGGTATTACTGTTTGCAGAACTTCAGCCGGTCGCCAGAAAAAAGGAAACGGCTTGTAATAATCCATCGTCAATTCCAATTGACCTTTTGCTCGGGTCATATCCGCAAGTTCTTGTTCCAAGTTTATTTGATCTGCTTTTACCTTGAGGAGTCTATTCTCCGCTTCCTCTAAAATTACTTTTTTTTCGGAAATTATTGGATTGAAAGACTCAACCTCATCTTCCAGAGAATGTAATGTTGCCTTTTGCACATCGTAGTTTTCGCCTTCATGCATCGCCTTTTTATAATAATAATAGGCTTCATCTACACGACTACCGGCAAATTTCTGTTGCTCCTTTGTTTCATCTAACGCAATCTGCTTTAAGCGAACTTCTTCAACCAGCGCAACGTAACTATCATTACCTTCAAGCTCATTAATCTTTTTTCCTAAACTCTCATTAATCTGTTTTTCAGTACCTTTAATTTTCGTATTGTTCTGCTTCCATTCGTCCTCAGCAACGGCATATTGCTCTTTAAAAAACATTTCCTGATAAGCCTTGAATCCGCGACGGCTGTATTCATCATCCCAAAAGGCCCAGAGGGTGACTAAAAGAGTCGTGCCTGCTATAAGGAAAAAAAGGAAACTGTACGAGGTACGCTCGTCAAATTCCCCTTCTTTAAAATCAGGTTGAATTTCTTCTTCCGTTTTTTCTTCTTCAGCCAATGTCTTTCTCGTTATCTAATTGTTTCATGCTATGTATCACACACTAATCCAAGGGGTGACCATAATGTATTTGATATTAAAACCAATTCTGAGGACAATTTTTATTACGATTCCCATCATAATGAGAGCCAACTGAATCTTCAAAAACATGCGTAGAAACCCCACTGACTTCATGGCTTTTCTTTCCATGAAAAAATACACACCTGTCCCTAAACCAAAGTAAGCCAGAAGTATTCCTCCGCCAAAAATAGCGGACCAGGTGTAGTCTCTAAATCCAAACGCATAGGGAAGATCAACACTGACGAGAGCCACAACTTTATGTGGGTCCCAATATTGCCAGGGCATGAACAGGTTCCACCCAGGCCCCCTTAGAAAAACTCCCATAATAATAAGAGCAATCCATAAAACAAGAAAACCGAAGCAATAAACCCAAATCGCTACTTTTCTTTCATGGTAGGTATAGTACCCATTTCCTTTTGGGTTCACATCGAGATAGGGAATCAGCATAAGCCCAACAATGATCAGGACAGGGGCGACCACACCTGCAAACCAAGGGTCGAAATAAACCAAAATGTCCTGAAGTCCTAGAAAATACCAAGGAGCTTTTGATGGATTTGGTGTTTTAGTGGGGTTAGCCGCTTCTTCCAGCGGAGCGTCAATGACAATAGACCAAACTGTAAGGGCAATTATGACAACCAGTGCGCAAAGAAATTCCAGTCGCACCAGATAAGGCCATACATGAAGCTTTTCTGGAACTTCTTCTATCTTTTTTTTGGGTGTTGTAGCCTCAGCCATAATTAATTTCCGTGTATTAGATCAAGTGTTCTTACAGGGGACCTGATATTCCGCCGTCCTTACGTATCCGCCAAAAATGAACGATCATCAAGGCTCCTGCAATAAGCGGTATAAATATACAGTGCAATACATAAAACCTTAAAAGAGCTGGAGGCCCGACCACGCTACCGCCAATCAGCAGAGATCTGGCATCGTATCGAGGTGTCACGCCCACAAATTCGGCAAAGGGACCTTCATTCCCCAAAAAGGGAGTCGCTCTCGCCATATTGGTTCCAACGGTAACCGCCCACATAGCCAATTGATCCCAAGGAAGAAGATAACCGGTAAAACTTAGCAACAGGGTAAAAGTTACAAGGAACACCCCAATTACCCAGTTAAATTCACGTGGAGGCTTATAGGAACCCGTTAAAAAGACCCTGAACATATGTAACCAAACTGTTATGACCATAGCATGGGCTGCCCACCGATGCATATTTCTCATCAACATACCAAAGGGAACATCATATTGCAGGTACTTCATATCGTAATAAGCATATTCCCCTACCGGTCGGTAATAGAACATCAAAATTACGCCAGTTACCACTGTTGATAAAAACAGTAGAAAAGTAATGCCACCCATGCACCATGTGAATTTAATTCGAAGAGCATGTCGGTGCATTTTCACCGGGTGAAGATGCAACCATACATTACTGGCTATCTGTAAAACGCGGTTCCGGGGGGTGTCTGCATAACCATGCCGGAACGAAGAAGTCCAAAGCTGAGATTCAGTGATTTCTTTAGCTATTTCACTGAAAATTTTTCCGCTCTTAATTTTATCCATAAATTCCGCAATACTCGGAATTTGAGGTGTCTTGTTTGCCAAAAATCAATCCTCCATCAAAAAATGGATATTTTGCATTTGCCGAAGAGAAAAATTATATCAATCATTCAGATACAAGTTAAACCAGAAGCTTGGCCCCAGGTTCGCCCCACTGCCCCTTTTCTCCAAGAAATTTTTTACTCTTATCAACGATGATCTGACCATCTGGAGCCAGCGATATTTTCAGCCTTTCCAAAGGCCGCGGTGCAGGCCCCTCAAAGTTGACACCTTCTTTAGTGAAACCACTGCCATGACATGGGCATTTGTACTTGCTCTCCGTATTGAGCCATCTGGGTGTACAACCTAAATGAGTACACAACCCAAAAATCACATAAATTCCTTCTTCGTCACGAACAATCCAAACTCGCTGGTCTTGGATATATTTAGTGCTGACAGCACCCACGGTATAGTCACCAGGATAACCGGCTTTAAATATAGGAGAAGGCTCAAAAAGAACTCTAGGGAATAAAAGTCTGGCAAAGTAAAGAGATGACAAACCTAAAGCTGCCATGAAACTGGCCCACCCCGCTAAAGAAAAAAAGTCGCGTCGCGACCAGATAGTATCAAGTACTACTTCCTTTTTTTCTTTGCCTTTTGTCTCAGCCATCACACCCTCTTAAATCTAAATATTATAAGGCTCATTACCTTTTTCAACAGACATATAGGTTGATATAAAGAACTGTCAAAGTGTTGGTTTTTAACATAATTAAAATATCGAGTCAAGGCAAGAAGTATTCCAATAATAATTGTCGGTTTTACTGTGATTTTATAGCCTGCAAACAAGCCTTCGCAGCGCAAGAAACCTCTTGAAAACGTGTCATTTCAAAACTTGTGGAATTTGCAAGATTTGCAACCGTGACTCCTTTTTTAATGAGCAATAAAATCACGGGAATCAACTCCCCTGCATGGCTCGATATAATTTGCACACCAACCACCATTTTAGTCCGCTTATCCGCAACGATTTTGAATATTTCTCCCTCAAATATCTCACTTTCGTAAATACCTTCAACGGGATGAAAGCCTTGCTGAGGTGCAGATTTCATGGAGCAACCTACATAACCCACGTTCTGCACCAGTCTGTTTATCTCCGGCACCCATTCAGGGTTAAGCTGTCGTTTTTTACCCATCGCATTATCAGCAGCCACCTTCCCCTGCTCCTGCGACATCATATCCGTTATGCGTTTACCAGAAATGCTGCCCACACCATAAACACCCGGAATACTGGACATCATTCTTTCGTCAACAAAAATTTCATCTTTACTGCCAAGACGAGCACCGAGACTTTGCGCCACTTTATTTTGCTCGCCTCCTTTTATCTGGTCCACCATGATGATCAGGTTGGTAGCAAACTTGATTCCCGTTTCAAGTGTCATCTCTAAATCATCTGCATTTTTAAAAAAAGAAATGATTTTTTTATCAGGCAGAATTTTTATCTTCCTGCTTTTCAATTGCGCTTCAACTTTTAAATTGAACTCAGGGTCCATCTCAGGAAGAATCTCAACAGAGTCCACACACAAAAACACCTTACAACCGAGCTTCTGAAATCCCAGTGCAGCTTCGGCCCCCCACTTTCCTGCACCCACAAGTAAAACTTTTTCGGGTATTTTTTTTAGCTGACAAATTTCATCGATGGAAATAATTACATTTTCCTCATGCGGCAGAGTTGAGGGGAAAGAAGGGTCGGAACCACAAGCTAAAATAAGCGACTTACCCGTTACGGTGTGAGTTTTTTCTTTGCCTTGCACTGAAATCTCACTGGAACCTGCCAGTCTTCCCTCTCCTTCCAAGAGAACAACGCCAGCCTGTGTGAGTTTGCTTTCGAGGTTTTCACAATATTCTTCAGCCCGCTTTTCCTGCCTTTCCAGTTGGGAAACCCATTCCACAGAGTCATTGTCCGAAGAGTCATTGCGGCATTCAGCAAGTAGAATATTTCTTCTCAAGAATCCCTTTCTGCCAATCGTTCCTTTTTCTACAAGGCAGACTTTACCTCCCAACTCAGCCGCCCTCAAGGCTGCTCTTGTGCCTGAAAGCCCTCCCCCTAGAACCACCACATCAAATTCTGTCATAGATTATTTTTTCTCTAAAAACGCCAAACTGAAAATTAAACGACTATTTATATCACTCAACGAATATTAGATTAAATTCAAGAACGAGACAAGTCCCACCAGAACCAAAGCTATTGAAGAGATTACCGCATGCAAAGTAATATTTAATCGTTTGCTGACAGGCACCACCAAAAGAAGGTAGCCAAAAACTGTATAATTTAAAATTGAATTTTGGTTGTCAAAATATTTTAGAACGAGAAACAAAAAGAAACTTGCCAGCACTGCACCATAAATAAGTTTGTGGAGTCGATACCGTTTTCTGCGATCATCACTCGGCAACATACTGACCCCTATCATAACATTTACTATGGTCAGTAAAAATGCGAAAAATATAGATAAAAAGTTGGGGGAGGAAAATATATCTTCAAGTGTGGTGGGTTGCATTAGTTGAGATCATGAAGATCATAAATCAGGATGAAGAATGCGCTCAGATATCTACTCGTATCTGGTTTCTACCATTTTGCTTCGCTTGATATAAGGCTTTATCCGCTCTTTCAAACAAACTCGTTTCTGTATCCTCTGGAGTAATAATTGCAGTCCCGATACTCATCGTTACTTTCAGTTTATTATCTCCGTCAACAAGATAATCTTTTTCGACTTCCTTGCGTATTTTTTCGGATAGTTTTTTAGCAGTGTCTTTATTTATTCGAATTAAAATGACAACAAATTCTTCGCCTCCATATCGAAAAATATGATCGCTTATACGAATCGAATTTGAAACCGTTGCCGCAACAGATTTTAGAACCTTATCACCGATTTTATGCCCGTAGGTGTCATTAAATTTTTTAAAGTGATCAATATCCAGAACCAGCAAAGCCCATTCTTCCTTATATCTTTTATATTCATGGACCAACTGCCTGATTTTCAAATTATAAGAATTTCGGTTTAACACATTCGTAAGCGAGTCGACCATGGCTTTGGATTCAGACTCTTCCAGTTTTTTGGAAAGGGTCTCCGTGGCTGAACGATGCTTTTCTAGTTCCTCATGTAAAGTATGCGAGTGCTCGCATACTTTCTGCATTTCGACAACCAGATAATCTTTAACCTTTAAGATTTCCTGGATTGTTTCAGCACCTTGGATATTCTCCGTACACTCGCCAATGTTTCCATCAAAATTTCCTGAGCTTTCCATCATAGATATAATGGTTTCAACTATTTCGAGAACCCTTGTTTTAACAATATCTTTTTCGCCATCGACGAACTTTTGCTGCAGAATCAATCTGTCGAAATAACCTTCAACATCTTTATCCAATTCCGTCGCAGGAGAGATACGAACTCCTTTCCGAATGACAGCGGCCATATTGTTTAACTCTTTACAGAGACTATCTTCTGCGGGTAAGGATTGGCTTAAACCAGAAATAAAAGAAAGCAACAACCGCGCTATTCGCTCAGTAAATTCTACGGGTGGGGGACTGCCTTCCTGCTGTTTATTCATCATTGTATGGATTGTTACATTGGAGAGAAAAACGGGATATAGGTGGTGCCGATGGGGAGAGTCGAACTCCCACGGATTGCTCCATACGCCCCTCAAGCGCACGTGTCTACCAGTTCCACCACATCGGCAGTTTTAGTTCGAAGTGCTATCAGTGGAAACTGGAGAATCCTGAATCTGTGCAGGCTCTTCCACTTCCTGAATTAAAGAACTAGATTTTTTTTGAGTCGAGAAGACAGCAAGAGTTAATGATGTAATCATAAATAAAATTGCGATCCCCGTTGTCAGCTTGGTGAGAAAATTTCCCGCTCCGCTACTGCCAAACATAGTTTGGCTACTGCCAGCACCCAATCCTGATCCCATTGCCGCACCTTTTCCTGCCTGTAAAAGAACGGTAAGAATCAAAGATAAAGCTGCAACAATATGTATTGCGTTAATTATAGTATCCATAACTTTTCAAAAAAATCCTTCAGTTAAATCATGTTATTACTAATAAAATCAGGCTCTGCAAAAAAAACCGTTAGCTTATACTGATTGAGCCGACTTGATAATATCACAAAATGAATCGATATTCAGGCTGGCCCCACCAACGAGGACTCCATCGATTTCATTATTTTGCAATAACTCCCGACTGTTTTGCGGAGTCACACTACCCCCATACAACATAGTCAAAGGTTTGGTTTCATTCCCTTGATATTTTCCTGCTACAATTTTACGGATCAAGCCATGTATTTCGGCTGCCTGACCAGCCGTGGCATCTTCTCCTGTCCCTATTGCCCATACTGGCTCGTAAGCGATAACAATCTCCCTCAGTTGTTGATTATCCAGTCCGTCAAGGGCCTTATTTACTTGAGATTCGATTATCTTGTGAGTTTCGCCAGCCTTTCTCTGCTCTCCGGTTTCGCCAACACAAAGAATTGCCAAAATATCGTTCTCCAAGGCCCCCAAAATCTTTTTATTGATCAACTCGTCCGTTTCGCCAAACAGTTGTCTTCTTTCGGAGTGACCCAAGATGGCATATTTGCACCCCGCATCTTTGATCATATCAGGAGAAACTTCTCCGGTATAAGCTCCATTTTTTTCAAAGTAAAAATTCTGGCTGGCCAATTCGACCTTCGAGCCGGACAAAACCTGACTCACACTATGGAGCAAGGTAAATGAGGGGGCCAGTATCACCCTGACATCTGTGATTTTCTCAACGAACCCTTTAACTCCAAGAGCCAGCTCTGCGGCTTCTGCCACCAGCAGGTTCATTTTCCAGTTTCCCACAATAAGAGGCATTGTCATTAGAGTTCCTCTTCAGATATCAGGAAATATACATCAGGATAAAACGCTTTTAAATTCCGTCAGGAAACTTTCTTACTGACAATAAATTTCAGAAGGTCTTTAATGCGGTTGGAATATCCCCACTCATTATCGTACCAAGCTAAAACCTTTACCATATTGCCTTTCATCACCTTGGTAGAAAGGCCATCGACAATAGCCGAATAAGGGTCGCCATTATAATCTATAGAAACCAGAGGCTTCTCTTCAACTCTGAGAATCTTATCCAACCCACCCTCACCCGCTTTTCGGAAAGCGGCATTCACCTCTTCTGCCGAAGTTGTCTTTTCAACATCCACAACTAGATCAATTAAGGAAACATTGGGAGTCGGAACGCGGATGGACATCCCATCCAAACGCCCTTCAATTTCGGGAAGCACCAAAGACAAGGCCTTGGCAGCACCTGTAGTCGTGGGAATCATGGACATATTAGCGGCCCGAGCTCGGCGAAGATCTGAATGCGGTAAATCCAGTATCCTTTGATCATTGGTATAAGAATGAATTGTGGTCATCAATCCTTTTTGGATTACAAAGCTATCATGCAAAACTTTCACAACTGGTGCCAAACAATTAGTGGTGCAAGAAGCGTTGGAAATAATTTTATGCTCTTCGGGAAGGTAAGCCTGTTGATTCACACCCAAGACCACCGTAACATCCGGGTTTTTCGCAGGAGCAGAAATAATTACCTTTTTTGCCCCTGCATCAAGATGCTGCTTTGCGGCTTCTCTCTTCGTAAAAAAACCAGTCGATTCAATGACAATATCAACGCCTATTTCTTTCCAAGGCAGGTTGGACGGCTCTCGCTCAGACAGGACTTTAATGGATTTTCCGTCAATGGAAATTGTATCCGAATCTGAAGTCACTTCTTGAGGCAAAACTCCTTGAACAGAGTCATATTTTAATAAGTGCGCCAAAGTTGCAGGGTCTGTTAAATCATTGATCGCAGCAATTTCGATATTGTTGCACTCAGAATCTTTTAAGATGTTTTTGAGAACCGCTCGTCCAATTCGCCCAAAACCATTTATACCAACCTTCATAGACATATTTAGCTGACACCCTTTCACAATAAAAATTAAAGTTTAAACAGGCAGGAAAATCAAAACTTTCAGACAAAATCAGGAGCAGAAACAAAATAACCTAGGGTTTTAACTACTGCGAGTATGCAAAATTTATAATTTCAAGTCAATATAAACCTTAGTGTGTCACATTCTGGCAGAGGTCAGGCTGTTTCTATAATTTGCTTCATTTTCTTAACGGCTTCTTCCATACCCATATAAACCGATTGAGCCACTAAAAAATGACCGATATTAAGCTCCTCTATTTCCGGAATTGCGGCGATAGCCTTAACATTGTCAAAATTCAGTCCATGGCCGGCAAACACCCGCAATCCCAATTTGGCAGCCTGTTTTGCCGCTTCTCGAATGCGCGCTAATTCCTCTTCCACCTTTGCCAAATCAGTTAATTCTGAATAAGCCCCTGTATTAATTTCAATGCTATCTGCCTCGACTTTTTGGGAAGCTTCGATCTGTCTGATATCCGGATCGACAAACAGGCTGAACAGTATTCCCTGGCTCTTGATCTGTTTTTGGATATCCACAAGTTCTGGCACTTGAGAGCAAACATCGAGTCCACCTTCCGTTGTTATCTCCTGTCTTTTTTCGGGAACCAAAGAAATTTGATAAGGCTTCAACTCCAATGCAAGTTCAACCATTTCTTTTATGGCAGCCATTTCAAGGTTTAGTTTGGTCTTTATACTCTTATGAATAATGCGCACATCTTCATCCTGGATATGCCGTCGATCTTCTCTTAGATGAACGGTTATACCCTCTACTCCTACTTTTTCTGCCAACAGCGCGGCTTTTAACGGATCAGGCTCCTGCGTTTTTCGGGCCTCTCGAATTGTTGCAACATGATCGACATTGACAAATAAACGGGTCACAATCCTTCTCCTTTAATAATAGCCTCTGCTACTCTCACAGCGTTTTGAGTAGCCTTAACATCGTGCGTTCGTATAATTGATGCACCCTTGGCAACCCCCATCGTTGTAGCGGCAAGAGAGCCATCTAACCTTTCTTCAGGAGGCAAATTCAAGATATCACCGATAAAAGATTTCCTGGAGACTCCTAAAAGAATTGGTTTTCCAAGTTCCACAAACACTTCAAGGTTTTTCAAAATTTCAAGATTGTGTTTTTGGTTTTTACCAAATCCTATTCCCGGATCAATCGCAATTTGATCTGAAAAAATTTCAGCTGTTTCGGCGATCTTTATACTCACTGCCAAAAATTCACAAATTTCATTCAAAATATTTTCATAACTGGGATTCCTTTGCATGGTCAAAGGAGTTCCCTGCATATGCATTAAGATCACGCCCGCCCCAAACCGGGCTATAACTTCAGCCATCTCGGGGGATTTTTGGAGTCCGGTTATATCATTTATAATTTTAGCCCCTGCCTGCAAAGCCTCTTCAGCCACAACTGGCTTATAAGTATCTACAGAAACAGGAACATCAAAATTTTTCACCAGCAAAGAAATCACCGGAATTAATTTATCCAACTCCTCCTGATCTGAAATAGGTTTGGAGCCAGGACGAGAACTCTCGGCACCTGCATCCAAAAAATCGGCTCCTTCATTCACCATTTTTTCAGCCAACTTCATAGCTTCATCGGACGAAGAACATCTTTCATAAAATGAATCCGAAGAAACATTTATTATCCCCATAAATCGAGTTTTTTCGCAATTCTCAGAAAAAGAAAACCGTTTCATAATGTTCAAGAGTAAAATTAAAAATTGGAGAAAACTCAGGTTTTATATCAAAAAAAAACTCCACTTACCGGTCAAACGGGTAAGTGGAGTTTTGTATCTACAAATTCTTCTGTCTATCAGGCCGGAGCTGGGTCGGGCATCCCCCCACCCATAAGGCCTTCTTCTGTATCTGACTTCTTTTTATCGACAGGGAGTGGCTTTATTTTCTGAGTCGATCCTGAACCTTCATCATCAGAAATATCTTTGCCCTCAATAATGTTCTGAATTTCTTTTCCGTTTAAAGTTTCACGTTCTAAAAGAGCCTGAGCCATTTCTTCCAGAATATCCCGGTTTTTTGTGAGCAAATTTGTTGCCCGGGTATATCCGTCCATAACCAATGTTTTGACCTCTTGATCAATCAGTTTGGCGGTTTGGTCACTGAAATTCTTTTGGCTGGAGAAATCTTTTCCAAGAAAAACCTGCTCTTCTTTGGCTCCATAAGTGAGGGGTCCCATTTTGTCACTCATTCCCCATTCACAAACCATTTTACGAGCCATTTCCGTTGCTCGCTCAATATCATTTCCGGCACCTGTGGTCATTTCTCCCAAACAGATTTCTTCTGCACACCGTCCCCCCATCAAAATAGCAAGGCTACTGAAGAGATAGTTTCTCTGATAAGTATGCTGTTCATCCATCGGAAGTTGCATGGTGACACCCAACGCCATCCCACGCGGAATAATAGTTACTTTGTGTATGGGATCTGTTCCGGGCAACAAAGCCGCAACCAAAGCGTGGCCTGCTTCATGGTAGGCGGTAGTCTTTTTCTCTTTATCAGAAATAACCATACTGCGCCTTTCAACCCCCATCATTACTTTATCCTTAGCTTCTTCAAAGTCCACCATAGCTACAGCTTTTTTATCATCCCGCGCTGCGAGCAAAGCGGCTTCATTGACAAGGTTCGCAAGATCGGCACCAGTGAAACCTGGTGTGCCTCTAGCAATGACTTTCAATTCGACTTCATCCGTTAGTGGAACAGTGGAGGTATGCACTTTCAAAATGCCTTCTCGGCCTTTTACATCGGGGCGACCCACCGTGACCTGACGATCAAAACGTCCCGGTCTCAACAATGCGGGATCTAACACATCTGGACGATTGGTAGCAGCGATCAAGATAACGCCTTCGTTATTTTCAAATCCGTCCATCTCAACTAGAAGTTGGTTCAGAGTTTGCTCTCTTTCATCATGACCGCCTCCTAAACCTGCTCCTCGATGTCTTCCTACCGCATCGATTTCATCAATAAAAATGATACAGGGACTATTTTTCTTTCCCTGTTCAAAAAGGTCTCGCACTCTGGAGGCACCCACCCCCACAAACATTTCAACAAAATCCGAACCACTGATGCTGAAAAAGGGAACATTTGCTTCGCCTGAAATTGCTCTTGCAAGCAAGGTTTTTCCAGTACCCGGAGGGCCAATCAGTAAAACACCCTTGGGAATTTTGCCACCCAGCTTGCTGAACTTCTGTGGTTCTTTTAAAAATTCAATAATTTCGTGGAGTTCTTCTTTGGCTTCATCAACCCCTGCAACATCCTTAAATGTTGTTTTGTTTTTGGTGTCATTGAGCAATCGAGCTTTGCTCTTGCCAAAAGACATGGCTTTTCCACCTCCCGCCTGCATCTGTCTCATAAAGAATATCCAGATTCCCAACAACAACAGCATGGGAAACCAAGAAATCAGGATGCTCATATACCAGCTTGTCTGCTCAGATGCCACCACGACAATACGAACATTTTTCTGGCGAAGGGATTTAATTAAATCAGGGTCTTTAGGCGGCGCAGTCGTCTGAAATGCTTTGCCATCTACATATTTACCACTGATATTATCACCGCTGATAACAACTTCGTTGATCTGCCCCTGCTCAACCTGATCCATAAATTCACTGAAAACAACTTCAGATTGAGGGGCTAACGGTTGATTGAACATATTAAATAAGGCAATGAGAACAATGCCTATAACCAGCCAAAGTGCCAGGTTTTTATAAAATTGATTCAAAACTTTCTCCTTAAAACGCTGAAAAACAGTACTCGAATTTAATCTATCCTACCACAACTATTGATTTAATCTTTAATAATTAATGGACTTGTCTCCCTCGATAAAAAGTACCTTTTCTGTCCTATCGGTCACTCTGTAAAAGTGAGAAATTCTTTGTCCATACACCCAGATAATATCGTCATGGGCATTTGTCAATATGGGGATTTGAGACCTCATGCTTCGGGGTACCTTTCGATCAATAAAAAACGATTTTAGCTTTTTATTGCCCGTCATCCCTAGCGGACAAAATCGATCCCCCGCACGGAAAAACCGCATCTGAATGCCAAGACCCGTTTTTCTCAAGTCAAAAAATGCTTGCCTTCCAGTGTCCAATGAAGACAAATCCCTCTTATCCGCAAATATTTGAGTTTGCACCCTTCGAATATGCCCTTCCAGTAATTCAGTAGTACCAGGAACAGCAATAGGAGTCACAAGCGGTTCATTTTCACAAATGCCGTCAACTATTTTTGCAAACAACATAGAATCATAACTACAGGTAACGGTCACTCCTCGTGGAATATTAAGAACTTTCCCAGCTTTGGGAGAATTAAAAAGGTTGATGATTTGTTGAACGTGATGAGCCGTAATCGCCTGCATATCTCCTGTGATACGACAAAAAATTTCTCGCACCAGCCTTTGCCTCAATGCGATTGGATAGGATTGGAAATCATCAATACCCCACACGATATTTTTTTTGTTACTCTCGCCGAGTTTTTGATTAAAAATATCCCTTGTCATCTGAGATAACAAAGAATCCTCTTCCCTGACAATTCCCGACATTTCATGTAGACATTTTCTTATGCCAGGGTTGTAGGTTTCAAGGTTTGGAATCAGTTCGTGTCGAATTCTGTTACGCAGATATTTTTTATCCAAATTTGACGAATCATCACGAAAAGAAATATCATTTTCTTTGAGATAGACATCCAAATCTTTCCTGTGAATTTCCAAAAAGGGTCGGATAATATATCCTCTTACCTGAGGAATTCCAGCCAACCCCTTCAATCCCGTTCCTCTGACAATATTCATCAGAATAGTTTCAACCTGATCGTCTGCGGAATGCCCTAAGGCAACTTTGTTGCCTCCAACAGCCTTTAAGATTTCCTCAAAAAATTGATAGCGAATTATTCTGGCCGCATCTTGAAAAGATGTCTTTAATTGAAGACGTTCAATCCCAACATCGATTTCCTTGAGATAGAAAGGTAGCTTTAATTTCTTTGCGATATTTTCTACAAAATCAGCGTCAGCATCGGAATCTTTCCCTCTAGCCATATGATTAATATGTACAACGATCAGACTATAATTTTGGATTCTGAAAAACCAATGGAGAACGTGAAGGAGAGCAATGGAGTCAGCACCACCAGAAACACCGACCAAGACTTTATCGCCAGGTGCAATCAACTTCTTTAAAACTTGTTCAATATTTTTCAGAAAAGAGGTCATAACCCATCCGTTAACTACAAATCAGATTTCTGGCGATGAATATTGGAGGGGAGAAACAGAATCAGACGATTATTATTTAGAGCCTATTCAGCAACTTTTTTTTGCGTTTTTGATATTCAGATTCTGTAATCTTTTCATCAGAACGCAGTTCCTTAATCCGCTGCAATTTTTGCTCCAAGCTCTGGAGAGGAGAACCATCCTGGCTACGGCTTGTCTGCTTTGATTTCTCAACAGATTTATACATTTCCTCCCATTTATCTTGGATTCTCCTTTTTTTTGTGCTGTTCCGGGATAAGCGTTTTTTCTTCGATGAGCCATTGGCTTTTTCAAACAGTGAAATTTCAATAAATGCAGACTTTCTCAATTCACTCATCCATTCATCGTAAGCCGATTTTTGTTTTTCATTGGAAAGAATGAACTGAATTTTGTTCTTAACATCTTTCAAAGGAAGTGTCTCTCCAACCAAAACTTCCTCAACCTTGATTATATGATAGCCATACTCTGTCTCAACAATATCGCTTATCGCCCCCTCTTTCAGACTATAAACTGCTTTTTCGAACTCAGGAACCATCTTGCCCTTTTCAATAAAACCAACATCGCCCCCGTCACTGGCAGAGATATCTTCTGAATACTCTTTTGCAGCAACAGCAAAATCTTTCCCTCTTTTAACTTCGTCAAGAATCTCTTTGGCTTGCAAATACTTCTTCTTCTTTTTATCTGCGGACAACCCCTCTTCTGTAAGAATGAGGATATGTCTCACTCGGGCTTTGCCTGGGTCCCAAAAATCTTTTTGATTATCATAATAATATTTCGCAATTTTTCTTTCACTAATACTCACACGACTCCCCAACTCAAACCGAACTATCTTTGAGACAAGAATCTGATCGCGAATATGGTTCTTATAGGATTCCATCGACCTGCCTTCCGATTTCAACATTGCGGCCAACTGCCCCTCCCCCAAATCATTCTTCTTTTCTATGTCCTTTATAGCGGCTTCCACAGCAGAATCATCTACCTCCAACCCTCTTTTTTTTCCTTCCTGGAGCTGTAGTTTTTCCTCTACCATCGTATTCAGAGCTTCCTCTAGAATTTCTTTTTCACCACGGCCTTTAAAATCGCCTCTATATTTTTGCCTGAGAAGCTCCACTCTTTCATCGACAGAGCTTAAAGTAATGATTTCGCTGTTCACTTTCGCAACAACACGATCAAACACTTTAGCGACTGCGTTGTCGGACATAGAAAGTACCAGACATAAAAGGATTACAAAAAAGGCCTGATTAATTAATTTTTTCAAGAGACTCATATTCAATTTCTATTTCGGCAGTTTGTTTAAGTTTTAGAAACCATTTTTGAAATGCCTGATCTTGAAGGTGCTGGAGAAGGATTTTTTCAACCCGACCTTTAGATTCTTCAAAATCCATTTTCCTTTCTTCAATTTTATCCACCACTTTGAGCAAATGGAAACCGTAAGGCGTTTTAATAATATCGCTGACCTTATTGATCTTTAATTTAAAAACATCGTCAAACTCTTCCGGCATCTGCCCTGCTTCAAAATATCCCAAGTCGCCACCTTGGACACCTTCGGGACCTAAAGAATATTCCATCGCAAGAGCCGTGAAGGTTTTCTGCTTGTTTCGCAGTTCTTTCTGTATTTCTCTAATTTCTTCTTCAGACTCGACCATAATGTGAAGAGCCTTCACCTGCTCCTTTTTATGAAACTCCTTGTGATTCTTATCGAAATAATTGCGTAATTCCTTATCACTTACTGACACTTTACTATTCACCTGTTGATGAATCAATTCATTTGTCAGAAGTTTCTTCTCTATAAACTTCTCCCAATCTGCAATTGAAATACCCTCCAAGTCTAATGTTTTCTCAAACGCACCCTCAAGGTATCCTTCTCTCACCTCTTTCAAGGCCTTTTCTAAAATATTCTGCTCAATGCTAATATTTTCTTTGGCTATTTCCTGTGCAAGCAAAGTACTTCTAATTATCTCATCCAGCCCTCGTGTTTTAATCCAAATTAATTCTTCAGTTTTTAATTCTTGGATATTTTTAACTCTAAAAATCTTCTTTTGCACGTCCAACACTTTATTGAATTGTTTTGCAGTAATTTTTTCATCATTAATTGTTAAAACAACCGTGTTATTCGCTATCGCTCCTGCTGGAGGATTATTATCAAAGCAAGAGTTTAAAAGTAAAGTCATTGACACTATCAGGGAGAGCTTAAAATAAATTCTCATACTCATGCCTTTTTTAAAGTCAATGATCGAGAAAGTTTTTGTAGATACTCACAAACCTTTTTCAAGTCTGCCTGCCAGCCCTTTCTCTCGAGAAGAATGCCTATCTGAAATTCAGACAACATTTTCAATCGCCCATCAAGAATAGCCGTAAGATCTTCGGCACTGAGCGGAGTAGAGGGGAGCAATGTTAGAAAAACCTCGCCATTTTTCATCTGCGCTTTGCTTATATGCAACCTCTGACACAATACACGAATTTCAAGTAACGCCAGTAATTTCTCCACTGGCTCTGGGTGCGGACCAAACCGATCACTCATTTCCCGCGACAATTCCATACATTCATTTCTATCTCCTGCTATTTGCATTCTACGATAAAAATCCAACCGCTGATTAAGATCAGGAATATATTCATTGGGAATAAAACCCTTTATCATAAGATTGATTTCTGTATCTATTCTGGCTTCCACCTTTTCTCCGCGAATATCCTTAGCCATATCTTCGACCAGTTTGCAGTAAAGATCGAAACCCACAGAAGCAATATGCCCAGATTGGTTGCTGCCCAGCATATTACCAACGCCTCTTATTTCCATATCTCTTGCCGCCATTTGAAACCCTGCCCCTAACTCACTCAACTCCTCCATAGCCTCAAGACGTTTGCGTGCTTCATTGCTCAAAATATCAGCACCCGGTATCAACAAATAAGCATAGGCCTGATGCTTGTACCTGCCCACACGACCACGCAACTGATAAAGTTGCGCCAGCCCAAACTGATCAGCACGATTGATGATAATGGTATTCGCAGAAGGAATATCCAGCCCAGACTCAATAATAGAAGTGCTAAGTAAAACATCCACCTCTTTATCGAGAAACCTTTTCATAACTTTTTCAAGTTGATGCTCCGGCAATTGACCATGCGCTACATCGATCACAACTCCTGGCACCAATCTTCGTATCAACTCTGCAATGGAATGGATGCTGTGGATTTTATTGTGTACGAAAAAAACCTGTCCGCCTCTGTCCACCTCTCGCAAGATGGCATCACGAACCACCTCTTCATCAAATTTTCTTATAAATGTTTTAACAGCAAGCCGGTCCAGCGGTGGAGTCTCTATCACACTTAAATCTCGCACTCCCATTAAGGAAAAATGCAGGGTGCGTGGAATGGGCGTTGCGGTGAGCGTTAAAATATCTACCGAGTTTCTGAGCTTTTTCAATTTCTCTTTGTGCTTCACCCCAAACCTCTGCTCTTCATCCACCACGATCAGTCCTAACGAGGCAAACTCCACATCCTTGGAAAGCAACCGATGAGTCCCAATAATTATATCCACCTCACCGCTCTTTAATTTTTCCAATGTAGCTTTTTGCTCGCGCGGTGTTCTGAAACGGTTGACCATATCAATGCTGACAGGGTATTCCCTGAAACGTTCCTGAAACGTCTGCAAATGTTGTTGCGCAAGAATCGTAGTCGGCACCAGCACCGCCACCTGTTTTTTATCCAGAACAACTTTGAATGCGGCCCGCATGGCAACTTCTGTTTTTCCATACCCGACATCACCACAAATGAGTCGATCTGTGGGCTTATCACTTTCCAAGTCATTTTCTACTTCTTCAATGGCTTTCAACTGGTCGTCTGTTTCTTCATATTCAAAAGAGTCCGCAAACTCACGCACCAATAGTGTGTTCGCTGAAAAAGCTTGCCCTTTAGCCAGCTCTCTTGATGCGTAAAGTTTCAACAAATCTCCAGCCATTTCTTCAATGGCTTCTTTAACTTTTTTCTTTTGTCTTTTCCAAGCAATCCCTCCCATCTTACTTAAAGGAGGAGGTGCTTCGGAACCCCCCACATATTTCTGAATAAAACCCAATCCTTCCATTGGAAGGTAAAGCTTCTCATCGTCGGCATATTGGATGTTCAGAAACTCTCCACTTCCCATGCCGGTCTTTATTTCTTTTGTTCCGAGATAAAGACCGATACCATAATCAACATGGACCAGATAGTCGCCCTTTTTTAAATCTTTCAATCCCCTTTGAAAACTTTTTGAATTCGATTTTTTTCTATGCCGATGTTTGTGTGATCTGCCAAAAATTTCATGCTCCGCAATAAAAATCAGATTGGCAGATTTGAAATGGAAGCCCTCACTCAGTCTCCCCAGGTCCACGTCTGCATCCAATCCCCATTCATTCATCAGTTCATGGATGCGGCTAATCTGACCTTTGGCTGGAGCAACGATCACAATCTTTTGCTCCTCCTTTTGCCACCGAAGAATCTGATCGGCAAACAAGTTCAGGTTTCCCACCATTTGCGGTATTTGTTTGATATCCACATTATTCAAATGTCCCTCTGTGACCTTTAGAGAATTTAAAATAACGGGACCATGCAAGCGTTGGCATTTATCCTTTAGCTCTGTAGACGAGAGGTAAAGCTCTGCCGGTGCAGAAGCAACCCTGCCATTTTCAATACAACCCTTGAATTCAGATTCAATAAGGTCTTCAAACTGACGGCTCTTTTCCAGCAACAGATCAGGCTCATCCAGTGCTATAAGGGTATTTTGAGGCAAGTAATCAAAAACCGTTTCCCGCTTGCTAAAAAAGAAGGGTGCCAGAAACTCCATTCCAGGAAAAAATCCCAAGTTCTCAATTTTCTCTTGCAGTTCTTGGGTTAGCGAAGCATCCAAACCCAACTCTTCAGATTGTCTTGAAATTGTCTTTAATCCTTCTTGACTTTCAGACTTGCTCAAGCAAATTTCTCGTACTGGAAGAATCTCAATACCCTTCAATTTATTAATCGATATCTGAGAAAAGACATCAAATTCTCGAATGGATTCGATAGTGTCTCCAAAAAATTCTATACGAACAGGGTTGTCCGCACCCGGTTGAAAAAAATCCACGATATCTCCACGAACGCTGAACTCGCATCTGTTTTCAACCAAGGGCGAACGTGAAAATCCATTGTCGGCCAAACTGGCCTCTAAGAATTCACGCTCCAATTCGTCATTCGGTTTGACCGAAAACACATTCCTTTCTAAAGAATTGCGAGGGATGACGGTTTGCATCATCGCCTCAACAGGAGCGATCAGAAAAAGATTTTCTCCATTTCTTAGCCGGTTAAGAATTTCAAGTCTTTCACCAGAAATTTCACTTAAAGGCGAAAGAGACTCATAGGGCAATAATTCCCAGGATGGGAAAAAAAGAGGTTTGGTTTTCAGGTTTGTGTAGTGAAAAAAATACTTTAAATCTTCTAATAACAATTCCCCGCGAATTTGATCGGTCGTCACAACCAATATCGGTCGACCTTTTTCCAATTGATGTAAACGGGAAAGGAAATAGGCACTCGCAGCACCTCGCAAACCTTCTACGGTAACCGGTCGTTCTGGCTCGCCAATGCAATCTTGAACTCGACTTAAATGATCTATTAATTCATCGCCTTGTATCGTGCTTTTGTTCATCAGTGATTTTGGAAATTCATATCAGGCAGGATTAGGATTTTTTCCTGCTTTTTCAGGAAGCAGATGAATCCATTTTGATTCGCCCTTGGGCTTGAAATTAACGCAAACAACAAAGGAAGGACCTTCAAAAAAATTTAGTTTGTAATTGCCACCACCAAAACGTTCAAATAAATATTCTTCAGGGCGATCTCTGAAACCATCCAGTTCTTCTTTAGAAATTTTTGCAATTTCATAAAAATAGATGGCCACCCCTTCAAGTACTCCTGCTAGCAATATGCAGTTGACCTGGCTGTATATTTCCTCAAAACGTTGATCCATTTCTTCCTGACTGGGATCACGTTTTAATATACGCTTGAGTTTGGGTTTGTAATAATCTCTAAATGCCTGTTTGATCCACATAATGCTGAATTAAAATTCCTAGAAAAATTTTAAGATGTTGTCTTTGAAATCAACCGCAGGTCTTTATGATATCATATTGGCATATATATAGGGGTCTAATTTGCGATGAACAAAATTGAAACGAGGATCATTGGCTTAATTCAAATGGCCTGTACCAACGATCCAAAACAGAATTTACAAAATGCTATTGATTCTATCCGTGAGGCTGCAAAAAAGGGTGCACAAATCATTTGCCTCCCTGAGCTTTTTCTTTCCAGCTATTTTTGCCAGACAGAAAACCCTGAGCATTTTTCTCTAGCTGAGCCTATTCCCGGTCCAACCAGCGATTCACTTGCAAAATTAGCCAAGGAACTGGAAACCGTGTTGATCGTCCCCTTATTTGAAAAAAGAACAGAAGGTATTTATCACAATTCTGCCGTAGTCATTGATGCCGATGGCAGTCTCTCTGGGACTTATCGGAAAATGCACATTCCAGATGACCCCTGTTTTTATGAGAAATATTATTTCGCTCCGGGGGACAGTGGATTCAAAAGTTTTTCTACCCGTTATGGAAAAGTTGGCGTACTCATTTGTTGGGATCAATGGTTTCCAGAAGCCGCGCGACTCACAGCTTTAACTGGAGCGCAGTTTTTATTCTATCCTACTGCCATCGGTTATCAGGAAAGTGACTGCGAGGAATCTCCTCATCAAATCGCGGCATGGGAAACCGTCCAAAAGTCTCATGCGATTTCGAATGGATTATTTTTGGCATCCGTTAATCGTTGTGGCAAGGAGAACGACCTGACTTTCTGGGGACGTTCGTTTATATGCAATCCGTTTGGAAAGGTCTTGCAACAAGCGGGTGAAAGTGAAGCACAAATTGTAATCGCCTCATGCTCTTTACCTGAAATTGAGTCCACCCGGCAGAATTGGCCTTTTTTAAGGGATCGCAGAATCGATGCCTATCAAAACCTGAACAAACTTTTTCTCGACTCCGATGAATGAAACTCCTGCATCTTTAGGATATCGTATGCCAGCAGAATGGGAATCCCATTCCGGTACCTGGCTGACTTGGCCGCATAACCTGGAAACTTGGCAGGATCAAGATATGCAACAAGTCGAAACTGAGTTCCTGAGCATCATTCGGCCTCTAGCAAAAAATGAATCTGTTCACATTCTGGTAAATGACGAGGAAATGGAAAATGTCGTCGAGTCCACTCTTAATGATAATAATGTGGAAATGAAAAACATCTTCTTGCATGACATCCCTACGAACGATTCATGGATTCGCGATTATGGCCCCAATTTTATTATGCAAAACGATGGGAAAGTTGCAGCAAATGATTGGGACTTCGATTCCTGGGGCAGAAAATATAAATGGGAACTGGATGACCTTGCAGGAACAGTGATTGCTGAAGAATCAGGATTGCATCATTTTAAACCAGAGATCGTTTTGGAAGGCGGAGCCATAGAGGTGAATGGAGTTGGAACCTGCGTTACTACCGAGTCCTGCATTCTTAATCCCAACCGCAATAATGGAATTAGCCGTGAGGCTATGGAAACAGTATTAAAAAACTATTTGGGAATTTCAAAAGTTATCTGGTTGCACGGAGAAATGGAAGGTGATGATACCGATGGACATATCGATAATCTTGCACGCTTTGTGAATCCCACCACCATGGTATGCGCTGTCGAGGAAGATGAAGAAGACCCGAACTATCCCTGTTTGAAAAAAAACTTTGACCGTTTAAGATCAGCAACCGATCAGGATGATAAACTTCTCGAAATTGTAGCCCTTCCTATGCCGGGTTATATCGGAAGCCCCTCTGAGCGTTTACCCGCAAGCTACGCGAATTTTTATATCGCTAATAAATCCGTTTTAGTTCCGGTCTATGATCACCCGAATGACAAACGGGCACTTGCAATTCTGGAACCCCTTTTTCCCGAGCGCGAAATCATCCCCATCCCTTCCACCACACTCATTTGGGGATTGGGCGGAGTGCATTGCCTGACACAACAGCAACCGGCCATCTAAAATTAATAACAAACTTTGCCGTTGGAACCTTCATAACCCCTCTGCACGTCATTGCGAGCGACTGGATGGAGCGTGGCGACCCAAACTTAATAATATTCCGCTTTTTTGCAGGTTGGGTGGTTCTTTTTATTTGTTCTGGATTGCCGCATTCCCTTTGGTCACTCGCAATGACGGAGAAATGTGGCAACGGCTTGCACAAAGACCTCAGCCGCAAACGAACGGGAAATTTAAATTTTCAACAGGACGGTTTTTAGGAGTCAATTGAAGATTCAACCTGAACAGAAAGTTCCTGAGCAGGAAGTTCCTGAACAGGAAGTTGCGGAGTGTTTTTCAGTTTATCCAGTTCCTCTTCCATAGACGAAATGGTTTTATTTTGTTTGCGAATCACCATGCGCATTTTAAGCCAACGGGTCAACCACATAAACCAAGCCCCTAACAAGCCTAAGCCTAGTGGAATCATTACCACTGTTACCAGAGGAAGCTCCAGAGTATGAAGGTTTAGACGAAAATCATAATAATTGACTTCCACAGAGGTCATATTCTGCACAGCAAACGATCCTATGAGAATCGCTAATATAAAATAAATGATTAGCTTTACGGCTGGCATATGTTGAAGGACTTTAAAGAAATGGGCGCTGGCGAAGACTATTCGTCGTCTTCATCCTCTTCTTCATCGCCGCCACCGTCACCTTCTTCAGCTTCGTCAGGCGCAGATGCGGGTTCTTCGTCAGCCACGACCTCTTCAGCAGGAGCAACTTCTTCAACGGGTGCGACTTCTTCAGTGGGAGTAGCTTCTTCAACCGGTTCTTCTGCCTGAACAGGCTCCTCAGCAGGAGCAACATGTTCCGCTATTGGTGCTGCTGGTGCTTCTTCAAGACTAACGATACCTGCAGGCATTTTTTGGGTTCCTGCTCCTAATTCTACTAATAGAGATTCAATTCCTGCAACCACCTGATTCGATTTTGCTGTCACATTGGCAGAGTTACCCATGGACATTTCCTGAACGGTCACTAGAGCTCGTTTC